>SDBS01005230.1_pt1 | contig 12694 bp, 11 predicted proteins | sample 2277091 | NCBI WGS metagenome assembly SDBS01 (sample SAMN10404972, study PRJNA504765) | marine sediment metagenome | isolation source: marine sediment core GS10_PC15, 163 cmbsf | place: Arctic Ocean: Southern Knipovich Ridge | collected 2010 | reverse complement strand
AATTAGATCATTAAAGACAACTCCATCCTTCGCGATACTTTCAATATTTTTCTGCTTCCGGTGGTATCCATACACCGATAAGTGATCCTTTCTCACTTCATCCAATTGCATAAAATAAACACAACTTATTTCCTTCTTCGCCATTTTTTTTCTCCTTTTATTTTTTTTATTTTATTCCATTAAGGATAAATTTCTAACCCCCAGCGGGATAATAACTAATTTATCTTACTATAGAAATCTCTCAAATCAACTATCTGGATTCTACATATAACCTAATTTCCTCAATCTTTCCATTGCCTTTTCTTTGTCTTGTCTCCTACCAGCTCTTTCCGGGACATTTTCCAGATCCTGTTCCCATGCAGGGACACCGACTTCTCCCGGGTTAGAACTACTTCTTGCTCCTAAAGAACGATATCCTATCTTGTAGAGGGGACAGTAAGGAAGATTATGTAAATGGGTGTTATCCCAGATATCTCTTTCGGTAAAATGCAAAATAGGAGAAACTCTGGTATGTTCCGGCATCAGGTGCCCGGCTTCGTGATTTGTAAAATATTCATCTTCTTTCCTTGCCGCCTGTTCATCTCTACGTAAGGCCATGAATAATAATTCAGTTTTACTCTGTTCGAGAAATTTATTCAGCACTACTGTCTTCATGAGATGATTACCGGCATAAGATTCCGCTTCAAAGGGAAATGCTTTAAATTCAAATTCAATACGCTTGAGTTCAGCTTGATTACGCTCATCCAAATCTTTTACCTGGATATCATTCCCCAGGTGACTTTGACAACACTTAAGCATATTAAAATTACATAACCACTTCAGGTCTATATGCCATTTTTTAGAGATAGTAACTAAAAAATCAGTTATTTCGGGAAAGGCGTCCCCTTCATCGATAGTGATAACTTGAGGGAGATTGATGTTTTCCTCTACACATACTTGACGAATAATCCAAAGATTGGTGGTACTATCTTTTCCCCCGGTCCAGGTAATAGCACATTTTGTCGGATTAAATTTCTCAAAAGTTTCACGTACTACTTGCTTTGATTTTTCTACTAGCCCCTTGTTTCTTTCCTTTACTTCTTCGTTCATTTTCAATTCTCCTTTTTGTTTATTAATTAGCCCCTCGATTTATCTGGGGCTTTAATTTACTTTTCATTCTCTCTGCCTCTGAAGAATATTCTATAATATTATTTACTTCTTCAGAATCTTCTTGCAGGTTATACATTTCCCAACTCTGGTTATCTTCCCTGTAAATTATTTTTAGGTCATTCTCCTGATAGAAGTATATCGGTTTGTCAGTCTCTTTTTCATGATTACTGGTTTTACCAATCGCTTCTCCAAAGACTCCGTTTTGAGGATAATTCTTTAAAGGAAGCATGGAATGCCCTCTAAATTTCTCAAATGGTTCAAGACCAAAGAGATAAAGTATAGTAGGAGGGATATCAATATTACTAACCAGGTTATCGCACACCTCACCCTGGGTACAATTCCTGTAAATAAGCAAAGGAGAATTGATGAGTTCAGAATACATTTTACCATCATGAGAAAGACTATCGTGTTCACCAAATTCATCTCCATGGTCAGTAGTGATAATTACAACTGTATCCTTTAAAACATTATACTTCTCTAATATATTAAAAAATTCTTTAACATAATTATCAGTTTCACACACTCCGGCATCGTAAAGTTTTTTCAAAAGTTTTACTGTTTCTTTATTTGATACATCTCTTTTGAGTATTACTTCTTCAAAAAGATTTAACATTTCATTTTCAGAAAGATTAATTGAGGGATCTACTTTATTTAAATATTCTTTTGCAGGGATATAAGGTTCATGTACATCCATATAATGTGTCCACAGAAAGAAGGGATTATACTTATCATCTTTAGTATAGGAGGATAACCATTGCTCTACTTTATGATTAATACCGTCCCCTTTAATATAAGGTATTTTATCGCTTACCACATCTTGCATAGAATCATAAAAAATATCCCAACCTCTATTCCAGCCAAAATAACCACAAAGATAGGGATTGGAGTGAAAAGCGGCAGTGGTAATTCCAGATTTTTTTAATACTTCTGAGATAAAGGTTCTTTTCGGGGAACATTTTTTCTGTCTACCATATTCCAGATAATAAGAAGATGTGAGGATACCAGGGAAGGAAGCTTGAGTATAAGGACCAGTGGATTGGGCATTAGTAAATTTAATAGATTTATTCTGCAAAGAATCTATAAAAGAGGTTAGTCCTTCTTTATTTCCATAACAACCCAAAACATCCCTTCTTAAAGCATCTACAGTTAGCAAAATAACGTTTTTCATCTATAAAACTCCTTTTTAATGTTTAATTTAATTATATTAAATGAGTTCAACCGAATAATGACATTCACTACTCTTAACAATAGTACTTCGATATTCAAATATTGTATTACCAGTCCAAGCAGTTCTTTTCACTAAAAGGCTTAATGAGTTTGGGGAAATTTTTAATTTTTTGGAATCAATTTTGTTACTTAGAATAGGCTCAAATGTCTCTCTAACTCGGGTTATCTTTATTTTGTATTTTTTTATTAACGTTTCATATGGAGCAATGGTAACTAAATTTTGTTTTTCTAACTGGGGAAACAATTTTTCTGTTAAATACGAAACCTGTAAAGCTAAGGGTTCCTTATTAGTAAGCACCATAAAAACCATTTTATATACTTTACTTTCTTCTGTTAAGTTCATCTTTTTTTTAATAAGTTCATCTGGAAAAATTGCCTTCCTTTCTATCTCTTTTCGAGTAAATTCAACTCTATTTTTTTCTGTTTCCTTATTAAAACAATAAAAGGTGCTTACTGGCCAAACTGATCCAGGTTTAGAAACAAAAGTTCCCTGTCCCCGATTCGTATATACTAAGCCATCCTTAATTAGTTCAGAAATTGCTTGGCGTACGGTACCTCGGCTAATTTTATACTGCTTGCATAATTCTGTTTCTGAAGGAATAAGAGTGCCAATTGCCCATTTTGCATCTTCAATTTCTTCCCTAAGTTTTTCAGCTAATTGATGATAAAGTGGGATTAGTAATTTTTTTTCTAGCATAATTTTTATACTTTCCTATATTTCTTTAATTTAATCTCTTAGGGTTCAATTCCCCGCAGCTCTGCTGCGAGGAGTTTCATTTTAATAATTTTATAAAAATATCCTATTTAATATATATAAACGTTTAAATGTATATCACATCCCATTATAATTGTCAAATTTTTGATTTTTTCAGACAAAATGTTGACTTTTCAAATTAAGTGTTGTATTATCAAAAAATAGAAAGGGTTTTTCGTAATACGGAAAAGAAAATATTGTAAGAAGTAAGTAATAAATTACCACCAAGAAAGAGAAGGACATAATGGATTATTCAATTGACCAGGTAAGCTTGAAGTCAATTCTTGAAGCAAGGAATAGAATCAGTAATAATATTTACAGGACACCCCTTTTGCTATCCAAAACATTAAGGGAAAAATTTGGGCTTGGAATTTATCTAAAACTCGAATGCTGGCAGATCTGTGGTTGTTTTAAAGTCAGAGGAGCGCTGAACCTTGTATCTGCTCTTTCAACAGAAGAAAGAAACAAAGGATTGATAACTGCTTCCAGTGGAAACCATGGGACAGCCCTTGCTTACGCCGCTTCTCTTTTTGGGAAACCACCGGTTACAATATTTGTTCCTGATACTGCGGAGCCTGTTAAGGTGAATAAGATTAAATCCTATGGAGCTCAGGTCGTTTTTGCGGGAGAAAATTATACCAAAGCACTCCAAAAAGCTCTGGCCTATGAAAAAGAGAGTGGTGGTACTTATGCCCACTCCCATGGAGATCCGCTTGTTATTTCCGGACAGGGAACCATCGGTATAGAAATTATGGAAGACCTTCCGGATGTTGAAAATATTCTTATACCTGTGGGCGGTGGGGGATTGTTAAGTGGTGTGGCTACGGCTGCAAAGACAATAAACCCAAAAGTGAAGATTTATGGCATTGAAACAGAGGCAGCTCCTGGAGCTTATAATTCTTTTAAAAACAATAAATTAGATGAAGACGTTAAGATCTTACCTTCCCTGGCGGATGGTCTGTTGGGAACATTGACTCCCTTAACTTTTGAAATAGCAAAAAAGTATACTGAAGATATCATTGTGGTATCTGAAGAGTCAATAAAACAGGCAATGTGTGCTTTTCAGGAAACCGAACAGCTGATGATCGAGGGTTCAGCTTCGGTCGGTCTTGCTGCTCTCTTGTCTGATAAGGTTAAGTTGAAAAGAAATTCTAAATGTGTGCTTGTCTTAACCGGCCGCAATATCAGTGCGGAAAAATATAATGAAGTAATTAATGAGAAACATTAAAGCATATAGACACGTAAAAAACTTTACAGTATTTGGTGGACTTATTATGAATACTGTTTATGGTGGAATGAACCCACGAAGTGTTAAAACTGCTCTTGAGTATGGTGATGGTGCTAAATATATACAATTTGGAACTCACTCTACTTACTATCAGGCATCAAAGGAAGGTCGGGTTGTAGATGGCCAGTTCAAATCCTTGGCGGAGTTTTATCCAAAATTCAGGGATGAGGAACTAGGAAGAGCTATTTCTATCCCTGTAGAGGGAGATCCTTCTCCAGAACTTGATGAAATACTAAAAGCAGTCTCCGACCATAAAGGTGTTTATTCAGACACAGGTCATGTTTCGGTGCCAGAGGCGCTTAGATTGTGTGAGCTAAAAAACCAGTATGGAATTGAGAATCTAATTATTTCCGGATCTGTTACAAAGATTGCCACTATGGACGAACTGAAAAAAATGGTAAAGATGGGTGCCCTCGTTGAGCAATCGATGGCTGCATTTTCCGCAGCCCAGATGGTTCCTCTTACCCATTACTATGTAGAAAAAGAGTATGTATCCATTGATGAAGGGATGAAAGCACCTGTAACTGACGGTATACGAGTTGTTGCCAAACAAGTACGAGAATTAGGTGCAGAAAACATGGTTATAGACACGGACTTTGGACGTTATTCGTTGTCTACACCTGTGGAAGGTCTGCGTCAGTTTATATCATTATTGTTAGATATGGGGATTTCAGAAGAAGAGGTTAGAACTATGGTAAAAATCAACCCTGAAAAGGTTTTAGGTCTTGAGTTATCTCATTTTTCCGCCTTTTTGGGAGATGAGTAGAGACTTAAAAAAATATTACAGGCCGCGAAAAATATTGGAATCAAAATTGTAAATATCGCATCTTATGTCGGTGAAAAAACCGACGGTCGAACTGTAGCTAATCAAAAAACTGATTTAATTTAAGGAGGTGATAATCGGAGTATAGTATTTTATTAAACCGATAGGCAGAGTGTCACCGGTCTGTTCATGAAGGTTTTCATTAAATACCGATGACAAAAATTATATTTTTTGTAGTGTAAGTAGTTAAGTTTGTATTAAAAAATTTAAGGAGGTTAAGTAATGGAAGGTAAGTTAAAAAAATTATTAATTAGTATAATATTTGTGTTGATTTTAGTAATGTTAGTTTCTATATGTTCTTTTGCTGTTCAAAAACCAATAGAGTTAACATTAGCTTTGAGGGATAAGTTACCCGAACATCCAATCGCTGTAAGTGGTGAATTTTTGGCCAGTGAGATTGAGCGTCTCACAGATGGTAGAATTATTGTTCATACTTATTATGGTGGTCTTGGCGGTGAACGTGATGTAATGGAAGGGGTTCAAGCTGGCACACTTGATATGTGTGTTGTTTCTGTGGGGATGGCTTCTAACTTTATACCAGAATTCGAAGTATTCAATCTACCATTTTTGTTTCTCACCGAAGAACATATTATTGAAGCCTTGTCTAGCTCCATAGGGAAAAAACTTTTAGCTTACGCTGATAAACACAGTTTAAAAGGTTTGGGGCTTGCTGGACCAGTCTTTAGATACCCTTTTAACAGTATTCGGCCAGTGACTAAACCAGATGACTTTAGAGGAATGAAATATAGAACTATGGAAATTCCAATGCATCTTGCTACTTATAGGTCTTTTGGGACAACTCCAGTACCGGTATCATTCCCTGAATTATATACTGCATTAAAATTGGGGACAGTAGATGGCGCTGAAGGAGCACTTAATGTTATTCTTGATAGATCATTTGATGAGGCACTAGATTATCTTACAACTTTACCTGTTTATATAAACGCGTGTATTTATGTAATGAATCTGGACAAGTTTAACAGTTTATCTGAGGAAGACCAGGCAGCCATTCTTGAAGCTTCAGCGGCTGCAGTAAAAGTTTGTAATGAAGTTATGATAGAACAAGATAGACTAGCTTTGGCTAAGTTGGAGCAAAAAGGGATAGAAATTTATTGGATAACACCTGAGGAGATACAAACGTTCATTGAAGCATCACAAGTGGTTTGGGATAAATTTTTACCGACATTTTCACAAGAAATACAAAACATAGTCTTAGAAATTAAAAAAGTTGGAGAAAAATATTAATTTATAATGGTATCTGTAGGAGAGGTTAGAGTTCTCCTGCAGATACCATGTATATTGTTTAGGGTACAGTTGAATTATGAATTAAAGAAAGATGTTATTATGGCGAAACAAATTATCGGATCTTTAAATTGTGCTTTCTTTACATTTGTTAGTGTTGTAGAGAGGATTTGTGAATTTGTGACCGTGATTGGTTTAGTTTTGGTTATTCTACTAGTAACTGTACAGGTAATTGGTCGTTATGTACTTGCTAATCCAGTATCTTGGTCTGAAGAACTGGCTCGGTATGTTTTTATTTGGACCTCTTTGTTTGGGGCAAGTTTAGCGTTACGCCGTTCTCAGTTGATTGGCGTAACTTTTATTGCTGAAAAAGTTCCTGTACAATATCAAAAACGGTTGGAAATAGTGAAGCTTTTACTAATAACAGGTTTTATTTTTATTTTTACTAAGTACGGTATTGTACTTTTGAATTTAGCAAAAAAAGGTCAAACAGTCAGCCCGGCTTTGACTATACCCATGTATTATATATACTACATTTTCCCTTTCGCGGGAGTTATTATGTTTATTTTCTCGATTGCATCTTTAATAGAATTGTTGCAGGGGAAAAATTAAGTTATATTAATCGGGTTAAATTGATACTGTTAAAAGTAATATGAAAGAATATGAAAAATAAATTCTACAGATTATGAAAAAATGTATTAATCGTTCTTTAAAAAAAGAAGATCTCGTTTGGTGGATTTGCCATTTCTTTAGGCTAAATAGTCGGCTATTTACAAAAAGCATAAAACTACTTAGTTAATTTACCCATTTAGCTAAAAAGGGTATTAACCCCAAAAAAACTTAACCAAGATAAGATATGAAGAAAATTAACTAAGCTAAAGTAGCCAGCTTAATAAGCTTAGCCCATTTACCCTGAAGAGTAGCTATTCCCTTTAAGGGTTCTAAAGGGATAGGTACCGAGTAATTAAGGCTAATATGGGGTCGAAGGAAGTTATAGTAGGTAACAAAGAGAGTAGTTAAAGCAATTGCCCCATTTACAGAATTAAAACCACCAGCAGCCCGGATATGAAACTTGTAAGTACGATTCAGTCTTTCAATAAGCTCTTTAAAGGGACGGAATTCCTCTGACTCTTTATCCAGGTTTTGCAGTCCAACCACCTTCTTATGGGTTAGATTAGGCTCATAGTTCTGGTTGATGAAATGGATCCCTGCTGGGTAAGAGGGATTACCATCGGTTACCAGAGTAATCTCTTGGCCAGGAGAAGCGGTACGGATAGCCTCATTAATAGCAATAACTACTGGTACGGTCTCTCTGCTCTTCTCGATATGATAAGCAGTGATCTTGCGGCTTTTAGAGGAGATGAAGAAAAAGACAAAATGGTTTTTGCCTCTCACTTTGATATAGGCTTCATCTCCAGCTTGAATATGGTCTACTTCTCCCTTATAGGTCTTGTTGAACCTATGACAATAGGGGGCAACCATTTCGGTATAATTTAGGACACTCTGGTAGGAGAGGGGAGGAGAAAAGACATTACGCAGAATAAAGGCCGTCTTTCTGGCTGAGATACGCAGAAGAGATGTGAAAGATAAGGGCAAGGCAGAGAGTATTAAGAGAGTTGTGGATATTAAAAAGGCAGGAAGCATCTTTTTCTTCGGGGGCAGAATGTCTTAACTGCTTTCCAGTGAAATGATATTCTCTAAACTGATACCTGAGTTTAAACTGCGAGGATTTAATTTTGCTTAAAAGCCTTTCAGCAAAATTGAGTTTGGTCTTATTTTTTAAAAAGGATGGGCATCTGTCATGGTCGCATTTATAGATAGAGACATCTTTTCGTTCTTTCCAAAGATAAAGTAAATAACCACAATGAGGGCAATAATATTTAGCTTTATTCCGATAACGAGGGTGTATTTGAGAGAGGGAAGAGCAGACTTTACACTTAAGCTGTGAGCGTTTTTTACCATTGTTAAAATAAAGATATTCTGCTTTAGCACCACAGACTTTACAGAGAGACCCTTTAGGTGCCTTAGTCTCAGAATCTTTATTATTAACCGGTAAAAGAGGATGACCCTTCTCCTTCTGGTAATTAGATAAAAGCTCTTTCCAATTTAACTTAGGGGCCTTTTGGGGAGGGGCTTTAAGTGGTGGTTCTGGGTCAACAAAGAAGTTACGGTAATTAGGGTGTTTCTCTTTAAAATCATCTTTAGACTTAACCTCAGGGTTATGGTTGGCTAAGACCTCTATGAGACCTTGAATAATTTGCTCTATCTCACAACGGGTGAACTTAGAGCAGATCCAGATAACAAAACGAGCAGTCTTTTCCACTTGGCTTGCCTCCTTTTTTGAGGTAGTTCTCTTAAATCCTACTAAAATAGTAGGGGGGAGGCAAGTCAATTTCACTAAAACATTTTAGAATAAAGAGTTTAAGAGAAAATTAGTAAATTATTTTTGACATTACTGTTAAAATTAAAAGGAGGATTTTATGGCATTGGTTGTTTTTTTCTTTTTTTTCGTATTAATTTTTTTAGGAATTCCAATTGCTTTTACTTTGGCATTGGCTTCTACTTTTTATATAATATTGGTAGGAGTTCCATTGTTGTTGGTTGCACAGAGGCCATTTGTAGCGCTTAATTCCTTTATTTTTCTTGCTATACCGTTTTTTATTCTTGCTGGTAACCTTATGAATTCAGGAGGGTTAACCCGTCGGTTAGTAAGATTTTTTCAAACATTTTTAGGGCATATTAAGGGCTCTTTAGCCATAGTAAATGTTGCGGTGAGTATGGTCTTTGCAGGAATTACTGGGTCAGCTTCAGCCGATACTGCAGCTATTGGAGGCATTCTAATCCCTGCAATGATTAAAGATGGTTATACTCCGGAAACGAGTGCGGCTATTACTGCTGCATCTTCAACTATGGGACCTATTATTCCTCCCAGTATAGCCTTTGTAATTTTTGGAGCCGTTGCCGGTGTGTCTGTTGGTAAATTATTAATTGCTGGTATTATACCGGGTATTTTATCGGGACTAAGTATGATTGCTTTAGTAATATATTATGCAAAAAAGAATAACTGGCCAGCAAATCCAGTTAGAGTTTCTTTGGCTGAAAAAATAAAGGGAGGAAAAGATGCCTTGTTGGCTCTAATAGCACCTTTAATAATTGTGGGAGGGATTATTTCCGGTATAGTCACCCCTACTGAGGCTGCTTGTGTCGCTGTCTTATATAGTTTTGTCTGTGGTGTATTCATTTTTAAAGAAATTAAATTACGTGATTTACCAAAGATTCTTCTGGATACTGCCATTCTTAGTGGTAGCGTGATGATGATTTGTGGGTTTGCTGGAATTTTCGCTTGGATCATAACATATGAGCGGCTTCCCTACCTTTTAGGTCAGTTTCTCTTGGGAATTACTGACAATCGTATTGTAATTTTATTATTAATGAATATATTGTTGCTTTTTGTTGGAACACTTTTTACCTATGCCTCGGGCATGATAATTTTTGTTCCTATTTTATTGCCGATTGCTTTGGCAATTGGGATTAATCCTATACATTTCGGAGTAATTGTTGTTTTCAATTTGATGATTGGATTAGTAACTCCTCCTGTAGGGACATGTTTATATATTGCTTGCGGAATAGCGAAAATAACACTTGAAAAACTGTCAGTTGCTATTTTACCGTACATTTTATTAATGATAGTAACATTAATGTTTCTTACCTTTTGTCCTGCTTTAGTAATGTTTTTACCTAATCTCATTATGAAATAAATTAGATTTAAATAAATTGGCATTTTATCTAATGAACTTAGAAAGGTGGTTAATTCGAAATGATAATTAATAATGTAGTTCAAGTAATTGATTCACATACCATGGGTGAGCCAACACGTGTAATTGTTAGTGGTATCCCAGCCTTAGCTGGTAATAGTGTGGCAGAAAAACGGGATTATTTTGCTAAAAACTTTGATTATATTCGAACTGGTGTACTTTTGGAACCAAGGGGACATAGCGGTATGTTTGTTTCTATGCTTACGGAGCCTGTCCATAAAGATGCTCATATTGGACTTATATTTATGGATGCCAGCAGTTATCCAGACATGTGTATCCATGCTACTGTTGGAACAGTAACCGTATTGATTGAATCTGGAATGATAACAGGGAAAAAACCAGTGACAGACGTATTTATCGAGACTGCTGCTGGGTTGGTTAGAGCACAGGCGGATTTTGATGGAAATACGGTACAATCGGTTACCATAGAAAATGTACCATCAAGCCTATTATTAAAATCAGCCAATATAAATATAGAAGGAAGAGATTATTTGGTTGATGTTGTTTACTCAGGTAATATGTTTGCATTACTTGATGCCCAACAGTTTGGCATAAAAGTTGTTAAAGATAATGTCCATAAGCTTATTGACATTAGTTTGAAAGTTAGGGATATTTGTAATGAACAATTAACTGTACAGCATTTAGGGAAAAATAAAGTTGAACAAGTAAGCATCTACGGGGAACCAATACATTCAGAAGCTGATGCAAAAAATATTGTTGTTTCGGGAAAGGGAAAGGTTGATCGTTCTCCTTGTGGTACTGGTACTTGTGCCAGGATGACCAGTTTATTTTTTAATAATCAATTAGATATAAATCAAGTTTTTATAAATGAAAGTATTTTAGGAACCACCTTTAAAGGGAAGGTAATAAAACAGCTGGAAAATAGCGAAATTCCTGCTATAATTCCACAGATTACAGCTTCTGCATATATTATCGGTATGAGCAGTTTGTTCTTTTCGAGCCGCGATCCCTTTAGGAGTGGGTTTTATTTAATTTGAGCTTATAGTGTTAACCTTATATAAAGACGTAACCAATGATTATGATTCTATTTTACAAAATGTCTTACAATTAATGAAAGATAAAGGCATGAAAAGTAAGCAAATAAATACAATATTAATTGAAAACCCTAAAAAATTGCTTACTTTTGAATAAGTGCTAAATTACAATGCTTTTCTACTCACTGAATTAGTTTAAGTTAGTATTAGTTTTTAAATATATTTTTTTAATACTTTACTGATAAAAAAATAAATCAAAAGCCTGATGGCTATAAACATGATTATAGTTATCTGACATTGGTCTAATGTTCCTTGAAAATGATATGAAATTATTTCTGATTTATGTGCTTGGTTTGAAAGATTTAAATTACCTGCTTTGGGTGTTAAAGTAGGAAAGAATATTATTAAAAAATAGTGATTCCACATTGGTAAAGGATGAAAAGTATCGATATACTCGGGCTGAAGCGGTGGATATGAAATTCCATATGAGCGTGAACCTGAAAGAATTTTGAATGACTATGTAAACGAATATATTTTTCGAGAGCATGCGCAAAAAGAATATAGAGTTGTCATTGCAGAATCTGGAAATATTGATTATGAGGCTACTAAGAAATTGCGCAGTTCATTATAAGACCTCTAATTGTTAAAAATTTTAAAAAGAAGAAAGAAGATGGAAGAATAGCAAGATTATAAATTACTGGTGAAATAATTATTAAATCACAAATCTAAAAAATTCAAAGGAGTGAAATTTTATGATGGATAATACAAGCTGGAGTTTTTATCGTTCACGGGAAAAAAGTGAGGAATTATTAAAAGGGGCAATTGATATACATGTCCATCCAGGTCCCCATCTCATAAGCAGCCCAAGGAGTACTGATCCTGTAGAGGCGGCTATTGAAGCGAAGGAAGCAGGCATGAGGGGTATTGTTTACATGGATGTTTTTAATATGTCTGTGGGAACATCATGGATAGTTAATCAAGTTGTTGAGGGATTTACTACGTATGGTGGAATAATATTGAATACTGTCTATGGAGGAATGAATCCAAGGGCGGTTAAAACTGCTGTGCACTATGGATCAGGAGCACGTTATGTTAGTTTTGGAGCGCATTCCACTTATTACCAGGCTTATAAAGAAGGGCGCTATGAAGATGGAAAATGGATTACCCTAAGGGAAAAGTACCCCAAATTTATAGAAGAGGAATTGGGTCGTTGCATAAGAATTCCTCAGGGTAAACCAGGACTTGAACTTACTGAAATACTAGAAATTATAGCTGCTAACCCACAGATTTATCTTGTTACAGGACATGTTTCCAATGAAGAAGCATTTAGATTAATTAAATTAAGTAAAGAATTTGGAATTAAAAAGGTTGTTGTCTCCAATGCCGTTATAGAAAACATGT
>SDBS01005229.1_pt1 | contig 12696 bp, 11 predicted proteins | sample 2277091 | NCBI WGS metagenome assembly SDBS01 (sample SAMN10404972, study PRJNA504765) | marine sediment metagenome | isolation source: marine sediment core GS10_PC15, 163 cmbsf | place: Arctic Ocean: Southern Knipovich Ridge | collected 2010 | reverse complement strand
CCTCTATATATCCCATAAATCCACCTTCTTCTTTGTATTTATATGGTTATATTATACCATTTTTGTGGATTTATATTAAGCTAAATGTTATACTTTTCACACAGTCTGACGTCCCCTTGTCTTCCCTTGTCTTACGCCGGACAATCCTGTAGCAATTGTCGAAAAACGCCTTGAACATCTAATGGTACCTGAAACGGATTGAGAGAAAAATAGTGAAATCTCTATAGATATTGTCTTCCCTGAGGGTTCCTATGAATATCACGGTGAAATATATATCATTTATGGAGCGGGAGAGAGATATGTTTCTGCGGTAAAGGTGAACAAGAAGACCCTGTTAGAATACCTTGAAAAAAGCGACAATTCAAATCCTACCATAAAGGTAGGGGGAAGGCAAGTCAATTTCACTAAAACACTTGATAACAAAGAATTTAAAAGAAAATTACTAAATAACTTTTGACATAACTTTAACATATTATAGGAAGAGAAAATGATGTATAAAGTGCCTTTAAGAAATCCTCGACCTAATATAGATAATTTCGTAAAGATCGTTAATGATCAGTCTATTCCTACCAGGGGAGTAGTTATGGAGTATTCAATAGATGAGGAGATAAGACGTAAGATTTCCATAGAGCTTCTCGGACTTGAGTGGGTAGAGCCACTAGAGGATAAAAATGTCCAGGAGAAATATTTAAAGAACTATATTGAGTTTTGGTATAGAATGGGTTATGATTATGTAAGATTTGAGTTAAATATGGGATTTGTTTTGAAAATTAGAAATGTACCTGATACAGCTTTCCTTTCAAGGGGTATAAGGGAATGGGCTGAGGAAGGAAAGGGGATTATTACCTCCTGGAGGGATTTCGAAAATTATAAGTGGCCGCAAGTCAAAGACTTTGATTTTCCCCCTATGAATTTATAGGAAAGAACTTGCCAGACGGTATGGGATTTTTTGTCTCTCATGGGGCAGGGGTGTTGGAAAATGTCTTACAGCTTATGGGTTATGAAGGCTTATCTTACGCTCTATACGACAATCTTGACTTAATCGAAGCTATATTTGATAAAGTTGGTAGGACAATTTATGAATTTTATAAAAATATTGTTGGAATTCCCAATATTTATGCCTTCTTTCAGGGAGACGATATGGGATTTAAAACTGCCACTCTTCTCTCTCCTGAGATTTTGCGTAAATACGTCTTACCCTGGCATAAAAGATATGCTGAACTTGCTCACCAGCATAATATGCTTTACCTGTTTCATTGCTGCGGAAACATAGAGGAGGTTATGGATGACTTAATAGAGAATGTGAGGATAGATGGAAAACATTCAGTTCAAGATGAAATTAGGCCGGTAGGCGTGTTCTACAAAAAATATTCGGGTAAAATTGCCGTTTTAGGAGGAGTGGATATAAATGTCCTGGCTACCTATCCGGAAGATAAGCTGCGAAGATATATAAGAAACATCCTTACTATATGTATGAGCAAGGGAAGATTTGCCCTCGGATCTGGGAATTCTATCGCCAACTATATTCCAATTAAAAATTACCTGATAATGCTTGAGGAAGGATTAAATTTTTGAGATTTGACAAGGTGATAAAAGATAAAACTAATTTTTGAATATTATGGTTATTAATATTCTATAGGAAAGATCACGTGCATGACCAGTTTTATTTTAAGGGAGAAATGTAAATACTACCCGAAATTAGTACATTTTATGTAAATATAGATATAGTTAAAAATTTTTTAATTTTTTTAAAATATTTTCAAAAAAAAGATGAATTTTTAAATCTAGGTATCGTATATATAATTTGTTGAAAAAGTAATACAGCTATATCATCTTAGATGGGTTAAAGCAGGAAGGAGGAAAACTATTTGAAGTCAACTGTTAACTTAACTGTAAATGGTCAACATGTCCAAGTAGAAGTTGAAGAAAACAAAACTCTTTTGTATTTACTAAGAGAGATACTGCATCTAACAGGAACAAAAGAGGGTTGTGGGATTGGTGAATGTGGGTCATGTACAGTCTTAATGAATGGTAAATCTGTGAACTCCTGCCTTGTTTTAGCTAAAAAGGCTGAGGGCAAGGATATTCTCACTATTGAAGGTTTAAACAAAGGTAAGGATATCCATCCAATCCAGCAAAGCTTTGTAGATGTTGGAGCAGTTCAATGTGGTTACTGTACTCCAGGTATGATCTTATCGGCAAAGGCTCTTTTGGACGTGAACCCTAATCCAACACTAGAGGAAATTAAAGCAGGGCTTTCGGGTAACCTATGCAGGTGTACCGGTTATACCAAGATTTTTAAAGCTGTAAAACTATCGGTAAAAAAACTAAGCAAAGAAAATATAGATGATGGAAGTGAGAGCTAATGGAGGAATTTCGCATTGTAGGTAAACCAGTTAAGAGAGTTGACGCTTATAGTAAAGTAACTGGGAGAGCCATTTACGCTGGAGATATGCAGCTGCCTGGAATGTTGCATGCAAAGGTATTGCGCAGTCACTACCCCCATGCCTACTTAGAAAAAATAGATACATCAAAAGCAAAACTCATTCCTGGGGTACATTGTGTTCTTACAGCCAAAGACGTTAAAGGCACCAATCGATATGGACTTGCTGTTCAGGATCAGCAGGTTCTGGCAGAGACAAAGGTGCGTTTTGTGGGAGATGCAATCGCAGCTGTGGCTGCTGAAACTGAAGAACAAGCCGAAGAAGCTGTTAAAAATATTAAAGTCGTTTACAAGCAACTTCCTGAAATTTCTACTGTAGATGAGGCTCTAGCTGATGGGGCACAGTTAATACATGAAAAAGGGAACCTGCTACAGCATACCAAAGTTCGTAAAGGCAATGTGGAAACAGGTTTTGTACAGGCAGACGTAATAGTAGAGAACACTTATACTACCCAATGCGTTGAACATGCCTATTTAGAAAGAGAATGTTCGGTAACAGACTGCGACCCGTCCGGTTATTTAACTGTCTGGACCTCAACTCAATACCCCTTTAGAGATAGAAGGCAAATTGCAAATGCTTTGGGAATCAAGTTTAGTAAACTGCGCGTGATACAAGCCACAACAGGTGGAGCTTTTGGGGGGAAAGATGATATAACCACAGAAATGTACAGTACATTATTGGCATATTATACTGGCCCTGGTCGGCCTGTGAAATATAATATGACCAGGGAAGAATCCTTTTTTTCAACAACTAAAAGACACCCTTTTAAAATCAGCTGCAAAACCGGGGCTACAAAAGAAGGTAAACTTGTGGCTCTGAAAGGCACTATCTACGCTGATACAGGCGCCTTTTCGTCACTAGGAATTTATGTTGTTAAAAAAGCAGGTCTTCACCTAGCAGGCCCCTACTATATACCTCATGTAAAAGTAGACACATATACTGTTTATACAAATAATGTAGCCTCAGGCGCATTTAGAGGGTTCGGTGTTCCCCAGGCTGCTTTTACTCATGAATCACAAATAGATATGCTAGCCGAAAAGTTAGGTATATCACCCGTTGACATAAGACTACTAAACTGCCTTCGTCCTGGATTGTCCACTTCTACTGGTCATGTCTTACATCACAGCGTAGGCATTGCAAAAACTTTGGAAATAGCCAAAGAGCACTATCTACGCTTTAAAGAAGAAGGGAGTGGTAGCGAATGAAAAAGAGAGGGGTAGGTATTGCTTCCATGTATTATGCTATTGGCTACGGTTTTAATAGGCCAGACCACGCCGCTGCCACTATTGAAATTGCAGACGATGGGTCAATTACTCTATTAAGCGGGTGCTGTGATATAGGCCAGGGTTCTGACACTGTTTTATCTCAGATTGTTGCTGAAGAGCTAGGTGTAGAATATGAGGATGTCCACATCATTTCGGCTGACACTGCGGTAACTCCGGATTCAGGGGCAAGCACAGCCAGCAGACAGACCTATACATCAGGCAATGCAGTAAAAATGGCTGCCCAAGATATTAAAAGAAAGTTGTTTGGTCATGCTAGAAAATTACTTGGTGTGGATGATGACAATTTTTTTGTTCAAAATAGAATTATCTATCATGCAAGTAGTAAAAAATCCATCCCAATCTCATTTGTAGCCAAATCCTTACATGATTGTGGTGAGCCTTTCCTAGGCTACGGTTGGTACAATAATACTACCCCAGACGTGAATCCGGAAACTAACCAGGGTGATGCATATGCTACTTACTGTTTTGCCACACAAGTGGTAGAGGTAGAAGTAGATACAGAAACCGGCAAAGTCGATGTCCTAAATGTTGTAGCAATTCACGATGTTGGAAAAGCTATTAATCCTGCACTTTGTGAAGGACAGATTGAGGGAGGAGTTGTACAGGGAATGGGGTATGGCTTGTTTGAAGAGGTAAAATTAGAAAACTGTGTGGTTGTCAACAAAAACTTTGATAATTTTTTAATACCTACAGCAGCTGATATTCCGAATATCACTTCCATAATTGTTGAAGATGAGGAACCCAAGGGGCCTTATGGTGCAAAAGGGGTTGGTGAACCTTCTCTAATTCCTACAGCTCCAGCAATAATAAATGCAATTTACGATGCCATAGGTGTTAGGATATTTGAATTGCCAGCTAATCTAGAGAGAGTAAAATCTGCCGTTCAATCAACAAGTGATAAGGAGGGAAAATAAAATGCATAAGTTTCGCTTCATCAATCCCAAATCCTTGGTAGAGGCATTAGAATATCTTAATCAGTATGGTAAGGAAGCCAAAATTATAGCTGGTGGAACCGACCTTCTAGTTCAGTTAAGAAATGAAGACGGTAAGCTTGCTGGTGTTAAGTACCTGGTAAACATAGACTCGTTACCTAATCTTAGACAAATAAAAATAGATGAAAACTATATTTCAATCGGGACACTTGTCAATCATGCTGAAATAGCTTCCTCTGAACTAATTTGGGCCAAAGTAAGTTTTTTGTCTAAAGCTGCTTCAATGATAGGGTCGCCACAGATAAGAAATGGGGGAACAATAGGTGGAAACTTAATCAACGCCTCACCAGCAGCAGATATGGCAGTACCCTTACTTACACTTGATGCAATTGTAAAAATAGAGAGTATCAGAGAGAAGAGAGAAGTTAAACTAAAAGACTTTTTTCTTGGGCAGGGCAAGACAGTTTTACAAGATGATGAGATGATGGTGGAAATTAAATTTGAGAAAAGTGAGTTAAATAAAAATGGGCATTTTATTAAACTGGGACAAAGAAATGCTATGATAATTGCCATTGCAAGCATAGCAGTAAACTTAGAGGTTAGAAAAAATAAAATTATCCGTATACGGGTTGCGGCAGGCTCTGTAGCTCCTATGCCAATTAGATTAACTGTTGTAGAAGAATTTTTGAAAAATAAAGAAATAAATAATAAATTAATTAAAGAAGCTATAAATAAAGTAAGCGAAGAAGTTAATCCTATTAGTGATATTCGAGCTTCCACTGAATATCGTCGATATGCTTCCGGAATTCTATTTAAACGCGCTTTTAAAAAACTAGTATAGTTTCGTAAGACAAGCGTCTCGTCTGTTTATTAATTTTATAGCCAACTAACCAGGTGTAACTAAATAGATAATTTAAAAGAGGATTTAGGTGGAAGAATATAGAGTAAAACTAACTGCAAATGATGAAAAAATAAGTACCGATACCAAAGCCGAAGAATATCTATTAAAATTTTTACGCCGATATGAGTTTTCTGAAATTTTTGCCAAATCTCAATTACAACCGAGGGGAGTATTGTAATTTGCGGTAAGCCAGTATAAACTATAAACATAGTGTACAAGCTATAAATTGCAATAAAAAAAGAGGGGGTCTAGCAATGTGAATAAAAATGGAAGCCAAACCTATTCCTTTGACTAGTTCCTCTACTCTATAGTAAAAGTTATTTTACCAACCTTGCTTTTTTTAATTTTTTTAAAATATTTTCAATAAAAGATGGAGGGAAGGTGATATGATAAAAGCAGCGGTATTTACAGGTCCAGGAGAACTTGAAATACGAGATTTTCCAAAACCAAAAATTGCTAGTGATTGTGCTTTGTTAAAGGTTACACATTGCGGTGTGTGTGGTACGGATCCCCACATATTTAATGGTCAACTGAAAGTCCCAGTGCCAATAATTTTAGGTCACGAATTTTCAGGAATACTCGAAGAAATCGGTCCTGACTTTTCACGTAAAGATATGTTGGGTAATGACTTGAAAGAGGGGGATGCTGTTACTGTGGGCACTTCTTTAACCTGTGGCAATTGCTACTATTGCAGGTTTATGCCCCACAGAAATAATCTTTGTGAAAACGTAGATATTTATGGAATCACTATGACATGTACTAAGGAACCTTACTTGTTTGGTGGTTATGCTGAATACATTTATCTATATCCTAAGACATGGGTTTTCAAGGTGCCTGAGGGTGTATCTCTTGAGATATCAGCCTTAGCAGATCCCATGGCGTGTGCAACACGCACCCTGGAAAGGGCTTTTTTACCTGGAATGCCATATGCATGGGATGGTTTTGGTATAGGTAAAAGCATCGTAATACAAGGTCTCGGGCCAATAGGTATTCTTGCTGCTGCTGCAGCAAAAGCAGCTGGGGCCTATCCAGTAATAGGTATTGACGGAGTACCCTTGCGTATGGAACTGGCAAAAAAATTCGGTGTTGATATAGTTATTGATTTAAACCAGGGAAATGACATTACCGAGCGTATTCAGCTTGTCAAAAAGCTAACTGGAAACCGTGGAGCTGATGTGGTCTTAGAAATGGCCGGTGTTCCCCAAGCTTTTGCCGAATCACTTGAACTTGTTAGACCAGGTGGTAAGGTGGTTGAGTTTGGCCATTTTTCGAATGTCGGTACCGTTCCTATAAACCCACAAATACTAGTTAATAAAGAGGTAGATGTTTTAGGGGTTTTTGCCTATATGAATGCTCAGATTGCAACTTCACTTTCGTTGCTTAAGCTTACCATGGATCGTTTTCCTTATCATGAATTAATTACTCACAGATTCTCTCTAGACGAAGCAAGAAAAGCCTTAGAAGCAAGTCGTAACAAAACCTGCTGTAAATCCATGATTATTTTTTAAGGTGGTTTTTAATAATATATCCTGTATGTTTGTTTGAGATTTAAATAAGTTTAAATTTAATGAGGGGGTAATTATTTTGAGTACTGTAACCATATTTGTTGTTCTTATAATTATTTATGTTATCAGCACAATGGTTTTTAGCTTTTACCAAGCCGAAAAATTAGATACAGATACTATCGAGGATTAGTTTATTGCTGGTCGAAAGATTACTTTTATTGAAAAAGGGTAAATACTCAAGGCGCCCTTGCTTGTTTTTTTAGATGCGGGTAGCGCAGTACTTTGATATATTCTTAGCTCCCCATATGGAATTGATCCGATTTTAATAGGTTTCCTATTGTCCTTTGTGTCTCTGGTTGCCGGAACTTATCTTGGACCACCTCCTACAGAAAAGCAATTAGAGCTTTTTATTAAAAATATTGACTCAAATAAGACGAGAATATCAGTATAATTTTGTTAAACGCTTAGACATCATCTAGTTTAAAAAGATACATAGGGTTGATGTTTTTTATCAATCCTATGTATCTTTACAAGATTTTAAGGAGGCGGGTATTAATGAGAAAAATACTTGTGGTAGTTGCAACAAACTGCACAGGCTGTCGAAGGTGTGAAATGTGGTGTTCAATGAAACACAAGAAAGTGATAAATACAGAGCGGTCAGCTATTCATGTTTTGCGTAGAGAACCTTCTATTGATACTCCTCTTGTCTGCCTACAATGCGGAAATTGTCTTGGCGCATGCCCAAAGGACGCTATTCAAAGAAACAAAAAAACAGGTGCAATCGAAATCAAGCTTGACCTATGCACAGGATGTGGTTTTTGCCTTACAGCCTGCCCTTATGGATTAATAACCATGGATAAAGTAGACAAACATGCAATTAAATGCGATTTATGCGGTGGGGACCCTGAGTGTGTAAAACACTGTAAAGAAGACGCGATTTTGTATTTGGATCTAGAAAGGGCAGCATTGTACAGAAGAGAAGAGGCAGCTAAATTCCAGCAAAAAAAAGTAAGAGATACTTATTAAGCTCTGATAGTTTATGATTGGGGGAATAATTTTATGGATTATTACGGTTATATAGGTAAGGTTTTACGGGTTAACTTAAGTACAAAAGAAATTAGAATAGAAGATTTGGATGAAATCTCTATAAACTTAGTACTAGGATGTTCTGGATATGCAGCAAAAATGCTAATTGAAGAATTAGAACCAGGGATTGATCCCTTATCCTCTGCAAATAAAATAATTTTTGCAACAGGTCCATTGACGGGGACTTTGTGCCCCAGCGGAGGCAGTTATGAATTATGCTTTAAATCACCTTTGACTAAATCTTGGTGCCAATCTCGATCAGGGGGAAGCTTCGGTCCAAAAATAAAAAAAGCTGGCTTTGATTTTATAGTTATTGAAGGAAAATCTGAAAAACCAGTGTATCTGTGGATTCGCAACGAAGTTGTAGAAATTCACGATGCTTTTCACTTGTGGGGAAGGAGTGTTGAGACTTCCACAAATATCATTTTAAAAGAGATAGATGATCCTGATGCTTCTGTAGCTGTAATTGGAGTAGCAGGTGAGAATATGATTAAGTTTGCTTGCGTTATTAATGATAGAGGAAGAGCTGCAGGTAGAGGAGGGGGAGGAGCAATACTAGGTTCGAAAAATTTAAAAGCAATTGCTGTAAACGGTAGTATGGATATAAAGGTACACAATCCCGAAAAATTTATGGAAGTAATTACTAAAGCAGAAACTGCCTTGAGTAAGTATCCATTCGAAAGTATAAACCAGTTTGGAACCCCTCTTTTAGTTAATATTCTGAACGCTAAAGGATGTTTACCTACAAAGTATTTTAATTACAGTACTTTTACCGACGCAGAGGAGATCTCAGGTGAAAAACTCACCGATAAATATTTAATTAAACGCAGAGCATGCTTCGGCTGTTCGATGGGATGCGGAAGATACAGTGAAGTTGACGAAGGTAAATGGGCCACTCCTCCCCAAGAAGGACCTGAATACGAGACTATTGCTATGTTTGGTGCCTTATGTTTAAATAATGATTTAGAATCTATAATTAGGTTAAATTACTTATGTAATAATTATGGAATGGATACTATATCAACAGGATCAGTTATTGCCTTCCTTATGGAATGTTATGAAAAAGGCATATTATCCAAACAGCAGATTGGCAACTTAGACCTTAGCTGGGGCAATAGTGATGTTATAGTCGATTTGGTACACAAAATTGCGAAAAGAGAAGGCATTGGGAATTTATTAGCGGAAGGAACAGCTCATACTGCAGAACAGCTAGGGCCCGAAGCACAAAAAATAGCACTTCACACAAAAGGAATGGAACTACCAGCCCACGAACCCAGAGGCGAATCTAAGACCCTTGCGTTACAATATGCTGTTTCACCAAGGGGAGCTTGCCATATGCATCCTAATTGGGCAAGTACCTGGGATTCTGGTAATTTTGAATCGGGCCTTACAGAATTTGGTATGCCCTGGCCCCCAGCAGATAAATTTGCAGAAGAAGGACACAAGAAGGGAATTGCCTACAGATTAGTGATCCTTCACGGAGAAATTTCTGAGATTTTAGGTTGTTGTATTTTCCATTCTTGGGGCGGAAAGGATGAATGCTTAACACCTCAATTGTACGGAGAAATTCTAAGATCTTTAACTGGCTTAAATACGTCCAACGAACAGTTGCTACTTGCAGCTGAGAGAAGTTGGACCATTAAGAAATGTTTTAATGTGCGTGAAGGGTTCTCTAGGAAGGATGATAAATTGCCATTACTAATGTTTAAACCGCTGAAAGACGGCCCTGCAAAAAATGAGTGTATTAAAAATCTTGAAGCAATGCTTGATGAATACTATGAGGCATTCGGTTGGAATAAGATATCCGGAATACCAGAAATAGAAAGCCTCAGAAAGCTGGACTTGGAATTCTTATCTGAAAAAATACCACTAGGTGAATAATATGACTATGAAGATAAATTTAAAGCTATTTGGACCGTTTTCATTAATTGCCGGTAAAAGGCAGATCGAAATGAGATTTCAAAAACAGAGGGTTTCTGTACGTGAATTTCTTTTAAAATTAAACATGAAGCCTAGGTTATTCAGGGAGTATGGAGACATAGAATTATCAGATAAATTGGAGGGGCTACTAAGATACAAAATTATGTTTTTCATTAACGAAAAACAATGCTATGACATCGAAGAATGGATTTATGACGGTGATCATGTCAAGATTCTAGCGCAAATTACTGGTGGATAAAATTATCTTTATTAATAAAACCGTAGAGTGTTGTTAAAACACATTAAAAATCACAAAAAGAAGCACTTAATAACATGATTGATAAAATTGAATTTTCAGCAAAAAACCTTACATCAAATTAAGGCGCTTTACTACTCCTTAATTGTACAAATGAAAAGAGAATATTTCAAGCACTTGACAAAATTTTGGTCTTTGACAATAAAAGTACTGAAGATATAAAAATGAACCACTTGATAACGTTACTTTGTAGTGGTTTTGTTGATGCTGATAAATTTGAGAGATTCTTTTATTAAAAACTAATCCGTTAGTAAAAGAGTGAGGAATTAATGTCCGCGAACCTGAAAACATCTCAAGATTTCTATTAAACTTTATAGCTTCAGGACGACGCAAACGTTACGGGATGTTAATTTAAAAAGCATTTAAAAGGTTTTTAAGAAAAAGGAAGTTAAGGTAAATCATAATTGATATAGACAGCAGAATTATAAATATTGAAGGGCATCAGAAAGGAGCGATCAAGGGCTATAATCCTGGCAACCTTGGAAGCAACTGCTGCACTATTTTGAAGGCACTTTAAACAAAAGATGAAACAAATCAAATTACCGATAGATAGACCAAAAAACAAGCACCCGTATATGATTTTACCTCTGAGGGTGGAATTACCCATGGCTGTCTGGTCCCCAGATTAGTTACTGGGCAATTTGACCCCTCTTCCCAGAAAGTAGCCTGGCCTTCTTCCGGAAGTTACTGTTGTAGTGGTGCTTATAATACTGACCTTCTCTTCGGTGAATCGATTACCATCCTCCCGGAGGAGATGAGTAAAGAACGCTTTGACTGGTTAGCCAAAGTAGCCGGAGAGGTTATCGCTACCCCGGGAACAGAGAGCAATGTAAAGGAGATTTTTTATAAGACCTAGGAACTAAATAATACTAGGGACAATGTAGTAATATTTAATCAGTTTAATGAATTTAGTAATAATCTCTAGTATTATGGTATTACCAGTCAGGCCATGAAAGAAATCTTATCCCAAGCAATGAACCTTTAAGATAATTATGCCGGTGTAGTCTTAACAACCAGTTCAGCAGGCACCATGGGCTACGGTGATTACCTCAAGGAAAGATAATCCACTAGTAAGATAGCTGCCGGAGAAGCCCTACAATGTCCTACTATGTTGACTAATGGTTTTGGGATCCACTACATTGAATGTATAGGGGATAAACATATTTCCTGGATTCACAATATAAGAAATACCGACTTAGTAATCGCCGTAGATGATAATAATACTGTGGGCATAATTTACTTATTTAATGAACCAGCAAGGTAGGGAGTATCCAAGGGAGCAGAAAGTGTCTGATGATATTATCGAGAAATTACCTTTAATGGGTATTTCCAGTGTAGCCAATATGATTATGGACATTAAGTTTGCTAAATATTATGAACTTACTGAAAAAGACATCATTTTAACTGTCTTTACCGATTCTATGGAGCTTTATAGTCCCCGATTAAAAGAGTTAAAAGAAGAATTTGTTCCTTATCAAAAGATAAATGCAGCTATGGATTATCACCAGAACCTGCTAGTCTTTACCAACCACAGATTACTTGCAAGAACTAATCAATCAGGATAGAAAGAGAATCCATAATCTTAAATACTTTATCTGGATAGAACAACAGGGCAAAGATTTGGAAGAGTTAGATGCCCAATGGTATGATTATGAAAATTATTGGGGCGATATTCATAAAAAATTAGTAAATAGATGATTTGATTAGAGAGTTTAATAAGAGAACTGGTCTCCTTAAAACAATATAATAAAAATTCCTATGTGTTAAACGAAGGTAAAAGTATGATCCGTAAGTAAAAGGGCTAAAGTAATAAAATTATAGTTTTAATTGATTTTATAAATAAGTTAGGACTTATCGGAGATATTTATTATTCTTAAAAGTGTAGTTACTTTTAGGATGGAAATAAGACTATCGGGATTGGTTAGATATTGCAGCAAATATCTTCAAAGATAGATATAAAAATATCTCTGCTAGAAAGCTTAGACGAAAAGGATATATTGGAATATTTAAAACAGCAGAATACCAAGTTTGAATTAGGCGAAATTTCAATTATTTTATTCTTAAAGGGCTAAAGTGCCATAAATATGTATGTGACTATCTACAAAGCAAAGGAGAAGAATTAATCGTTTGTGAATATTGAAAAAAAGATTATAGAAAATATTGATAAAAATAAAGATGGTATCGTTAAGTTTTTAAGAGAATTAATTTCATTTCCCAGTGTTACCGGAAACGAATTAAACATACAGCAATTTATTAAAAAAAAGCTTAAAGAAATGAATTTGAAAATAGATATGTGGGAGCCTGAT
>SDBS01005228.1_pt1 | contig 12697 bp, 16 predicted proteins | sample 2277091 | NCBI WGS metagenome assembly SDBS01 (sample SAMN10404972, study PRJNA504765) | marine sediment metagenome | isolation source: marine sediment core GS10_PC15, 163 cmbsf | place: Arctic Ocean: Southern Knipovich Ridge | collected 2010 | reverse complement strand
CCCAGAAGTCCGCGCCAAACCAAACGATGCCCAGGCCATAAAGGAAGTTGTGCAGGAGGATGCTGATGACGATTCCAGCGGCGGAAGCGCCTGCCAGCATCAGGAACCTGCTGGCCTTCTCTCGAAGGGCGAAGAACAACAGCGCTCCGCCCAGTAGGGTGAAGGCTGCTCCAAGGACGAGTATGACCGCGAAACCGCCGGGTACTTCGAATCTCAGGATCTCTTCGATCGGGACTAGAACTGCGATTGCCAGTACAGGGAATACTCCCAGCAATGCCCAGAATATGGGCCAACTCAGTCCCTTCTTCATCTCGATTTGACCCCCTCTCCGCTATTATACCCTGTTACACAGCAGACGGCGGCTTGGCGGCGAAGTGCGGTTGCTACCGTCCACAATGGATCAGATGCCTTACTGGCGGGGCCGAGCCGGCCGACGGAGCGAAACTGTCACCAGGAAGATGACCCTGCGAGGTACTACCGCTGCGCCGAGACTCAGCAAGTAAGTCTAACACAAAAAGCGGTACAATTATCCGGGCCAGGTCATCTTGGCAAGGTGAAGACTGAAGGTATCCAAGAGGCTCGGAGAAATATGAAGAAGGTGGCTTGAATCTGCACTAGAGAGGAGGTGACAGACCAAGGGATTGGTTACTTCGCATATCCAACTAGGAGAAAGGTCCTGTTGACTTCCTTGTCAAACTTTGCTAGACTATAACGTGGACATACTATACCTCTTGTAGTATGATAGCTTCACGCTTTGGGATTAGGCTAATAAGCGAGACATGACTCCGTTTCTCTCATAAAAGGCTAGACCGGATATATCATGGCTAAGAGGGCGAAACATTAGGCGAAAAGAGGAGGTATTTCCAATGGGGAAGGCAAGCATTGACTTGCCAGATGGCACAAAGATTGTAATCGAGGGGAGTACTGACGAGGTTGCTAAGATCGTCTCCCTATACCAAGGGAACACGGGTCGCCCCTCGAAGCGAAAGGCAAAGGCCGCACCAGCCAAACAGGCCGAACCGAGTATCAGAGACCATGTCCTTGAACTTAGAGAGAAGGGATTCTTCAAGGACAAGAGGTCTCTCGCCAGCGTACAAGAAGCCCTTGAAACCAAGGGACACAAGTACAAGGTCACATCTCTGTCTGGCCCTATGCGAGACCTTGTTAGGGACGAGGAGCTTGAGCGTGTGAAAGAGGAGCGCAACTATGTATATTATCATAAGCAATGACTATATCCATCTGTTAATAGGACTACGAGATAAGGCCTCCAGTGTTGATTGAGAGGTTTCGCGAGATTGATGATGAGGTCAAATCGGCCATAGCGAAGGAAACTTCAAAACTGAAGCTCGGCATGTGTGTGCTGACCCTGGCACAGGATCAGTTTGAGACCGACTATCTCTCAGCCGATGAGATTGTCGAGGCACTTGACAGACTAGGAGTGGCGGTCGAGCGTTCCAATCTACTAAAAGCTTTTGCACGGGCTGGAGATAAAATACGTTGTATTACCAAAGACGGGATAAAGAAATTCAAGGTCATGACCTTGGGGCGCCAAGAAGTCGAGGAGATACTCTCGGTCTCAGGACCCCAAGTTATCTATGTGGAGGATGGGCAACCTAGAACGGCTCGGGCACGATTGGCAGAGATTCTTGCGACGTTGAACGGAGAAGTCCGCATTTGTGATCCTTACTATGGAGCGCATAGTCTGGATGTCCTGCAAATGATCCCGTCTTCATGCGAGGTGCACTTCCTAACCGCTAGGACAAATGAAAAGACTAACAAGCTACATCGTGAAATATCCGACTTCAAGAACGAGTATCCACATATCAAGCTCAGAGCCTACCCTAAGCCTGTTGAACTGCATGACAGATATCTGATAGACCAGAACCGCCTTTGGCTTCTAGGTCATGGTATCAAGGATATCGGTAATAAGGAGTCTTTCATCATTCAGATTGATGCACAAGTTGCATCCGAATTAATCGATAACCTAAGGTCAGTCTTTGATCAGCGATGGTCAAAGGCTAATCCGATTTGACTTTTAGCGATGTCATCCAGCTCATTGGGAGGAGCATAGCAGCCCAACGACTCTTTGGAGCCGACCAAGCTATTGAGTGCTTTCGGGAGTGTTTTTCGCGTTTGAGGCGTTGAAGTTGTGTTCAGCCTCACTGTATCAGCCTCTTGGCGGCTGAGCTACAGGTCGTTGGCTGGTACACCGAGCGGGATTCGAATCCATCGCCTATTGATAGAATTCACCAGCACATGCTTAGTTGGCGCTATGCATTGTTTAGGTCGTATGTTTGGGCTGGATAACTACTATGTCTACGGCGCTCTAGCCGCCTCGAAATCTCCCCATGCTGATCGTACGTCGTCCACGAGAGAAGCTTGTAGCGAGTTCCGTAACTGTCTAGAATCGACAGGGGGGTTGACAAACGGGACTATCTGTGGTATAAAGTAGTCAGCGAGTAAATCCCACATGACGTGCCTACCGATAGCATAAGTTGCATGTATTGCAACCGTCATGTGGGTTTCGTCTTTCTAGTACCTTTTCCCAGCGACTTCAGAAATACCACTTTTGCAGGCTCTTTAGAAACGGGCTGACTAGGTCGAAGAAGCGGTTGTCCCCCCATGTAAAAAACCGATAAATCGACCACGAAACAAAATCGGCGGCGCGTAAACCATAAATCTCTCGCGAATCCTCATGACGAACCTCAAAATTGAGGAATCGTCCTTTCTCCCAAAGAACCTTGGTGCGGATATATCCATCAAAGTGCATGTGGGGATGCCGTTCTTTAGAACGCTTGTCTACAAGTAGGTCAACATTACCGTCGTATTGAATGACTCTGGGAACAATGACTTGGCCTGCATAGTAGTTGTGAAGAATACCAAAGGGCAAAGTACGAAGGTTGTCATTGATGTTCCGTTTGTTTATGACGATGGCATCCGCCTCAGCGTCGAGGCGGCTAATACGATTTAGCATCAGGCAGATTGCAGGCACTGGGTCTTGCTTGAGGGTAAAAGAGTCGGGTATTCTCCTGTCCCTCTTGCAGTTAAAGAGAGTCGATGCCTTGACTTCAACATCCTTTGGCCATCCTTGCCTGACAAGGTAGGCATCGAATTCCTGTACTACCCTTTTCAGTCTCTTTGACTGATTGGTGCACAGAAGAGCCACGACATAGTACTTGGAACTAGCATCATGGAAACCCAGTTCTCCTGATTCATCAGAAAAAATCAACATCTTTCATCCTCCAACGTTCATATTAGCTCTTCATCATCTACGCTATCGAAGACTAGATTCAGATGCTGCACAACGTCAAACCCCTGCCACTATTCAAGTATCAGACCCTGGCCAGGTCTATTGACAAGGGGATTCCTTTCTGCTATACTTTTCTTAGCCAATGGGTAGACTCCCGTTGGTCGGACGCTCCCCTTGCTCCCTGCAAGGAAGAGGTGAGCTGTCCGGTCGCCAGCTATGGACGGAAAGGGAGCTGGTGGCTAGTATTCAGCTCCCTTTCCGGTGGTACCGGAATATGCCGCTTGGGCCTCTTTCCACCTCCTGTACGCGCATAAGTGCCATGTTGATTATGCGCCTGGGAGAACCCTTCTTGAAGACAAAGCCACCCGCCTTCAGTTGCTCCGCCAGCTGATCAAGAGTCAGCTTGCCACGCTCCTTGAGGAGTCTTAAGCAGGCTTCCCTCGGCGACATGCCCGCGAACCTCGTATCTTCGTTCAGTAGCAATCGTACCTGTTCCTCTTTGTGGCCGAGGCGCTGCAATTCCATCTTGTAGAATTGCTCGGAAGCCGCTAGTCGTTGGCGAGCGTCTTCAAGAGACGATTCGGCAATCTTCTTTCGCTCCTCGGCTTCGGTCACTTGAGCATGATACTGGCGAACACCCTCTGCCAGTCTTCGAAGATAGTCAGAATCGCTATAATCGCCCATACGTCTACCTCCAATCGAATGATACCATAAGTTCCGGCAATTGTCAAGGGTCATTCAACGCTCTCCAATTGGAGCCTGAATTAATCGTGAAGTCCAATAACACTAAACAATACAAAAGGGCAGCATGAGACCAATGCTGCCCTTCCGATTTAGCTGCTACTATCCTAGACCAAATTACCCTCATCAACTAACTTTACATAGTATTGCGCAACATGCTAACTAAAGTTTGACACTTGACAAAGAAAGTCGGAGCATTGTATAATTCGAGTTATGTCGAAAAATCGAAACTTTGACCCGGACCGGTTCGCTGAGGTATTCGGGGCGCTGTCCAACCCTCACCGGTTGCGCATCTTCCTGCGCCTGGCGTCCTGCTGCAGGCCAGGAACCGTCTGTGGCACGGATGCGGGTATGCGCTCCTGTGTGGGAGACATGGGAGAAGGCATGGGGATCGCGCCTTCAACGCTCTCTCACCACATCAAGGAGCTTCGCCGCGCGGGTCTCATTCGCATGCAGAGGAGCGGCCGAAGGGTGGAGTGCTGGGTTGACCCCCAGACCTTACGGGATCTATCCGAGTTCTTCTCCAGAGCGGTCGATGAGGAGCTTCCTGAGGCTGAGTAGTAGACATAACGGTTATGCTCAAGATGGATGAGCGACCAGGTGAGGACATCGGGCGGTCAGAGAGAGCCTCGAGGAGATCGCCAGGCGTGATGCACTGAATGAGCCTCTTGGAAGGTAGGCTAGCCATCCGTGATCGAGTTGGCGCTTAGTTTTAAGGTTATTGCCCTTGACAAACTAGGGCATACATTGTATACTTCGATTAGTTTCGAAAATTCGAAGTATTGACAGGAGAGTGCAGCATGAAAGAGCGACAAGCGGAAGACATCAGGCAAGCGGTCAGAGAGACGTATGGGGAGATCGCGCAGCGGGGCGATGGGGGCTGTGGATGCGGCCCATCACCTTGTTGCGACGCAGGAGCGCAGGTCTCGGCCAAAGAGATGTCCTCGCGAATCGGGTACTCGCAGGACGAGCTGGGCAGCGTTCCCAAGGGCGCCAACATGGGACTGGGTTGCGGCAATCCGCAGGCCATCGCTGACCTGAAGCAGGGAGAGGTAGTCCTCGACCTGGGCGCCGGCGGCGGGTTCGACTGCTTCCTGGCGGCGCAGCGGGTGGGGGAGGCCGGCAGGGTCATCGGGGTGGACATGACTGCGGAGATGGTGGCCAAGGCCAGGGAGAACGCCAGGAACGGCGGTTACGATAACGTCGAGTTTCGCCTGGGGGAGATCGAGCACCTGCCGGTGGCTGACGGGAGCGTTGACGTGATCATCTCCAACTGCGTGATCAACCTCTCGGCTGACAAACCCAGCGTCTATAGGGATGCTTATCGATCGTTGAAGGCCGGGGGGCGTCTGGCGATCTCGGATGTGATCGCCACGGCACAGTTGCCCGACGAGATTCGCAATGACCTGGTGCTCCATTCGGCCTGCGTCGGTGGCGCGGAAACAGTGGAGGAACTGGAAGGAATGCTGACGGAGGCCGGGTTCCGGGACATCCGCATTCAACCCAATGTCGAGAGCCGTGAATTCATGGAAGAATGGGTGCCCGGCAGTAATATCGGAGACTATGTCGCTTCGGCAACCATAGAGGCTGTGAAGCCTTTGGACTGAACGACCAGCTTGGCCCGGCGCCAACATGCCGTTTTGTCAAGAGGATGGTGGCGTGTGGAAGTAACAACTGAAGCTGGCCAGGCCCAGGATCGGCCTTGTGAGGAGATGAAGGGCTCTCCTCGCTCCTCTGCCGGCAGGGCTTGGCCAGTTACTCTACTGTCTGCAAAGTCAGCGCTGAATACTCGCCCTTCGTGCCGACTCGTTAGAGGACGCTGGATGCTTACCTGCGAGCGTACACCTCAGCGGCAAGCACCAGCGGGTGCTTGGTCCGGGCATTGCGGGTGGTTCGCAAAATGATGGTTTCACGGAACCCAACCCTACCAAACTCCTTAAGGAAGGTCCCGCCTTCCTCGGCTCCTGCGATTCAGGCGAACCAATCTGCTTCGCTCTCCTGGATCGCCGGGGGGAGTGGTTCCTTCAGTATGAGTTCGGCCGCGTAGACCGCACCGCCCTGCCGCATCACGCGGGCGAGCTCGACGAATATCGCGTCCCGCCCTGGGTTCAGATTGAATATGCCGTTGACCAGAGCTATGTCAATCGATCCCCTTCCGATGGGGAGGTTCTCGGCATCTGCTTGACAGAACCGCACGTTGTCGGCTCCGGTCTCCGCTGCAGCTTGGCGAGCACGGGCAAGCATGCTGCCGCTAAAGTCTATGCCGATTACCTTACCCTTGGGGCCTACCTTTTGTGCGGCGATCAGAGTATCCAGGCCTGACCCGCACCCCAAGTCGAGGCCGACACTACCAATGGGAATGTCGGCAAAGACAGCAACGTTTGAAACGCCGGAGAACGCCACTGCAGAAATGGGCGACAAGCGGGCAAGGAACTCTCGCGGGTACCCCAGGCTCTCCGCGAAACGCCAGCCTACCGGAAATGGATGTTCATCGTGTGGATTCTCCGCCGCCGCCGAATAGGCTCTCCGAACGCCCTGGCGAAGCCGATCCATCTTGACCCTTTTCATTAGCTCCTCCATCTGGAAGCGTACCATTGCTTCACGCTGAGCCAGACCGACCGTGCATTGCAGGGAATCGCTGTTCATAGCCTTTAAGGAGTGTATCATATTGGTGAACTAACTGTCAATCTCGGACGTGATCGCCACGGCAACGTTGCCGGACGAGATTCGCGGTGACCTGGCGCTCCATTCGGCCTGCGTCGGTGGCGCGGTCACAGTGGGAGAACTGGAAGGCATACTGACGGAGGCCGGGTTCCGGGACATCCGCATTCAACCCAACGGCGAGAGCCGTGAATTCATGCCAGAATGGGTGCCCGCTAGTAACATCGGAGACTATGTCGCTTCTGCAACCATCGAGGCTGTGAAGCCTGTGGGCTGAGCGACCGGTCTGGCCCGGCGCCAGCATGCCGTTTTATCAAGAAGACAGTGGCGTGCGGGAGTGACAACTGAAGCTGGCCAAGCCCAGGATCGGCCTTGTGAGGAGATGAAAACCCCTGCTCGCTCCTCGGCCGGCAGGGCTTGGCCAGTTCATCTGCTGTCTGCAAAGGTCGAAATCTATGACCTATGGCCTGTCGTGATAGCCGACAGCCTTCTCGACCAGTTCCTGGTCAGTCTTAGGTGTGGCTGAACCACCCATGACGTGACACTGCCGACAGGCAAAGTCCAGGCCAAGCTGCGACAGGGACTTCGAGCCGTCCTCGGTGAACTGGCCAATCTGGTCAGGATCGATGGCCATCAGATGGGTGCGAATGTCGCCGGTGAACTTGTCCGCGTCGCCCACGGCACTCTTGGTCACACGGGGCATGTGGCAGGTAATGCACGTTGCCACGGCCGGGTGCAACATGGAGTCCTGGTACGTGGCCTGCTCGGAGTGGCAGCTCTCGCACTGAGTGCGCGTCGTCTGTGCGTCGCGCTGGCGGAGCTGTACCACGCCCGTGTGCGGATCGTGACACACCACACAATCTAGTGTGCTGTGTTTGCTCTGGAACAGCTCCTCGTACTGCGCACGGTGCTGGATGAAGCCTCCACTGGCGCTCACCGTCTCGGGTGAGCCACGCAGGTGGCACTGGCCGCACAGTTCAGCGTCGCGATCCACCACCACGGCCACACCATAGGGGTCTTCAGCGTGCAGGCTGCCGGGGCCGTGGCACTGCTCGCACCTGATGCCCGGCTCAGCCCAGGTTCCGATGAGCCCTTCCAGCCCGTCCTGGTTGCCTTCGGGGTTGTAGCCGGTGGTATGGCAGGAGCCGCAATCATAGGGTTTTTCTTCCCCCGGATGGTATGCCACCCATCCGGGTTCCGTTCCCACCACCTCGTTGGCAAAGTTGTACTGGGTCGTACCCTCCTGGTCCCCGGTGATGATGAATCCGTTCTGGTCTATGAAGCGGGCTTTCCAATTGTATCCGCCGATGACGTAGCTGACATCATCCCAGGTGTATCCCTTCGGAGGTTCGGGGACTTCGGTGAAGGGATAGTCCGGGGGTTTGCCGTCCACCACCGGATTCAGCTTATAGGCGTGGCCGGACCGCATGAATACGCCGTAGGTTTCCTCGTGGCACCCGCTGGTGCCGCAGGTTTCCGAACCGACGTAATCGGCGCCAACCGCTGCTACGGCTTCTGTGGCTTCGCCGGGCGGCTCCGGTGTAGCCTCGGACCCTGGTGTAGCCTCGGGCACCGCTGGTTCCTGTGGACTCTCGGACACTGCTGGTTCCTGTGGACCCTGTGGCCCTTCCGTTCCACAAGCAGTCAACAGTGCCACAACCAGAATCAGAGCCACAATGCCCAGTGCGGTGACATGCTTTCTTTGCATGGTCTTCTTCCCCCTGGTCATGAATGAACCGTCACTCTCCATTCCAACGAAGTGTGAACCCAGCGGGGGGTTGATAAGTGATTGTTCATCCTATGTCGGATTCTGTTTCGAAGTATGCTAGAAGGTTATAACCTTATCACTTTCCATAGTCCAATCGGCCAGAGCTAGCATTCCTGCAATCTGGACGCTCTCAATCAAGTCATCCTCTTCCAGGCCGCGGGCCTTAATGCAGGTGCCGCAGACTTTGACCACAGCACCTTTGGAAAGAACAACTCCGAGCATTAGCGCCAGGTTGTAGTAACCTTTGGGTGTCTCTTGTCCTTTCTTTCCCGCGCTCACCGAATCACCGAGAAGGAAGATATTCACCTGTGCTTTCTTCCCCAGTAGCTCGCTGGCCAACCTCAGGGCGTTCCACACCTTCTCCGTTCCATAAGGAGCATCGTTGATAATTATGGTGAGCTGTTCCATATTCGTTCCTCCTTTTCGAAGTTTAAGTGAGGAAGGGGTTTCACTCCGCCGAAATCATCCTAGCCACCCGAGAGAGAGGATGCCCTTTGGCCTTGATCTCTAGAGTATTGAACCAGCCGAAGGGGGTGCGGATGACGGAGAAACCTTTCTAGGCCAGCCTCTCCTCCGTCATCCGCAAGACTCTCACCGCTACCTGAGGGCTGCTCAACTTGCCAAACAGGTGGGCGAAAGGGTGAAAGACGATGTCGTTCACCTTCAAGTCCATCGCTAGTCTGTTGATTTCCTCCGTTGCCCTCTCCGCCACCACAGCCGGTGCAAACTCATCATCCTTCTCCACGGTGGAGAGCACGACAAGGGCTTCCCTCACTTCCGTCTGGGGATCGTCAAAAACCTCAACCACCTTGGAACGGCCCCGCTCTGTGACCCGGCAGCAAAAGTAGTCAACATGCAATATAACGAACCTCATGATAGAGACACTTCGAGCACTTCCCTTTCCTCTACGTCTCAACAGCGACCAGTCACAGGTTCCTGTGGTGCAAGCAGATGACGTAATGGGTCTCACAACATTATGCTATCCACCGAGCGACGGTCCCGACGCAGGTGAACTCTGCATCATCCGGGTGGGCGATGATCACCATCGCCCTTTGTGGCTCTGCCTCATCTTGATCTCTTTAGAGGCGGCCTATGACAAGAAGATCAGTGGCATGATCAAGGTGTCTTGGTCCGGCACCCGAAGCCGGTCGATTTCACAGGTTCGTACTGGCGGCGCACAGCGTGGTTAGCCCAGTTCGCTCTTCTACACCCATCCGTATGGCGTGTAGCTATTGTAGACCCGCCAGGTGAAGGCAGCGATGGCGATGACCAGCAGGGCCGTCAGCCATAGTGGGAAGGGAGTCCAGACCTGCACCCCCAACATGGAAACCGTCAGTACTACAAACATACAGACGGATGCCATGCGTTTGCGACGCAAGCGCAGGGCACCAATGCTCTGTGCAACTTCTGCGGGCATTGGGTTGCTTGCGGCTTGAGCAAAGAGGGCGTCGATGCGCGGCTGCAGGCTGACGTGGACCGAGGTCAGGAGCCCAGCAATGAGCAGGAGTCCCAAGAACTTCAGTCCCAGCGCTGGATTCTCGACCAGTGCATCCAGTCCCAATCCACGCAACAGCACCAGAGCCACTCCACTGACTAGAGCCGTGGCCTGGAACACGAAGCAGGGAATGGTGCGGTTCTTGATGATATTCTCCATATAGGTGTCCACACGGTCACCCAGGGGCGGACCCAGCCGAACGCGTTGGTTGACGCTAACCAGAGCGTAGACGGGCCACGCCATAAGGATGGCAGTGAGGATGTGGATGACCTGGACAACAGAAATGACAGTAGCCATGCTTTTCCTCCTTCTCATTTTTTACAGCTAGACGCTAAACTCAGAACTCCAAGTGGTTCACCAACAGTGAGCCGCCAAACGAAGACACCATCAATCCCAACAACAGTGCTTGCTGCCCCATTCCCCAAGCGTTAAGGTCCTCCTACACTCTCTATGTGGCCCTTTCGCCTTCGTGTCCCCGGTCGAAGATGCACCTGCAGCATGCGGTATCACTTGCGGCTCCGTACTCCCTCCTTTCTCCGTCTGCTCCTACTGACACGAGCACCCTCGCAATCTCTGCCAAACGGTTGATAGGCGCGCCTGCTTTAGGGGACATGGTACTCCAACTTAGTTCGGAAGGGGATGGCGTTGGCCAGGCAGAAGACCCCAGGGCACCGTTGGGCGGCTAGATCCTCCAATTCCCTGATTTTCTCCTCTGGCGCGTCACTCTCCACAAAAATATTGATCCTCACCTCTTCGATGATGGGCTCCTCGGAGAGGCCGAAAACCTTAGAGAAATTGACATCGCTCTCCGCCGTCACCCGCAACTCGCGGAGTGGGATCCCCATCATGGCCGCCATGGTGGCGAAAGTCGCAGCGTAGCAGGAGGCCAGGCCATAGAGACAGTAGTGCATGGGACCGGGTTTGGTTCCACCACCCCCTTGGCCGGTGGGCTGATCTGCCTCCACCAGGATCTCTCCACCCTCGAAGCCCAGACGGGCAGAGAACTGTGGGTTCCCCTCTTCCAAGTTCCAACTACCCTCGACCCTGTTCACCTTCCTGGTCTTGGCGGTGTCGGCCTGGGCATCCCCGATCGTCTTCTCAAGCCTCTCCACATTCACGTTGTTTAGATTCACTTTTCTACTCCGTCATTTTTTGATGCTAGAGCCTTCTCATTGCAATGTCTTGAGGAAGTCCAGCAGGTCGTTCAGATCCTCCTTCGACATATCCGAGCGCGGCATAGTGAGGTCTAGAGGTTCTCGGGCTGGGTTCAGCCCCTCCGTGATGGCCCGCTTGATTAGCTCATCGTCATAGGGAGGATGTTCCTCGCCTTCGTCGTGTTCCTCCGCTATCAGGTGTTCATATCTTATGTCCGAGGGAATAGCGGTCCCCATCATGACCGGCGATCCACCCCGGCCGTCTGCGCCGTGGCAACTCGCACAACTTCCTCCATGCATGTATAGCCACATGGGCCCGCCCCGAAAAGTGATGGTGCGACCAGAGTCGCTGGTGCCGGTGAAGTAGATGCGCTCTCCGTTGGAGGAGTAGCCTCCAGCCCAGCCCTGGTCCTGCATCATGCCCGAGCCACCCTGCCAGCGAGAAGCGTTGGCGTTGGGGGCCAGATAGACCAGGCTCCCATATATTACCACCAGCACTAACCCCACCAAGACAGCTACTCCTATCACGATGAACCACTTGAAGCCGCTACTCATCACGGAGCATCCTTTAGCCTAACTCCTGCCCGCAATAGGGGCAGAGGATCCAATCATCCCGCAGCGATCCTCCACACGTGGAGCAACGCTTCGGGGAAACAGTATACCTTTGTGGCCCAGGGACAATGCTTTCCCCAGAACCGACCCCTCGCCACAGGGCATAGCCTCGTCCCGCCAGCAGCCCGATGAGGACGATAGGCACCACGAGAAACAGAAGCATCACCAAGAACATCCCTCCCCCAAAGAACATCATCTTGTCTTTTACCTCTTTGACTCGTTCACGTTTCCTTCCACGATCCCTGCCCGCAGGGCGCTGAGTTCCTGGCGGGAGCGCACGGCCTCCAGTTCGGTCACCTTGGTCTCCAGTTTCCCTCGCAATTCATCGAGCCTGGCCAGGTCATCCCGCAGGGCCTGGGCCTGACTTTCCAAGCGCTCCTGTGTCTCCTCCAACTCTTGCTTCTCCGTCAAGTACTGCCGGGCCCGTGCCTCGTCGAGGACCACGACCTCCCGAGCCGCTTTCTCCCTCTGGGCTGCCTTGGCCTCCAGGGTACCGATCTTTTCTTCCAGCGAGGCCAGCACCTGTGCGGATTCCTCCCTTGCCCCTTCGAGCTGGCCGATCCTGGCCCGCAGTTGCCGGGTGGCGATCTCTTCCTCGCTCTCCGGCGGCCGGGCTTTGGCCTTCTGGCGTCTCTCGTAGCGCAGCACCGCCAGGTCCACCGGGCGGAGCTGTCCCCGGGCCGCCAGGTCCTTGAGGTCGTTGAAGGTCTTCTCGTCCAGCTCTCCTCGCCCGTACATGTCGTAGAGTTGCTCCTGGAGCGAAGGGCCGGTGGGCTGCGGTATGCCGACAGGGCGATAGGCCTCATAGCGACGGGAGCGGTTGTCCCGCACCAGGGCATCGGCCAGGTCGAACAGCCTGAACACATCCGGTCCACATCTCATGGGCTTCATCCCCCCTTTCCACGGGGAAAGGCTCATCCCTAACCCGGGACGAGCCCCCCGCCGGCGAAGATCCCTTCTGCCTCGGCTAGGGAGAGATCGGGGGGCGGCAGGATGAGGTCGGATTCGACCAACTC
>SDBS01005225.1_pt1 | contig 12698 bp, 9 predicted proteins | sample 2277091 | NCBI WGS metagenome assembly SDBS01 (sample SAMN10404972, study PRJNA504765) | marine sediment metagenome | isolation source: marine sediment core GS10_PC15, 163 cmbsf | place: Arctic Ocean: Southern Knipovich Ridge | collected 2010 | reverse complement strand
AAATTCCTTTAAGTTAATAGTCAGTGAAAAATGATTCGAGGCTCCGGAGAGGTGGTAGGTGGCACGGCCATAGGATAGTTGAAACTTTTGCAGCTTCAATCCAAAGCCCCAGGAAAATCCAACAGTGGAAACCTTTGTGGGAATTTGAAGTTCCTGACGTCTTTGGTAATTGTATCCAAATCTCAGTGTAAATGCATCCATTGGATTGAATTCAAGGCCGAATAAGAAATGTCTCATCATATTGTCACCAAATTCCTCAATGCCACTTTTGTCCTGCTCTGAATCATAAATCAGGTTTTGAGCATTATTAGTTTTTTCATCTTCCTGTGGGGATATTTTATAGCGTTCAAGATGTTGTGCAGTGAAAATAAATCGAAATGGTGCATGCTTCAACTTTTGTGAGGCTCCAAATTGTATTTCAAATGGCAGAGCTTCATAATTGCCCTGGTGGTATGCTTTTAATTGCAATCCAATATTTTTCACTACCAATCCGGCAGAAAAATATCCCTGGAGTGATGTATAGTTTATTCCCAGATCCAAAGCCAGGCCAAATGAAGTGTAGCTCTCCAATGTTGATAAAATTGGTTTCAAGTTTACTCCCACTCTGAAGAGACTGTCAATATTTCTTGAATAAATTAGGTTTAATGAATACTCAGCTGCCGAGAAATTTCCTGTAATTGCCCCGGTTTCATCAGCTGCAATAAAACTCCCATAGTTGATGTAATGGATTCCAGCCGCAAAACTTCCAATTTGGGCATAGTTCCTTGAATAACTAAAATATCCAAACTGGATATCAGAAAAATAATTAACATAATTGAGAACCATCATTTGATCCATTTCAGGATTTAATAAGGAAGGGTTATGGAATGGAAGATTGAGGTCTGCGTCTGGGATAGATATTACTTCTCCACCCAGAGACGCAACTCGTGCAGAATTAGTGAGGTTTAAAAAGTCATAGGTATATCTCCCTCCGACCTGAGACAGGACAGACTTAAGGCCTATGATTAAGATAAGAGATATCAGATATATTTTCTTTAGCATCAGAATGACATTGACATATACTTTTGAGACAGCCTCCGTATTTCAAGGCTATATTCCCATATACAACTAGTGGTGAGGAATATAACCCTATTGGATCCGGACATGCTTTGCAGTCGGGATCCCTGCCTGACCGGCAGAGGAGTTCGTGTTAATGATTTTAATGCGTCTTCGACTTTTAAAATCATAGTCTCCCTGATTTAAACGCAGACTTCTCCTGTGTAGTGTATTTAAATGTAATTATCAGGAATTAATGTATTGTTTCTTAAATAAGTTAACAGCTTATTGAAAGTTTTATTTGCACTGTGTAACTTTACGGGGAATAATTTTTTATTGAGATTTATATTTACCCCCGATTCAAAAATGAAATCTCCCACTAAAATATGTGTATTTATTAATCCGATTGCCGGAAAGCAATCTTCAGTAGCAATTCAAGGAAAACTAAAAGAGATTTTCAAGAAACCTGGGATTGATAGCTCTTATTATTTTACAGTAGCTGATAAAGGAGTAGGAGATATTGTAGAATTGGAACTAAAAAAGGGGGTTCAGGATTTTTTAGTGGTAGGAGGAGATGGAACTGTGAATATGGTAGCCATACATTTGCTTGGAAACAGAGCAAACCTTGGGATCGTGCCAGCCGGTTCCGGGAATGGCCTGGCCCGGCACCTTAAAATCCCAACCAGCCTGTCAAAACTTCCCGGCTTTATCCGTTCACATAAGATATTAAAGATGGACTACGGCCTGCTCAATGAATTGCCTTTTTTCTGTACAGCAGGTTTGGGGTTTGATGCTAAAGTTGCACATTCTTTTACAAAGCAAAAGAAAAGGGGTTTTACGAATTATCTAAGAGTCATGTTAAAAGATTTTGCAGAATTTAAGTCTAAAACTATAAAAATTGATTTTCATGACAAGTCTATTTCTTTCCCGTCTTTTTCAACCACATTTGCTAATTCAGCGCAATTTGGAAACAATGCTTACATCTCTCCTGATGCAAGTGTTCAAGATGGGTTTTTAGACATGTGTATGATTACAGCCTTCCCGAAAATTAAGGCAATATTGATGGGTCAGTTGCTTATGTCAGGGAGTATTAATTCTTCAAGCTACTATGAAATGGTAAGAATTAAAGAAGCACTTGTTATCCGCGATCAACCAGGCTGGATTCATATTGATGGAGAACCTTTAATGATGCCTGAAAAACTTGTGGTTAAAGTGATACCTTCAGGCTTGAATGTCTGGGTGTCAGAGGAATATTTTTCCAGAAAAACCGGGCATTGACTTCGTCAACTTCCCGTTTTTATTTTTACATAAAAAAGCAGTTTTCTCAATAAGGATTTGCTCGGGTGTGTATCAAAACATAATTTATCTATCATTTTGAATTAATAAAGGATTCACTATTGTACTATCAACTTATTTGTTTTAATACACACCCTCGCGAATGCCTGAGTGGATAACTTCAAACATAAAAGGCTGGTGCCTTCGGCAATTTGGTCTTTATTTTTCGCGACCTTACAAAAGCGAGCTTTTGACGGCCTCCAAAAAATAAAGACCACCACAAAGTGACAGCCTTTTATGTTTGGGTGGAAGACCGGATTTGAACCGGCGACCCCTGGAACCACAATCCAGTGCTCTAACCAACTGAGCTACATCCACCATGTATTTCTAATCTCCAAACTTTCATCTTAACTACAATTTAGTGCTCCCTTCCTGCCGGTAGGCAGGTAACCAATCCCGAAAAACAGAAAATCTGTTGATTTTCATAGTTTTTCGAGGATCCTCGACAAATTGGACAAATCACAGATTTGTAATTTGTCGGGACTGAGCTACATCCACCATTTGGGACTGCAAATTTAATGATTATTTAGGTTTTGACAAGAGAAAAATCGATATGTTTCTTAAAAAGGGATATGGATGTATCCCATTCCATCAAACAGAAGCCGGAAAGAAATCATCCATATTTTTAGCAAAGAGATAAGAATCTGTATATTTACTCGTTCGTTAAGTATTGTTGCGATTATGTAAACTTTTTAATTGAGTCTCTTTGAATTTTAAAAAAGTCTTTAGCAATGTTGGAAGCCTGCAAATTTATCAACTGATCAGGTTTACTACCTTTTTAATTATCAGCATTGTTTTGACAAAAAGCAATGTGTTAAGAAGAGACATTGGCCTGTTTGAAGCATTTATGTTTATTGCCGGACTGGTTACCTTCTTCTGGGTGACCGGCTTGATACAGTCTTTTCTTAGCCTGGTAAATAATAACAAAACTTTTAATAATCAAAATCGATCTGTGCAAAAAAAATCTCCCGAGATTTTTAATGCATTTATTCTTCTTTCCTTTTTTAGCCTTCTCGTTTTTTTAATAGGAATGAGTTTGCGAAAATATATTGTGGTGTATGATATCCAGGGGAATGTTACATATATCAACCTGCTTCTTGTATATATTCTTTTAAGCAACCCTAGTGTACTAATTGAATATATATATCTGGTTAAAAACAGATCCTCCTCAATACTCACTTATGGATTTATTACCTATGGAATTCAATTGGTATTAGTTGTATATCCGATAATCAAGGGTTATGATATTTTATGGGCGCTCTTTGCCCTGGTTGCCATTTCCTTTTTGAGGTTTGTCTGGATCTTGATTATTCTTTTTAAATATGCTGAGTTTAAATTCTCCTGGCCCTTTATTAAAGAACATCTCTCCGTTGGAGTTCCTTTGATTATTAGTTCGCTTCTGGCAGGATCGGCTCAATACATTGATGGAGTGGTTGTTACCAGGGTTATGGATGTGGAGCATTTTGCAATTTTCAGATATGGAGCCAAAGAATTTCCATTAGTTTTAATACTGGCAGTAGGTCTTTCGAATGTCATGATATCAGAAATTGCTAAGCCAGGGAACATGAAAGCTTCATTGGATAAAATCCGTCACCATTCCAGAAGACTTATGCACTTTCTCTATCCTGCTACAATGCTTACCATGTTTTTAGCTCGCTGGATGTACCCTGCAATTTTTAATAAGGAATTCATTAGAAGTGCCGATGTCTTTATGGTTTATCTTATGATTATTATTCCCAGATTGGTTTTTCCGCATACCATTTTGATTGGTTTAAAAAAAACCAGAGTGATCATGCTAAGCTCACTTATTGAAATTACCATTAATATAAGTCTTAGCATTTTTCTTGTGAAGCATTATGGTACGGTTGGTGTTGCGCTTGCCACATCCATAGTATATCTTCTTGAAACTACAGGCCTGGTTATCTATAATTATGTTAAATTGAAAATCAGACCTCAGCTTTATATTCCTTTAAAAACCTTTACTTTTTACTCTGTTTTACTTATAGTAGAATTTGTTTTGGTAGACCACAGGGTATTAAATGTTTATGATTTTATCGATTGGATAAAAAGGATTTAACAGATGTAAAAATATTATTTGATCATAATTCACTCATTTGTTTTGCCCCTTTTTTTATAATCGCAAAATCTGAAAAAGAAACTATCTTTGATCAATTTTTATTGTTATGAACTCACTGGAGAAACATTTTGCTGGATTTAGGAAGAATATTATTGGTATTGATGACACCTATCAGACAGCTTATGGGATAAAAAAAATAATTTATAACGACTGGATTGCAGGTGGGAGACTTTATGGGCCTATTGAAAAAAAAATGCTTGAAGATTTTGGACCCTTTGTTGCAAATACCCATACCGAAACAAGTGAAACAGGCAGCAGAATGACATATGCCTATCACATGGCCAGGGAAATTATTAAGAAGCATGTTCACGCCGGCACGGACGATGTTCTGATTTTCGGGGGATTTGGTATGACCGGGGTGATCAATAAGTTACAAAGAATGCTGGGTTTGAAGGCAAATCCGGATCTTTTTGATAAAGCATGTTTGAAAGAGGTCGATAAACCAATTGTATTTGTAAGCCATATGGAGCATCATTCCAATCATACTTCCTGGTATGAAACCATTGCTGATGTGGTAATTCTGGAACCGGGGAAGGATATGCAGGTGGACATGAATGAATTAAGAAAGCAGCTTATAAAATATAAAAACCGGAAATTAAAAATAGGTGCATTTACTTCGGCCTCAAATGTTACAGGTGTGATTACGCCTTACCATGAAATGGCCAGGATCATGCATGAAAATGGGGGCCTTTGTTTCATCGATTTTGCAGGATCGGCTCCATATGTGAATATTAATATGCATCCCGAAGATCCTTTGATGAAACTGGATGCTGTATATTTTTCGCCACATAAATTCCTGGGAGGGCCTGGATCTTCCGGAGTTTTGATATTTGATTCTAAACTTTACAGGAATATCACTCCCGATCATCCTGGCGGAGGGACGGTGGAATGGACTAACCGCTGGGGAGAATATAAATATATTGATGACATTGAACTCAGGGAAGATGGTGGAACTCCGGGGTTTCTGCAGGCCATCAGAGCCGCACTTGTAATCAGGCTGAAAGAGGAAATGGGAACCCGGGATATGATGTTAAGGGAAGAGCAACTTTTGGAAAAAGCATTCAAGGGCCTTCATTCTTTGCCCGGCATCAATATCCTGGCAGATTCGGAACATCCAAGAATTGGGGTAGTTTCTTTTTACCACGATGATATTCATTTCAATTTTATCGTAAAATTGTTAAGCGACAGGTATGGAATTCAGGTTCGTGGAGGCTGTGTTTGTGCTGGTACTTATGGCCACTATCTTCTTGGGGTTACTCAGGAGCAATCTGATGCAATTGTAAAGAAAATTGAGGCCGGAGATCTTTCAGAAAAGCCCGGCTGGGTAAGGTGGAGTTTGCATCCGGTAACAAAAGATTCTGAGCTTGAGTATTTTTTGAATTCGCTGAGGGAAATCATCAGGAATGCTTCGGAATGGAAAAATGAATATTATTATGATAAAGCTATAAATGAATATTATCATAAGAAGGATGATGGATCTAAATTGAGAGAAGTCGAATCATGGTTTAAGTTTCAAAAGCCCGTTCATGAAACTAATAGAAGTTAAAGACAAAAAATCCGGGAAGGAATTTCTAAAAGTTCCAAAGATACTTTATTCTAAAAGTGAAGCCTGGGTATGTCCTCTTGACAAGGAAATTGAAGGAATTTTTAATCCCCTCAATAACAAATCTTTTGAAAAGGGCGAAGCAATCCGATGGATTTTAAAATCGAATGATGGAAAACTTATAGGAAGAATTGCAGCTTTTTATAATCTTATTAAAGCCAATTCAAACCGGCAACCAACCGGGGGAATAGGTTTTTTTGAAGTTGTTAAAGACAAGGATGCAGCATTTTATATGTTTGATACAGCAATAGATTGGCTTAAGGCCAAAGGGATGGAGGCTGTAGACGCTCCGATTAATTTTGGAGAAAATGAAAGTCATTGGGGCCTCCTTGTGGAAGGCTTTACCCACCCCGGTTATGGAATGCCTTACCATAAACCATACTATCAAGAGTTCTTTGAGAAATATGGTTTTAAAAATTATTATGAGCAGTACAGTTATCACAAAGACGTGAGTGCTGTAACTGTTTTTCCGGAAAGGTTTGCACGAATTGCCGATAGAATTGAGCAGAAGCCCGGATATACCTATGAACATGTTCGTTTTAAGGATGCTGATAAGTTTGTAAATGACATGGTTGAAGTTTATAATTCTGCCTGGTCTGAATTCAAAAGCGACTTTATACCAATGGATACGGGAAATCTAAAAAAAGCATTTCAGGATGCAAAATTCCTTCTGGATGAAGAATTGATATGGTTTGTTTATTTCGAAAATAAACCCATAGCCTTTTTTGTTATTTTCCCGGATATCAATCAAATACTTAGACATTTGAATGGAAAACTTGGTCTTTGGAATACAATTAGAATTGCCTGGTACAAGAAACGCAAGACCATGACACGGGTGAGAGCCTTAATTGCCGGAGTTCATCCGAAATTTCAGAATATAGGTGTTGAAACAGTTTATTTTAAAAGACTCTTCGAAGTGTTCAGGAAAAAGCTATATTATAAAGAACTGGAACTTTCCTGGGTAGGGGATTTTAACCCCAAAATGATATCCATATACAAAGCCCTGGGCGCAACACAGGCAAAAATGCATATTACCTACAGGTATTTATTTGATGAAAAGGCCGTGTTTATACGATATAAGGACGAGATTTCAAATACCGGGACCTAATACGCTTCAAAAAATTGTTCTTTACATTTTGTGATTTTCTTAACAATAATTATCTTTGCAGCCCTTAATTGATAAAAAAGACATGAAAAAAGGAATTCATCCGGAAAACTTTCGCATGGTAGTGTTCAAAGATATGTCAAATGGATATACCTTTATGACCCGTTCAACAGTGAATACTAAAGAATCCATAAAAATGGATGATGGGAAAGATTATCCCCTTATAAAGCTTGAAATTTCAAATACTTCACATCCATTCTATACCGGGAAAATGAAACTTGTCGACAGTGCAGGCAGGGTTGATAAATTCATGAGTCGGTATAAGACACATATGGACAAAAATAAGAAATAAGAAATATATACATACATATGAAACTCCTCTTTTCCGGGGGGGTTTTTATTGACAAAGATTCTTACTTTTTATGAAGTCAATTCAGCTATTTTTGTCATATATTGTTAACTTGGCATATTCATTGTTAAATACTAATCCTGAAGTTAAAAGGCCCGGAGTATGACACTTTGGCCTTTTCTAGTCAATTAATTGAATTATTGGAGTATTTTTTATGAATATAAAAACTAAGAGAAGATTCGGAGAATTGTTTGTTGCTCAGTCACTTGATGATGATGGTGAATTTTTACCTCTCATTTCTGATGAAAATGAAGAAGATGTGAAAAATGTGGAAGTTCCGGGTGACCTGCCAATTTTACCATTAAAAAATTCAGTTTTATTTCCAGGGGTGGTAATTCCTATTACTGTTGGAAGGAATAAGTCATTGAACCTGATCAAAGAAAGCTATGCAGGGGATCGTTTGCTTGGGACCCTTTCACAAAAAGATGCTGAAATTGATGATCCGGGGGAAATGGATTTGACAAAAGTAGGTACCATTGCCCAAATACTTAAGATACTGGAAATGCCGGATGGAAGCACCTCTGTTATAATTCAGGGGAAAAGAAGGTTTGAAGTAGAAGAAATAATAAGCACTGATCCTTTTTTTCGTGCCAAAATAAAACTCCTGGAGGATACAAAACCGGTAAAGGGGGATATGGAATTCACTGCCCTGGTTCAATCTTTAAAGGATATGTCGCTGAAGATCATTAAACTTTCTTCGAATATTCCACAAGAAGCTTCTTTTGCTGTGAAAAATATTGAAAGTCCTGAGTTTCTCATCAATTTCATCTGTGCCAATTCTAACGTGGAGGTGCATGAAAAACAAGCTTTGCTGGAAATCTCCGAACTGAAGCACAGGAGTACTAAATTGCTGGAGCAACTGACAACAGAAGTTCAAATGCTTGAACTAAAAAATGATATTCAGTCAAAAGTCAAAAATGAACTGGACAGGCAGCAGCGTGAGTATATGCTGCATCAGCAGATGAAAACGATCCAGGATGAACTGGGTGGAAATCCTATGGATCAGGAAGTTGGAGAACTTAAAAAAAGAGCCAGGGATAAGAAATGGAATGATCAGGTAAGCAAGATATTTAACAAGGAAATTGATAAGCTTCAGAGAATGAATCCTGCAGTGGCAGAATACTCAGTTCAAATGAATTATTTGCAGGTCTTACTGGATCTTCCATGGGATGAATATTCAGCAGATAAATTTGACCTGGTTCGTGCAGAAAAAACCCTGGAAAAAGATCATTATGGCCTGGAAAAAGTAAAGGAAAGGATCTTAGAACACCTTGCAGTACTCAAATTAAAGGGAGACATGAAATCTCCAATCTTATGTTTATACGGGCCTCCCGGTGTTGGTAAAACATCCCTTGGAAAGTCTGTTGCAAAGGCTCTGGGAAGATCTTATGTGAGAATGTCCCTGGGAGGAATGCACGATGAAGCAGAGATCAGGGGGCATAGAAAAACTTATATCGGAGCAATGCCCGGACGAATAATCCAGAATATTAAGAAGGCAAAATTTTCGAATCCGGTATTTATTCTGGATGAAATCGATAAGGTGGGTAATGATTTTCGTGGCGATCCATCTTCAGCCTTGCTTGAAGTACTGGATCCTGAACAAAATAGCGCTTTCCACGACAACTTCCTGGAAATTGATTATGACCTGTCTAAAGTACTTTTTATAGCTACTGCCAATACCCTTAGCAGTATCAATCCGGCTTTACGTGACAGGATGGAAATGATAGAAATTAGTGGATACCTGATAGAGGAAAAAATCGAGATTGCCAGAAGGCATTTATTACCCAAGCAGCTACAGCTTCACGGATTGAAGAAAAGAGACCTGGTTTTTACAAAAAAGATCACTGAACAAGTCATTGAAGATTATACCAGGGAATCAGGGGTTCGCCAACTGGATAAAAGCATTGCCAAAATGATCCGGTCTATTGCCAAAGATGTGGCTTATGGTAAAGAAATTCTGACAAAACCTTCGAAGGAAGATGTTGTTAAGATTATGGGCCCCCCTCATTATCTTAAAGACATGTATGCAGGAAATGAATTTGCAGGTGTTGCCATTGGCCTTGCCTGGACTCCGGTTGGAGGACAAATATTATTTATTGAAACCAGCCTGAGTTCCGGTAAAGGGAAATTGACACTTACCGGCAATCTGGGAGAAGTAATGAAAGAATCAGCAGTGATTGCAATGGAATATTTAAAGGCAAATTCTGAATTACTAAAATTACCTTCTGTAGTTTTTGACAATTGGAATTTTCATATCCATATTCCGGAAGGAGCCATTCCTAAAGATGGACCATCTGCAGGAATTGCTATGATCACATCCATTGCCTCTGCATTTACACAACACAAAGTAAAAAAACAACTTGCAATGACGGGAGAGATTACCCTTAGGGGAAAGGTTTTACCTGTGGGAGGAATTAAAGAAAAAATACTGGCAGCAAAAAGAGCCAATATAAAAGAAATCATTCTTTCTAAAGAGAATAAAAAAGATATTGAGGAGATCAGGGATGATTATTTAAAAGGACTGAAATTCCATTTTGTAGAAACAATTCAGGATGTATTACATCTTGCATTACTGAATCAGAGAGTAAAAAATCCAAAAGATATTTTCGCAAATATTCCGGATTCATCCACCGAAAAATAAATTATAAGCAGATGAAACGAATAGCAGTATTTCCAGGTTCCTTTGATCCATTTACTATTGGACATGAATCCATTGTTCGCAGAGGACTATTCATATTTGACGAAATCATCATAGCTATTGGTAAGAATACAAATAAGAAAAATTTTTATCCCATAGAAAAAAGAGAAGAATGGATTCGGGAAGTGTTTCAGGATGAGGAAGGGGTAAAGGTGATGAGCTATGAAGGGATGACTGTTGATTTTTGCAGGTCGAGGAAGGCCGGGTTTCTTTTACGAGGTCTTAGAACAGCATTTGATTTTGAGTATGAAAGAGCAATTGCCCAGGTAAACAAAGCTCTGGAATCTGGTATTGAATCGGTTTTCCTGTTAACAAGTCCTGAACATACACATATCAATTCTTCCATAGTCCGGGATATTCTCAGACAGGGAGGAGATGCCAGGAAGTTCCTCCCGGGCAACGAGGCCTTGAAAGAAAAAATTATCAATGACACACCCCCAAAATATAGCTAAACAGCTTTGGTTATTATTTTTTCTTGTTGTATTTCTTTCTAAACCAGGATTTTCAAATGGGATTTCTATATTTGGATATGCCCCCAAATATAATAAAGATACAATTAGCTTCTATCATTTCCCCGATCCTGTTACTAACGTTCCTGTTGAGATAGGGAAGTGTCCGGTCGATGAATTCGGGGCATTCCGCTTTGACTTTGAGTCTGATGAGGTCTGGAAGGTTTTTGCTGATCTGGGGATGTATCAGACATACCTGTTTGCTAAACCGGGAATGGAATATGAAGTAATCCTCCCACCCAAAAAGGAAAAATCCTTAAACGATATTCTAAATCCATATTTTCAGCCCCAATCCGTTCATTTGGGAATTCTGCACACCGATTCTCGGGAACTTAATTTTTTAATCCGATCTTTTGAACAAAAGTATCAAGCCTATCTTAAAATTAAACTTATTTCTTTTTATAATACATTGGAAGTTGAACCGCTTGATAGCTTTATTTTAAATACAGATATGGCCTTCAATACTACTGACAAATACTTTAATGATTATAAGAAATTTAAATATAAGTTGTTACTATTGTTGAATCCTATAACGGGAGCAAAAATGCAATTGTATTCAAACTTTCCGGTAAAGGAGATACTCTATGAAAACACTGCCTATATGGAGTATTTTAACCAGGTTTTTCGAAATTTCCTGAAAACTATTTCCCGACTGCCTGAAGGAGATAAGCTAAGGTTCGATATTGAAAAGAAAATGAGCTATGAAGCTTTGCAACAGACCATATCCGGGCAATTCGCAATTCATGACGATCAATTGCTTGAGTTTATTCTTTTGAAAGCTTTGTATGATGAATGCTTTGATTCAGATTTTCACAAGTCAAGCCTTCTTAAGCTTATTAAGGAAATTGAGATGACTTCTGAGTATTCAAAGCACAGGCTGATTGCCAGGAATATTATATGGAAGGTTTCAAGACTGGATCCCGGTAAAACTGCCCCTGAGTTTTCACTTACTGACCAAAATGGTCAGAAATTGAGTTTGCAGGATTTCAGGGGGAAGTTTGTGTATCTACATTTTAGCTCTTTTGCTTGTTACAATTGCCTCAGGCACTATCCATTGCTACAAGAAATTCAAAATAATTACCTGGAAAATTTAACTATAATTACCATTTCGGTAGATAAGTCTTATGAGGAAATGAAATCCAAATTGAAGTCAAAGCCTTATCCATGGCATTTTGTGTTTTATGGAAAACAGGAGAAACTTATGATCGACTATGGTGTCAGAATCTTTCCAAGCTATGTATTGATTGATCCAAAGGGTAATCTGGTCAATTCTTTTGCTCCCTCTCCCTTAGAAGGATTTGATGCCTGGTTTGAGGGAATAATGAAAAAATATAAACCTTTAGACTTTCGAGTATCCTCGAAAAACAACGCAAATCAAAGATTTGCTGCTTTTCGGGACGGAAAAGAGCTCCAGGATGATTTAGGATTGGATTAGGTCTGTTTGGAGCCCTCGTTGAGAATATCCCATGTGTTTGATCGTCCATAAATGGTTTTACTCTCAATGACGATTCTTTAGACAAATGGATATCTCAAAAAATACATGAGTAAAACCAAGAGGTTTTTAGACAGTCTGACGGTTTGGCTATGAAAATGCAGGTGATTCCGAAGCATTTTTTTTCAACTTACGATATAGTTCAAACGGACTACAAGCCTTGATGTTACTACCAAACCGCCTATTTTTTATAGCCTTTGTTTATTGGGCAACGCTATTTATTCTTTTTTTTTCAATTCGGTGAAGTCAATTTCCTGTTTTGTGCGCCACATGAACGCTCTAAAAACGCACTGCTGATTATCAGCGATTTAAGGTTGTGGAATTTGGAATTTGGGTCATGCGGAGCTATTTTTAGGGTATGTTTATCCGGAAAAA
>SDBS01005223.1_pt1 | contig 12699 bp, 9 predicted proteins | sample 2277091 | NCBI WGS metagenome assembly SDBS01 (sample SAMN10404972, study PRJNA504765) | marine sediment metagenome | isolation source: marine sediment core GS10_PC15, 163 cmbsf | place: Arctic Ocean: Southern Knipovich Ridge | collected 2010 | reverse complement strand
ACAATATCCAAATTCTTATTATTTCACAATTATTAGCTATTAATGTAGAGTGTATATCCTACAAAATAAATTTTATTCATCTTGAAATTATTTTGTTGTGCATAAAGCAGAATATAGCTTAGAAATTTATTGTTCGAAATTATTAATAAAAAATGTGAATTTATATTTTCAAAAATTATAAGAATTTAAAAGGTAGATTTCGTGCTTTTTAATTGAATTTAGGTTCATAAATATTGAAAGACTACTTCAAAATCGGAGAAATCAAATGGTTTTAGGATGTATCCATCTGCTTTAGTTTCTCCCATTTTTCGCTCAACTTCAGATCCTGGAATAGCTGTCAATAAATAAATGGGTAGATCCTTATATTTTTTATGATCTTTAATCATTTTACATATTTCATATCCAGATATATCAGGTAAAATGATATCTAATAAAATTAATTTAGGAATTCCCCCTCTCAACATTTCTAGGCCTTTTGTTCCACTCACTACTCCCTTACAGTTGAAACCTTTGCTTTCAAAATAACTTGTTAATAATCGAATTGTTGCAAGATCGTCTTCTATAAGGAGGATATCATATTGGGAAACTTTATCCTCTAATTTAATATTATCTAATATACTAATTATCTTTGATTCTAAAAGCAGACTTTGGTCAAAAATATTTTTAACGGTATTCAGAACATCTTCATTTAATTCATCTTTATAGTTTTCCAAAAGTAATTGACTAAATCCCTTTATAGTTGTTAATGGTTCTTTCAATGCATGAGATATGTTAGATATCCTTTTATCATCCATTATATTTAACCCCCCAACTAAAAGATCGCTTTTTTGTTCGATAAAGAAATCAACACTATCTCTAATCAGAGATGATATGGTCGAATATTTGTGAGATTTTTTGAAATCTTGCCATTGAAGTTTGGTTTCCTCTGAGACATATAATGAAATTCTTTCTTTATCTCTGTCATAAATTTTTTCTCCTTTTAACCATTTTTTAAATCCTTCAGTTATAGCACCACGCCAAATTGAATATTTGTCTGTCTCATCTTCATATTGATTTCTTAATTCCTGAATATTCTGACTATTTATATCAATTTTTTCTATCTCTTCATCAGATAAACTCCTTCTCTCTGACTCAATAATATCTTCTACTGATTTGTTTGTCTTTTTTAATTTACTATTTTTGTTATTCGACATATGAATAATTACTCTCGTTTAATCCATCAATCAACTTTATGTGTTAAATTATTTTGATGTTATAAAAATTGTTCTAAAAGTATGTGATAATATTTAGCTGATCTCCTTTTATTCAGTTTTTAACAAAAAATTTTCGACCAAATATTAGTTGTATACAATCTTTATTAATTTTTTATCCGTTTATATATCTTTTTTATTATAAAAATAATTTTTATGATATTGATATGCGAAAATGTTTCAATTATGTAAAAATTGAATGAATTAAGAAATTTTGGTGTTAAGGTTTTAAGCTTTTTAATTAAATGTTTAAGATTTCTCATTGAGAATATTAAAAATAATCTCAAAATCAGAGAAGTTAAACGGCTTCAAAATATAACCATTCGCATTAGTGTCATTAAGGTTTTTTTCAACTTCACTTCCTGCTATTGCGGTTAAAAAATAAACAGGGATATTAGCCCATTCATTATCTGATTTTATTGTTTTACAAATATCGTAACCACTTAAATCTGGTAAAATTATATCTAATAAAATTAATTTTGGAACAGAATTTCCTAACTCTTCTAATCCTTTAGAACCACTTACAACTCCCTTACATTTATACCCTTTACTATCAAAATAACTAGTAATTAAACGAATAGTAGCAAGATCATCCTCAATTAATAAAACATCATATACTGTTTCAACCTTAATATTATCTAATATATTAATAATCTTTTTTTCTAAAAGAACACTCTGTTCGAAAATATTCTTTACTGTATCTAAAACTTGCTCACTTAGCTTTTCACGGTAATTCTCAAGGAGTAATTGAGAATAACCTTTAATTGAGGTTAAAGGTTCCTTTAGAGTGTGAGATATACTCGAAATTCGTTGCGGATTTAGTTTAGCTAAACTTCGCTCGGTTGGATTTGATTTTGCCTCGATAAATGCCTCAACCGATTGTCTAATCAGTTTAGATATAGTTAAAGTCCCATTATCCTTTGTGTAATCTAACCACTTTGATTTAGTATCTTCGGATACATATAGAGAAATTCGCTCTTTATCTCGATGATAAACTTTTTCACCCGCTTGCCATTTTTTAAAGCCTTCAGTAATTACTCCGCGCCACACAGAATATCTACCTGTTTCTTCTTCATAATGTTTCATTTCTTCAGTTTTTTCAACAGAATTATTATTGAATTTCTTTTGAGATTTGTTATCTTTGCTATTGCGGTGCTTCTTTTTATCTTTATTGGGGTCACTAATTTTTTTACCACTAAATTATACGGTGAGATATATCTGAAATCATAATAATAGAACTTTTATTTAATGTTTTTTTATTCAATAATCTTATTTATCAAACTGAAATAAGGAAATATATACTATTTAGATTTTTTTTTACACACAAATTTTTACAGGTCTAAAAAAAAGGAAAAATAGATATTAATCGCTTCTTAGGCTCAAATGGATATAAATTCATCTTTCAAAATATTCTTTACCGCTTTTTTGTGAGTACCATCCAATTCTTCTATGGATCTACTTTTTTTTTTATCTAACAGTGGTAAATCTTTACGGAGATAAAGTAAGAGTATTATTAAGCAATTTTTTAATACTTCACTATTATCTATCTTTTTTGATAGATAAATTAACAAATAATTTGCTAACACTACCTCACTATTCTCAAGAAGATCAATAATCCGAGTATAGAAATCCTCATCTGTCATCTTTTCTACAAGTATATTTTCACCTAATATTAAATATTTCACCTTTTTTTCTTGTTTTTTTTGAATTTCTAACACGAATAAACCTTATTGCAAAAATAAATTATAGCAATAAAAATGATTTTTAAATGGTAATTAGTAAGATTATTATTTGTACACACAAATTGTGAGTGTAAAAAAAATCTTTTCACAAAAATAATTCACTATCAAAATTCATCTTCATCTCAAATACCAATTTCTAATTCCCCTTTTCTTTTACAACTTAAGCCGACATTTTTACTAAATCGCTTTAAAATTTGTTGTAAAAAAGAATACTCTGTACAGAATATAAAATTGTCAATATTAAGGTGCTGATACTTTTTGCTCACAAATAATTTTACCTAGAACAATTTTTATACAAATAAATAGCATTCAAATTTGTTTTTTTACAACAAAAGGTTTAAATACTAGATAGTGATTTATTATTATAACTAAAAAAAGAAATTTTACCACAAAAAGAACTTTGACACAAAATAAATTGTTCTGCATGGTTCATGTGTGTAAATTTTTTTAAAATAAAAAAAAAATAAATAAATCTAATAGTGGTTAAGTAATGGTTGTCGAAGTAATACCTCAAACTGATTTTTGTCCTGAATGTGGTGGTAGTACAATCTCTGTTCTGCAACGAGGTGAGATTGTTTGTCAACATTGTGGTTTAGTCGTATCAGAGAAAGAAGTTGACATATCTCATAGTGGAATTAGAGCCTATTCAAAGCAAGAGAAAGATAAAAAGGAGAGGACCGGATGTCCTATTTCGATCTTAATGCCTGATATTGGTTTAAGTACAATTATCGATAGGACAAAAATAAAGAATCCCGATTTAAGGCGAGCTGCAAAATGGAATACACATTTATCCTGGGAAAAGCGAAACATGCTTATAGCGATTACAGAATTAAAGAGGATCGGTGGCAATTTAAACTTTCCTGAGCGTGTAAAAAAAGCAGCCGTACGTCTTTATAAAGAAGTCTTTAAAAAGAACCTTTTACGCGGTAGGTCTATTAATGGCATGATTGCTGCTTGTGCATATTATGTATGTAAGCAAGAAAGGGTTCCAATTACGCTACAAGAAATCTTGGATGAAGCATCGATCAATGATAATATCGTGAAGAAGTGCTATAAAATCCTAGTAAGAGAGCTAAACCTAAAATCACCTCATATCGATCCGGTATCACTTATACCGAGATATTGTGCGGATTTAGGATTAAACATAAGCGTAGAGAAGGAAGCAATAAAGGTATTAACGAATTTTATCGCTAGTACTTCAATTTGCGGAAAAGATCCAAAGGGGTTATGTGCAGGATCGATTTATTTAGTTGCGAAGCTAAAAAATCATAAAGTGAGTCAGAAAGATATTTCGAGGGTTATTGGAGTCACTGAAGTGACTCTTCGCTCCCGATATAAAGAATTTCTAAAAAATATAAGCTTTAATTTTCAATCGCATTAAATTACTATTTTTCTTTTCCATAGTAAATTCCATAAGAAACACAAAGAGTTAGGAGGGTTCATACTCCTAAGCTCTTTTCATTTTTAATTTTATATTAAATATTTATACCTAGATATTTAACAAAACTAAGAGGAGAATATTTAGATGGAGCCAAATTAGTTTTGGTATCCAGTTCTTCTTGCTGCAATTTGTCCTACTTTTCGCCCTGGTGGCGCATTTCTACTAGTTGTAGTAGATTTATGTGGTGATTGTTTAGCACCTCCTCCATATGGGTGAGATGCGGCGACCATAGCAACACCACGTACTACAGGCCACTTTTTAGCTTTAGATTTTACATAAAAAAACTTATTACCTGCTTTTAGGAATGGTTTCGTATTTCTTAAACCTCCTGCAACAACTCCAATCGTCGTAAGGCAATTTTCATTTATCCATTTAGTTTTCTTTGATCGGAATAAAACTTCTACTTGATTTCCAGATTTATTATTGACTATTGCTGTAACTCCAGAGGCTCTGGCAAATTTCCCTCCATCTTGAGGTGTCGCTTCTAAATTGAAAACAAGGGTTCCCAGAGGTACATCTTTTAACGGTAGGATATTTCCTACTTTTATCTCAACTCTTTTTTTAGATTGGTAAAATTCCTCACCTTCATAAATTCCTTCGGGGGGGAGCCAAAGATCTTTTTCTCTTGTATCAAGATACTGAATTACTGCTACGGGTGCACCCCTACCAGGAGAATGAATTAATTCTGTTACTTTAAATTTGAATTTGTCTTCTCCATCTTTAAAAGGGCGGTATTTTACCCGGCCAACGTGTCGATGACTTGGAGATCTGAAACCAAGAACACCACGTCCTTTCCTCTGCGCTAAAATTCGTTTTCCCATCTATGTCACGATATATTATGGATATTAATTTAAATTCTTAAGACTTTAAATTTTTTATCATTTTCGGTGAGATTTTATTGATATAAGTTGAATAGAAGTAATTTTTATAATGAAAGTTATCTACTCGATTTAGAGTTTGTTCTGGTTTAATAATTCATCGATATTATAATTAAAAGCGATCGGAATCTCCCGCTCTATAAATTCACCTGCGATATTCTTTAATAATAAATTTTTAATTTCAGTTGGATTATTTGTTTGACCTAGTACCCATCCTAATTTTACATACGCTACTTCTGGGAGGAGATTCTTTCCAGGTATAACCCCTAAATTTTGTAATTCTCGTCCTGTAGAATATACATTCATGCCAACAAATCCATGTAATGTTTGTGAAGTCATGAGAATTGTTAGCCCTTCTTGAATAGCTCTTTCTATTGATTTATAAAGGGTCGTTGGTAGATGTCCTAATCCAGTTCCAGCAAACACAATCCCTTTATATCCCTTGTCTATGTAGAAATCTATTAATTCTGTATCAATTTCGGGATGGGTGTAAATTAAAGCTGTTTTCTTCTCGAATTTAGTAAAGGTTTGTGTTTCTTTTTTTGATCTCTTTCGATATTCATTAGCAAACATTTTAATTTTTCGTTGTTTAATCATTCCCAGGGGGATGCTATTGATCGTTCTAAAGGTATCTCTAGCTGAAGTATGCATTTTTCTTACGAGAGTACCTCGATGTATTAATCCATAATCGTGTGATGAAGATCCCAACATAGTTAAAACTACTTCAGCTATATCTGAGCCAGCTACGACTGCTGCGTTAATTAAGTTTAAGGCAGCATCTGAAGAGGGGCGATCTGAGCTCCTTTGACTACCGACTATTACTACGGGAATCGATAAATCCTTTAACATGAAAGATAACGCGGCACTTGTAAATGACATAGTATCAGTTCCATGTCCTATCATAATACCATCAATTCCAGAGTTTGCGGCCTCTTTTATAGTTTCAGCTAACTTCTGCCAGTGTTGAAGTTCCATGTTTTCAGATAAAATTTCGAAAATTATTTCACAGTTAAGGTTACAGATTTCTGCTAATTCAGGAACTGAACTAAATAATTCTCCTGGAGTAAATGATGGAATTACTGCTCCTGTAGTATAATCTAATCGTGAAGCAACTGTTCCACCTGTTCCAAGTAGTTTTATACTTGGGAGATTTGCGTTATGTGGGAATTTTTTTTCTGGAATTTTATATATGGCTTCCTTTTTTCCAATTTTTTTTAACTCATTAATATCAGACGTTTTGATGCCTATGTTATAATTATTTTTTAACTTAATTTCTATATATTGAGAAGCAGAATATTCACTTCGGGGTAAGATAATCCCTTCATACTCACTTTTTTCAGTTTTTATATGAACAATATCCCAAATTCCGATTTTGTTTTTCTCTAAGATTTTCTTGCCTTCTCCTTTATAACCTTTTAAGTTTTGATTCATTTATTTATACTCCTCAATTATTTTTTTAAGGATTATATCTAACTCTTTAGAGACAATACTACCATCAATTTTTCCTCTAACTTGTTTCATGACTTCTCCCATTAATGGTCCTTTAGCTCTCATCTCTTTCTTTTTTACCATTTCAAGATTTTTATTAACAACCTTTAATGTTAGCTTTCGCAGGTCTTCCTTTGAAACGGACTTAATTTTTAATTTCTTTTTAATTTCATTTATTGAGAGCTGAGAAGAATCAGCTTTTAGGCTCATAATCTCACCAATTGCTTCCTTACTGATATCACCTTTCTTAAGAAGTGTGAAAATATCTATAAAGTCCTTATCAGTTATATTTTCAACATTTTTCCTATCTCTTCTAAGGGCTTTTGTAGTTTCAAGAAGAGTAGTAAAAATTAAAGTAGGATTTTGAGTATAGATGGTAACTATCTTATTAAACAAATCAAGTCTCCCCGTAAATATTAGGTCTTTTATCATTCTCTCTTCTGTTTTATATTGTTTAGAATATTTTTTTATTAGTATCCATGGATATTCAGGAAGGTTTTTCTTTATATTTTCAATTTCTTTTGGTAAATTTATTATTGCTGGTGAATCCGTATCAGGATATAATCTCGCTCCTCCATGTAGTTCTCTTAAAAACTCAGAATTCCCATTTTCAAGAGCTTTTCTTGTCTCTGGAGGAACTCCTTTAAATGCAAATTTCACACGATTAATGAGGACTTCAAAAGCTTTTTCGGTTTCTTTTCTAAATCCTAAAATCAAAATAAAACAATCTTCTTCTTTTGAATGCAATTTATCGCGAATTAATTCGATGTCCTTATTAATAAGCTTATACTTTTCTAAATTTTCATCTGAATGAATAATCCCTCTTAATCCTGAAATATTTTTTATTTTACTACTAACTTCCGTACCAAATCTATAGTCCTCCATTAATTCTGTGCCAAAGATCCCTTTAAATCCGCTAAAATTGATTCCGAATAGTTTTTTTTTTGATTTAACACCTTTATTGATGAAGTCTGAACTCATTTTCAAAGCGATCTCAGTTAAATCGATTGGACTTTGGGAGAGGTTACTTTCATCCAAACCCCTTTTTCCTAATTCTACTTTAATTTCAAGTAGTTTAAGCTGCCGTGAAATTTCATGATTAATTAAAAGTGGTATCCATCCTAGTTTTTGAACTCCTTTTATTTCAATTCTTGTACCATCTTTTATACTAACATTGATGTCTTGTCTAATAGAGCCAATTATTTTCTTAACATTTGTTGACCATAGCAATAAACCTATTCTTTCTGCACAATCTCGACATTCATGAGGGTTGTGAATGTCCGGTTTAGTTGTCACTTCAACAAGAGGAATGCCTAATCGATCGATTCGAAAAAAATTCGTTTTATTTTCTGTTTTAATCTTCCTTGCCGCTTCTTCTTCTAAACTTAATATATCAATTCTAATCTTTTTTTCGTTTTCTAATGTTATATACCCATCTGTACCTAAAATCATCGTTCTTTGAAATCCGCTGGGCACACTCCCATCAAGATAGTTTTTTCTACATACATGCATCTCTTCAATAATACTAGCGTTGAGAAGCAAGCCAATTTCTATAGCGATTCTCCGAGCCTCACTACTACAAGAAAATGGTGGAGTTTCATCAAGTTCATAAGTACATACTACATCGTTGTAACCTTCGTATACAATCCCCATTCCTTTTCCATATTCTGTTAACATAGCTTCGTCGTAAGTGCCCATTTCTCCTAGCACAGGCCTCATACTTCTTGTAATAGTGAAATCAGGTTCTCGAGTCCCCTGAAGTTCAGAGGGACACCTACAAAACAATTTTTGTTTAGTATCAAGTTGTTGATGGATCTCTAACCCACATTTAAGACCTATTGCTTTATAATCATATTTTTCCATCTTAAATCAATTCAATCCTTTTACTTGTATGACTTTTTAGTTTATTGCTAAGTTAAATATATACAATTACAGAAACAATCAAATAATAAATTTTATAATAATTTCAATGATAAATTTTTGACTTGTTCGTTTTTTAAATTATTATTTTAAATAATAAACTCCATCGATCTCTAAAAGTTCTGAATGCTTTGAGAGATAATCTAGTAGATATTGCTTTTGCTTCTTATTATTTTTGATAAACGGCTCAATTTTAAATGTCAAATCCTTACTATGTTCAATTCTAATCCAATGTAATTTATTAAAGAATTGGAGCATCTTAAAAAGAAATTCTTCCTTCTTTCCATACTTCTGCAATTGAATCTCAACTGATTTAACCCACTTATTAAAAACATTTTGATTTTTAAAATTTATAATAACTCCGTTATCCTCTGCTAACTTCATCCAAAGGTACATATCCTTGTCGTCTAACAAATGACTGTAATTTATAATAAAATCGACGTTCTCTTCCAAGAGCTTTAACCTTTCTTTCTTTACTAATTTTTTCTTAAATAATAAATCAGTTGCTAATAAATCAAATCTACTATAATAATCATCAGCTGAATATATAAAATCGACAACTCGAATTCCTAAAACTCCTAAGATGGCAGCCATAAATTTAATATTTTCAAAATGGATATTTTTATACCTTCCAATAAATTCAAAAAATCCCTTTCCAAATCCTCCGTTTTTATCAGGAAATAACTCAGCTTTGATATCTTTACAAACGTTAGTAGTACCATAACGACTGCGTATTTTTTCAAAAAAAAATTTCACCTCTTCATAACTATATGATTTAGTATTACCTCTTAAAAGTCGTAAATATGATAAAAGAAAACGAGCAGTAAAGTCAAATGAAAAAGGAGTATATCTATTAGTTTCTATTACCATTTCATAAAATGGTATTGTGGCTCTAAACGTGAACTTATCAAAAAAATCTCCAATTGGTTTATCTTCAACTCTCTTCAAATCATCAATAGTTTTCCCTTTTTTAAAAAGTTCTAACATATTTTCTAATATATAATTATAAAAAGAAGAAATACTTTTATATCTCTCATCATCAAGATCTTCCGTATGTTTTACACTAACGTATCTTTTTAACCAATCTTTAAGAGCAGGTGAGATTGAAATTGTTTGCTGTGCTGTTTTTTTATTAGAAAGATATTTTTTTGAGCTCATATTTCATTAAATTCTTTGTGATTTTTAAACTTATATTAGATATAATTTGTAAGAATAATATAAGATCGCTATATAAAACTAAAATTTATTAACTATTTTGCTTTTTAACTGATACAATTTTTCCACTTAAATAAATGTAGCCTATATATCTTCAAAAACTTATGTAGTATTAATATAGTACATAATTAGGAAAATTTAAGTTTAATATATTCGTTTAAATACAATTTTTCTGAATTATATTTGGGTTGTTTTAAAAGATAATAATTAAGGGGTTAAGGGAGTCCCAATTGAAGGGAGAAGAAAAAGAGGTCGAAATCTCACTTTTTTTTTTTTTTTTATTTCAGTTCTTTCAATTGGAAAACTTCATTATCTTCTGAAATTATACTATAGTTTGAGATAGTTTCTAAAAACAATTCCCTCTCGATTGAATTTTTTAATTTTGATAATGTAAATACAAAAGTCAAGCCATCTTCGCTTTCTATTTCAATCCAATGTAATTTATTAAAGAACTTAAGAAGGTTCAGAAGTTCATTTTCACTCTCTCCAAATTTTTTTATATCTTCATAAACTAAAGCGAACCAATCTTCTAGTGCTTTTTTATTTTTAAAGGATATGAATGTTTCTTTATCCTCTGCCATTCGAATCCATAAATAAAAATCCTTATCATTTATAATTCTCAAATAATTTATTAGATATGAAAGATTATGATCCATGAGTTTTATTCTATCCTTTTTGGCAAGGTCATCTCTAAAAAATAAATCTGTCGCTTCTAAATCAAGGCGATAATAAAGATCCTTTTCAGAATACAAAAAATCGCTAACTTTATTACCCAATAACCCAAAGAATGCTGCTGAATACTTACAAAATTCATTAAAAAGGTTTTTATAAATACCTACATATTCAAAAACAGCTTTCATATCCTCATTGCTTTTCCCTGTGAATATATCTATATTATATTCTTTAGTTAAATTATTCGATAGTAAATATTTTCGTATTCTATCAAATACATTTTTAATAGTTTTTGTATCTCGAGGATCCCACATACTCGTATATAGTTTCCTTAATGCAAAAAAGAATTGAGGAGTATTATCGAGTGTAAGATTTGAGTATCGATTAGGTTTTACAGCATTCTCGTAGTACGGAATCATCCCCTGAAAAGAAATTTTATCAAAAAAACTTTGAATTTCTACATCTACAAACTCGTCAAGATCTTCTAAAGTTTTTCCTTTTGCAAAGATCTCCATAGTTTTTTCCATAACTGAATTATAAAAAGCGGAAACGCTTTTAAACCTTGGATCCTTAGGATTTTCTTTATTAAATTTCTTAATACAATTCTCAATTTTTTCTTTAAGTAAAGGTGAAATGGAGATAGTTTGCTGGGTGATTTTTTTTTTTGATAAAATTTTTTCACTGCTCATTTGAACTCAACCATAAAACCTTTGATGTCTTTAGTAATAATTCTATACACTTAATTATAAAATAATAAATATTTTTAAAAAGTCTTATACAAATAATATTCAAAAAATGGAATATATATTTTTTGTATGATCATTTTCAATAATCATATATGATATAAAAGCATAAAATGACCCTTTTTGACATACTGAAATAAATTAAAAGCACTATTAGAACTTTAGAATTTATGATTTTAGTAATTTTGATACATATACACCATCCAATTTGTATCCTAATTCATAGAACCAATCTCTTATACCGATACCGCTAGTAACCGCTAGTTTTTTAGCACTAAAGTCTTCAACAGATACGTTTTCAGCTTTTTTCATTAACTTTTTTCCGTATCCTCTATGCTGAATTTGGAGATCTCTTACAGGTTTGGCCCCTATTGAGACTAATTCTCCGACTACTCTAACTTCTCGAACGATCATAGTATTTCCATCGTTAAGTTCATGTCTATGTGCTAGAGCAGACGGTTTTCTCAAACGTAAGTATCCTATTAAATAATTTTCTTTTTTGTTTTCATATGATAAAAATACTTCAGTACCTTGAGAAGCTTCATAATCTTCACGATATAATTTTATATCATCAAAAGAACCCATCTCATTTATCTCTCTTATTTTTTTAATTCCATATTCACGGCACCTAATACAATTACATTTTTCATTTAGATATTCCAATTTTTTTGTAACTAACTGCCTTAAATTACTTTTTTTACATCCTGCTTCTATTAAATTTGCAGTGATATCTCTCATAATTCTTTGGATTCTAACATAAGGAGGTAAATTTTGTTTTAGATTTGCAATCAAATTAATTAATTCATCATCAGAATAAGGTAGAAATTTCCCTTGTTTCCACCAATCATAAAGTTCTGTTCCTCTTATCACCACCGTTGGGTAAACTTTTAGCATATCTGGCTTATAATCCGAATTTGAGAATAGAGAATTAAACATTTCTAAATCTAATGATAGGTTAGAGCCAGGTAAATTCGGCATCAAATGTGCATTAACCTTTAGACCTGCATCTTTTGCTAACCGTATTGCATCAATACTATCCTGTGTAGAATGTCCTCGTTTAACTATCTTATATATTTCATCGTAGATTGTTTGGATTCCGATCTCAACTCGGGTTGTTCCATAATTTAACATTTTATCGATTTCATTTTCTTTACAGAAATCTGGTCTGGTTTCAATCGTTATACCAATAAGTCTCCTTTTTGAAGTTTCTGCGATTTTTTGTGCTTCTGTAAGTGTTTCTACTTTTTGTTCGATAATCCCTTCCAGAGCACCTTTAACAAAATCTTCTTGATATTGAATATTAGTTGATAGAAAGGTCCCACCCATAATTATTAAGGAAATTTTGTCTAC
>SDBS01005222.1_pt1 | contig 12699 bp, 13 predicted proteins | sample 2277091 | NCBI WGS metagenome assembly SDBS01 (sample SAMN10404972, study PRJNA504765) | marine sediment metagenome | isolation source: marine sediment core GS10_PC15, 163 cmbsf | place: Arctic Ocean: Southern Knipovich Ridge | collected 2010 | reverse complement strand
CATAATAATTCGTTAAACTTGATATTTTTTTAGCTATTGCTACAAAATATAGGTGAACTCCAATGTTATACTGTGAGAAAATGAAAAAATATATCAGCTTATTGTTCATACTTATTTTCGTTCTTTCGTGTGCATCTTGTTCAGATAAAGGTGAAAGTATTGACAAGAAGAAATTAGAACACGCCAAATCCAAATATCTTTTAGAAATCATACTAAAAAATGGAAGCCATGAATTTATTCCTTTATTATCCATCAAGTATGATTTGAATTCAGAGTTAACTCGCAAGATTATTAATGAGTTTATCAGAGAAGATTCATTGCAAAATTATTTGTCTATCTCTGAGGCAAAAACTGTAGAAGAGTTTGAACTGCTTAAAACGAAATTTGGCAGACCTTCCGTCGAGGAAAGAATAAGAAAAATCAGTACAGAAAACAATGTCGAACAGTCGACAATTGCTTCTTTGCTAATAGACTATAAAATTTGGTATAAGGCACAGCATGATGAAACTTATTGATAAGAGTAAAACAAAGCAGTTTGGAATATTGCTCGTAATCATTGGAGCCTTTATTCCTTCAATATTATACCCTTTTTCATCTTTAACAAGAGATGCGATTTCTGTAATGGGGGTTTTTGCCATGAAAGGCGTTTCTTATGACACAAGTCTAAAAGATCTTGAAATTGTTCTTGTGAAAGGAGAATGGGAAAAGGATAACAAAAATGGTGTCGGACATTTTGAAGGTAAGCTTGCTATCCCCTATAGATATACTCTCGCATTTGGAATACTGCTTGTCTTTATCGGAATTGGTTTTGTTGCTTTCTACAAGGATAGAAGGGAAACTGATTGAGCGTATTATAACCGCATCAACTCATGCTGGTAAATCCGCTGCGCTCCTTTTCCAGCCGGTTATAAGGAGCGTTATGCAATGCTATAACCAAAATGGATTGTAATAAAAAGACGAAACCAGCAAATGAATGCAAAATAGTGAATGAGGAAAGGTAAAATGCCAATAATATCAATGTTCTATGGGATAATTATTCGTATGTACCTTCTTGATAATAAGCAACATAGTTTGCCTCACTTTCATGCAAAATATGCTGAATTTGAAGCTTCAATAACTATTGAGGATGGAGAGATTGTTGCAGGTGAACTGCCTCGAAAACAGCTTCGATTAGTTCAAGCCTGGATTGAACTTCACAGAGATGAGCTATTAGCAGACTGGGAAATAGCGGTAAATGGCGAGAATCCATACAAAATTAATCCCTTATAAATAGGAGTCATTATGTATTGGGATGTGAAAGCGGTAAAACCATTACCTGATTATAAAATCTATGTTGAAATAGAGGATGGACGGAAAGGAATATTCAATATGAAGCCGTATCTTGAACATGGTATTTTCAATGAACTTAAAAATATCAATTATTTCAATCAGGTAAGCATTTTACTTGGAGCTGTTACCTGGCCTCACGAGCAAGATATAGCACCTGAAACACTAATTAGTGAAATGGAACTTGTTTGAGTGGTAGGTGCATAACAAAGTCGTTTCACCGGACATTTTTCCGCTGTCGCTCCAAAATGCAGGTGAACTCAATCGTTAACGCCTCAAGAAAGTACTATTGTAAATATGGCAAAAAGAATGAAAAAAATGACTGCGGCACAAAAAGCAGCAAAGAAAAAACGGCAAAAAGAATATATGACCATATTTGTGAATGGCAAACAAAAACGAGTCAAAAGGCCTCCTGCAATAGATGGTATCCTCGTGGATGAATACATTCTTCAAAACGCTGATCCGATATGGCTGCATCAGAATGAAATGTGGGAATATATTGAACAATCAGAAGATGAAAACAAGAGTTAATATTCCGACAAATAAAAAAGTTGCAAAATTTGTATTCTCATTAGCTTTACACCAATTATTACTCCGGTGATTAAACATCTTAATTGAAACCGTCATGCCAAACGTATTTTCGGTATCTTTTAACCTGCGGAGTTCTGGTAATTATCCGCCGGAGTAATTATAACAGTAATTTTCATACTAAAATCTTCCTTCATACTATGGCGGTCTAAATGGCTGCCAATTTTTTTTACATAGATTAAAGAATAATGTATAAAAGAGCTTAAAATCCTTGCAAATAACGTCTGTAAAGTGTTAATTTCATTAATCAATAATAACAGACATCATAACCATGGGGAATGAACAATGGGTAAACCGATCGATGCGGTCATTATCGGTGGAGGCATGATCACCAATGACCTGATTCTTCCGACTGTGTACCATCTTCAACGTACTGGTGAACTGGGTACAATCGACATCTGTGCCTTGAATAACGCTCCTTTGAAAGAGTTACATTCCAGTCCGGCCTTGAAAGAAGCGTTTCCCGGGCAGGATTTTACTCCGCACCCGTCTTTGGATGAGCCGGAGGATAAAATGTGCCCGGACCTTTTCAAAGAGGTTCTGGACAGTCTTCCACCGCGTCAGGCGGTTATTGTTGCGCTGCCGGATCAGCTCCATTACGGCGCGGTTAAAGAGGCATTATTGCGTGACCAGCATGTGCTCTGCGTTAAACCTCTCGTGCTGAAATACGAGCAGTCGATAGAGCTTGAAAAGTTAGCCTATGAACGGGGGCTTTTTATCGGTGTGGAATACCACAAGCGGTTCGACCGCCGTTCGCTTCTTGCCCGCAAGGATTACCGTAATGGCCTGTTCGGCGAATTTGCAATGGGTGAAGCTCGTATGATAGAGCCGTATTACTATAGGTTTTCAAACTTCCAGAACTGGTTCACAGCCGACAAAACCGATCCGTTCGTATATGTAGGTTGCCCCTATGTCGACCTCGTTTACTTCATTTCCGGGCTCAAACCGGTATCGGTTTCGGTCGAGGGTGTGAAGCTGCCGTTCCCTAACGGAAAAGAAGCGTTTATGTGGGCAGTCGGCCGTGTCCGTTTCGAAAATGGCGCTCTGCTCAATGTGATAGACGGGCTTGGCTATCCCGATGACGGCGGCGGCTCGAACGACCAGGGGCTTAAAATGTACTGCGAGGGTGATGGAAAATCAGGCATGATTGAACACAACGACCAGAACCGTGGCGCAGTCTACTCGTATCTGAAAGATATTGGCCCCGGCGGCACGTATTATAATTATGTCAATCCCGACTTTTTTAAAATGGTGCCATGGGAAGGCGACGGCTTAAAACCGATCGGGTACGGCCCGGAATCGGTGGAGGCATCCTCGGTACTATCATCCGTATCGAGAAAGAAACCGCCTCACTGTCAGGAGATGAATCGCTCGATAAACGCCGTGAATTGATAAAGGAAGTAGACGACCGCGGCCTTATAGCCACTCCGGCAAACAGCTATATAAACGAACTGGTGACCGAAGCGGCCCGTATTTCGATACTGAACGAAGGCAAACTGGTTAAGATCGAGTACGGCGATAATCCTCATGTAGTATAGTATATACAAACTCAGAAGGCAGATAGATGAGCAGAATAAAACCGGTACCCGTGTATATTGCGAAGAAGGCAGGGTGCCCGATGATCATGGACGGAATCCTCGATGAACCTGCATGGAGGAAAGCCGGGCCGGTCGGTGATTTCCAGTTTCCATGGTATGAATCGGGTGAAAAGGAACAGACTGAAGCTAAGATTGTCTGGGATGACGAGCGTATTTACTTCGCATTCAGGTGTGAGGACAAGCATATCTGGGCTGAACACTACTCCCATAATGACCCGGTTAGCGAAGACGATTGCTGCGAGGCGTTTATCAGTCCTGTCCCTGAGGGTGAGCAACGGCTTGATTACATCAATTATGAAATAAACTGCATCGGTACCTGGAAAGTCGGTTATCATGCCGATTCACGCGGTGTTGTTCATAAAAGCTGGGAAGACTGCAAACATCTGGAGATCGGACGGTTTATTAACGGAACCTGTAACGATGACAGCGATGTCGATAAAGGGTGGGTGCTTGAGTTCTCAGTTCCGTTTATCCATTTTGAGGAATTTTCAGCGTCCTTCCCTCCCAGGGACGGGCAGGTAATATATATCGGCCTCAACCGCTGCGGCGGAAAGACAAACCCTCAGTACAGCCAATGGGCTCCTTCTTCCACGGAAAAGCCTCAGTTTCATTCTCCCGGTGATTTCGGCAAGGTTATTTTTTCTACGGAGATTTTGTGAAGTGACGAAGTTACGAAGTGCCAAAGTGGCAGAGTGGCTGAGTGACAGAGTGACAAAGTGACAGAGTGGCAGAGGTAGAAAACAAATGTGTGCTGCCAGTATTTATTTGAAATAGTTTGAATTAACAATATATTATCCGGTAATCCAGTTAAGTCAGCACAATGCACTCTTTTAAATCTAACTCATCCCCTAACCCCTTCTCTAACATTAGAGAAGGGGAATTGTGGTGTGGTCATCCCCCTCTCTAATTTTAGAGAGGGGGACCGAGGGGGTGAGTTAATATAATCATAAATATTTACAATACGTTAGTGGTATTATTATAAATGTTTGTATCATTTCATGCTTAGCTAAATGGATAACCGGAAATAGTTTTCCCGATTTGTACCTTCGTGTCTTCATAACAAATCAGTTAATACTTCATATGTGAATGCATTATATACAAAAGGAGTATAGCATGTCGAAAGTGGCGAAAATTGGCATAGTCGGTTCAGGAATTTTCGGTCAGATGCACCTCAAGGCTTTTACCCAGCTTCAGAACGAGGGAAAGGCAGAAATCGCGGCGATTGCTGAAATCGTGAAAGAAAAACGTGATAAAGCTGCTGAAGAGTACGGTGTAACGCCTTACGAAGATTACAGGGAAATGATCGAAAAAGAAAATCTCGACGCTATTACCGTGGTTACTCCCGATGCATTTCATGCCGAAATAGCGGCAACCGGGCTTGAAATGGGATGTCATGTGCTGACGGAAAAACCGCTGGCCACAACGATGGAAGACTGTCATAGAATAGTCGAAGCGTCGGAAAAACATCCTGACAAGATACTTATGGTCGATTTTCACAAGCGCTATGATATGTATCATGTCGAACTTGAACGAGTCATCAGGGAAGGTGAACTCGGTAAAATCCAGTATGGGTATGCCTATATGGAAGACAGGATCGAAGTATCACGTGACTGGTTCAAAAACTGGCCCGCCGGTTCCTCACCATTCTGGTTTATCGGAGTGCATTTTGTCGATCTTATTTACTGGACTGTCAAATCGAAAGGCGACAGGGTGTTCGCCACCGGACGCCGTGAAAAACTGAAGAGCCTCGGCCTCGATTTCTGGGATAACATATCGGCGCAGATAGTGCTGAAGAACGGCGCTACATTTACAGTCGATGCAGGATGGACTCTTCCCGACGGATTTGAGGCTATTGTGAATCAGGGGATTCGTGTGATCGGTACGGAAGGCCTGTTCGAGATCGACAGCCAGGACCGTGGCGCAGGCGCATGCCTCAAGGGTAAAACACAGCAGTCATACAACTTGGGCTTTTATGCGGAAAAACATACTCCGGATGGCAAGGTTGTATATGGCGGCTATGGGATAGAATCCATCATGGAATTTGCCTATCATATCAATTACATCCATGACGGAGGAAATATCAGGGATCTGGACGGGCTTTATGCAAATGCGCAGGATGGCCTGGAAGTTTCGAAAATTTGTGTCGGCGTTCACAAGAGCGCCGAGGCCGGAGGTGTGGTTGTCATTCTTGATTCGTTGTAGGCGTATAGGAGTGTAGCTATTAATCTTGAATTCCCCGATGCTTGCGTCGTGGTAAGAAAAGAACGTTAAAAAGTCAGACAAGAATGTCTGACCTACCCTAAAGTAGGACGGACATTCTTGTCCGTCTAATAATTGTGATACTCCGACCCTTGGGTCGGGGAGAGTTCATTTTTTACAACAGGAGATCGTTATATGTCATTTGTCGATACAATGTTCAGCCTCGAAGGTAAGGTCGCTGTAGCCATAGGCGCCGGCGGTGTGCTTGCCGGAGAAATGGCGCGGGGCCTGGGTAAAGCCGGTGCAAAGGTCGCGGTGCTCGACCTGAATCCGGAAAACGCCGAAAAAGTTTCGGAATCTGTGAGGAGTGAATGCGGCAGCGAGGCTCTGTCGATAAAAGTCGATGCCACGAGTAAAGCCGATCTAAAGAACGCTCTCGATGAGATTATCTCTGCATGGGGACGTGTGGATATTATTATTAACGCTCCCGGGATGAATTCTGCGACCCCGTTTTTCGAGATATCGGAAGAAGAATATGAAAAGATCATGGAAGTAAACCTGAAAAGCATGTTTCTCGCCTGCCAGATATTCGGAAAAAAATTGAAAGAACAGGGTAAAGGCGGAAGCATCATCAATATTTCTTCCGCTTCATCGGGCCCACCCTTGTCAAAAGTGTTTACTTACAGTGTTTCAAAGGCCGCGGTCAATAATCTCACACAGTTTCTGGCGCGTGAATGGGCGCTCGATAACATACGGGTCAATGCCCTGGCACCGGGTTTTTTCCCAGCCGAGCAGAACCGTAAAATACTCACGAAGGAGCGCACGGATTCGATAATGCGCCATACTCCCATGGCACGGTTTGGCGATCCCGGCGAGTTGGTCGGCGCTGTAATATGGCTTGCATCCGAAAAAGCGGCATCGTTTGTTACCGGCTCGGTAGTACGAGTGGATGGCGGATATACCGCAATGACAATATAGCCCGGAATATTCACAAAAAACAAATAGAACGCGGATTTTCGCGGATTAAGCGGATATGATAAAATGTAAAGTATAAAATGTAAATTAAAAACAAAACACGAATTTCACGGTAGGGGCAAAGCATTCCATCGATACACATTTATAATATTTATTAAAGCTGTTTAAGAGAATGCTTTGCCCTTACATCTTTGCGCCTTTGCGTCTTTGCGCGATGAATAAAAATTTATGAATTAATCGGATTAAGTAAATCGAAAAAGTTACAAATGAAAGAGAATCAGCAATGATCGATAAAGATAGAATACTCCATGCATGCGATGATATGCTCGTCGATACGGCAATTTTTCTTATGAGGCTCGTTCAGTTCGAATCGTTAAGCGGCTATGAAGGTCCTGCTATGGAGTGGCTGTACGATGAATTCAAGGATATATCCGATGAATGCGAGATGATTCCTGTATCGGAGGATATTGTGAACGACCCCGATTACGCTTTCAGAATAAAAAACCGGCCGTATGAGGGGCGACCCAATGTCCGTGCGGTGCTCAAAGGAGACGGCACCGGAAAAAGTGTTATTTTCAATGCGCATGTCGATGTCGTCCCGCCCTCGAAAGGACAGAAACGGCCGTTTGATCCCTATGTCGAGGATGGAGTGCTTTACGGCCGCGGTGCATGTGATGATAAAGGCCAGGTTGCGGTTTGCTGGACACTGTTCAGAACCTTCAGGAAACTTGGGATAAAACCGAAAGGCGATATTATTCTCCATCTCGTCATCGAAGAAGAGACAGGCGGTAACGGCACTCTCGCATTGATACGGCGCGGGGAGAAAGCCGACTGCTGTATAAACCTCGAACCCTCGTGTAATAATATACTCACTTCGGTAAGGGGCGCTGTATGGTTTACCTCGAAGTTCTATGGCAAGGCAGGCCATTCCGGCTCGTCGGGGACTACTGTGAGCGCGCTCGATATGGCTATCGATGCTATACATATCATTAAGGAATATCATGACGAGCTTCTCGAAGAAACTATTAATGACGATCCGCTTTTTGCAAGATTCGACAATCCGATGCCGGTGACTTTCGGCCAGAATGAAGGCGGTGACTGGCCTGCCATGGCTCCCCGGAAGCAGGTTTTCAAGGGTGTATTCGGATTTCTGACGACACCGAAAGAGACGGTCATGAGAGAAATGATCGAACGGGTTAAAACACGCGGCCCCGAATGGCTGAAAGATAACTTCGAGATGACATTCCAGTATCGTCACGATACATCGAGAATCGATCCCGAACTGCCTTTTGTGCAAACACTTGCTCAAAGCTACAGGACAATGGGTGTAAAAAGCGAAATCACCGCCATGCCGGCTTCGGCGGACACATGGTTTTATAATAACATCTTAGGCATTCCCGCGCTTGTGACCGGATGCGGCGATCTTAACGACGCACACACGGAAATTGAGAATGTGAAGCTTAAGGATGTTGTCACCACTGCTGCTGTTTTGTTACAGTTCGTTAAAGAGTACAGCGGCATATACAAAGTCGAAGAAAGCGAAGTCCATGCTGTTCCATAATAATTAACCCGGATTATTCATAAAAAATATATCACCACGGAGACACAGAGACACGGAGATAGAAGTGACTTTGTTGTAAATATTTAGAATACATAACTCTTTATCTGAATAAAATTAGGTTATCCAGTTTATTATTAAGTAAAATCACATTGTATGCAAATGCATATAACGATATAAGCAAAAAAAAGATAATCTCGGAAATCCGGTGTGAAGTATATTCACCATGAAGGACATGAAGATAATGAAGTAAAATCTTCAGGTACTTCATGCTCTTTATTGTGAAAAAAACAAGACTTTAAATATAATTATCTGTTTGGTTTTGCCGAGTCAACTTGATAACCGGATACTTATATTTAGCAATCTCCGTGCCTCCGTGTCTCCGTGGTTTAAAGATATTTATAAATTAATAGGGTTAATAATTCTGAAGGGGTAATCTTATGATTATCGGAAAAGGTTCTGAAACGGAAACGCTGAACGAAGCACAGGTGCATGACCTCTGTGCCGAAGCGTTTGCCGGGAAAAGCATCGACGGCAAACGGATTCTTGTTATCCTTCCCGATTATACACGCTCGGGGCCTGTCGACATGATGTTTCGTGTTGTTTATTATCTTCTTGCCGGACGTGTCAAGGCGCTTGATTTTCTGATCGCACTCGGAACACATGCGCCGATGAGCGATGAGGCTATATATAAACTTGTCGGTATTTCAAAAGAAGAGCACTCGCGCACATATTCGAAGGCGAGATTCTTCAACCACGAATCGAGCAATCCCGATAAACTGAAATTAGCCGGAACGTTCAGCGAGGACGATATAGCCGGGATATCCGGCGGACTTTACCGCAAAAAGATTGATGTTACCATAAACAAGATGGTGTATGATTATGACCTGCTATTGATAATAGGTTCGACCTTTCCTCATGAATCCATGGGATTTTCCGGCGGCCACAAATACTTTTTCCCCGGTATCTGCGGAGATGAGATTATCGATACGTTCCACTGGATCGGCGCTCTTCTGACTGTCCCGGTCATTATAGGTGTTAAAGATACTCCCATGAGGAGGCTTATAGACAAGGCTGTCACATTCATACCGACAGACAGCATGTGTATAAGCATGGTCGTAAAGAACCGTGACCTGCACGGCATTTATATCGGTCCGCCGGAGGAAACTTGTTCTGCCGCTGCCGACTTATCCGATAAAATTCACATCACCTACAAAAATCACCCGTTTAAGCGTGTGTTGTCATGTGCTCCGCCGATGTATGATGAGATCTGGACTGCGGGCAAGTGTATGTACAAGCTTGAATCTGTTGTCGCGGACGGTGGTGAGCTCATTATCTATGCACCGCACATCGATCATATATCGGTTACTCATGGAGCAGGACTGGAGAAAGTCGGGTATCATGTCCGTGACTATTTTGTCAAACAGATGGACAAATTCGAAGATTTTTCCGGCAATATTAAGGCTCACTCATGCAATGTGAAAGGAATCGGCACATTCGAAAACGGTGTCGAGAAGCCCCGTATAAATGTCATACTGGCGACTCAAATGAGCGAGGAGTACTGCCGCAAAATAAATCTCGGCTACTGCGACCCGGAATCGATCGATCCGGACGAGTGGAAAGACCGTGAGGATGAAGGAATTCTCTATGTTCCCAAAGCCGGTGAAATGCTGTACCTGTTAGAAGATAATCCGTTTCGGTGAAAATGAATAGAACGCGGATTTGCGCGGATTTTGCGGATTTACGCGGATATACGCGGTAGGGGCAAAGCATTCTCTTAAGCAGTTTTAATATATATTGAATGACTATCGGTGGAATGCTTTGCCCTTACTTCTTCACGTCTTTGTGAGAGATATAGTTTTAAAATTATACATCGAAAGGCTGGCTCAATGATTATCGGAAAAGGTTCTGAAACCGAGTTGTTGAATGAGGCGCAGGTTCATGAATTCTGTGCCGAAGCGTTATCACGGATAAGGCTGGACGATAAACGGGTGCTGGTGATTATTCCCGATTCCACACGTTCAGGCCCGTTCGATATGCTCTTCAGGGTTGTGTATAAACTTCTTTCAGGGCGTGTGAAACTCCTTGATTTCCTCGTCGCTCTTGGCACTCATCAGCCGTTGAACGATGAGGCGATCTACAAGCATCTCGGTATATCGAAAGATGAGCATGTATGCGACTACCCGAAAGCACGGTTCTTCAATCATGAAGCATTGAATCCCGACCGGCTTCAACACATTGTAACATTCAGCGAGGACGAGATTGGGGAGATTACCGGCGGACTCTTACGTAAACATGTAGACGTAAGCATAAATAAAATGGTGTACGATTATGACCATTTGCTGATAATCGGCCCGACCTTTCCTCATGAGACGATGGGCTTCTCGGGAGGCCACAAATACTTTTTTCCCGGTATCTGCGGTGAAGAGATTATCGACACGTTCCACTGGATCGGAGCGCTTATCACCTGTCCCGCGACCGTCGGCGTTAAAAATACACCCATGCGGAAGCTTATCGACAAAGCCGCGGAATATATCCCGACGGAGCATACATGCATCAGCATTGTCGTCAAGAAACGTGACCTGTACGGCATTTTCATCGGGCCTCCGAAAGAAACTTTTTCTGCTGCGGCCGATTTATCCGATAAAATTCATATCATCTATAAAGACAAACCTTTCAAACGTGTGCTGTCCTGTCCCTCGCCGATGTATGATGAAATATGGACCGGCGGCAAGGGCATGGTCAAGCTTGAAGCGGTTGTTGAGGATGGCGGTGAACTCATCCTCTTTTCGCCGTACATTACTCATTTATCCGGCACGTACGGTCATTTAATCGAAGAAGTGGGCTATCATGTCCGTGACTACTTTCTCAAACAGTGGGACAGCTTCAAGGATTATAACACCAATGTTCTTGCTCAGTCGTGCAATGTGAAAGGTATCGGAACCTATGAGAACGGCATCGAGAAGCCCCGTATCGATATCAAACTGGCGACACAGATGAGTGAGGAATACTGCAAAGAAATAAACTTCGGCTATTGTGATCCGGATTCCATAAATTTAGAGGAGTGGAAAGACAGGGAGGATGAAGGAATTTTGTATGTTCCCAATGCCGGTGAAATACTCTATTTATTGAAAGATAATCCGTTTCGTACATAAAAATTTCAAAGAGGTTTACATGATTGGTAAAAAAGGCATCGATGAATGGATTACGCTATTCACAACACAAGACAGCGGTCTGCTTGCTCACCTGAAGTCTGTTTACGGTGACAATGAAAAGCTTATTGAAGAGCGGATACTTGCATTTTTACAGACAGCCAATAAATTCAGGGATGTGTACGGATCGAAAGATGTTAGTTTTTCCAGGGCTCCCGGAAGGTTGAATACTCTGAGTATGCATGCGGATCACCGTGGCTCATATATAAATCCGATATCTCTTAACAGAGAGATTCTTATCTGTTTCGCTGCGAGAAATGATGACTGTATAGAGGTCTGCAATATCGATGATAATTATGGCAAAAGAAGCTTCACTATCTCGGAAGAATCGCCTGATAATCCGGTCACAACGGAAACTGAATGGCTGGAATGGACACAGAAAAAGACGGACAACCGTAAAAAAGCCGGCATCAATGACGACTGGATCAATAAACTGATCGCTGTCCCCGTCTATCTTCAGACACGCTTCCCTGAAAAGAAACTTATGGGTTTTGAAGGCGTCATGAACGGTATGATTCCCGGCAGCGCGGGATTGAGTTCATCCTCGGCCATTATTGTAGCGACAATGGATATAATGACAGGCATCAATGATACTGCATTGGATGATAAAACGTTTGTCCGGTATTGCGGCATCGGGGAATATTATGTAGGCACCCGTGGCGGTTTCGGTGACCAGGCTGCGATAAAATTAGGCAAATCGGGAAAAATTACTCACATGACAACGCTTCCCGAACTTGTCATTGAAACATATCTTCCTTTTCCGTCCGGTTATCGGTTGCTTATATTCAATTCGCAAAAAATGGCAGACAAAACCGGAGCCGCAGGACAGAAATTCAACGAAAAAACAGCGACATACGAAATCGGGGAAATCTATATAAGAAAATATATGCAGGAACATCATGGTGAGTTATACCTCAGGATTGTCGACAGCCGGCAGGACATGGAAATCGAGAAAAAATTTCATCTTGCCGATGTGGTCGAGTACCTTAGTCAGGAGCAGATATATAAACTGCTCGACAGAGTCCCGGAGAGTATGAGCAGGCAGGAACTGTTAGAGGATTTGCCCGACGATCATGTGGCATTGAGACAGCAGTTTGCCACTCACGACGAACCTGCGGAAAGATATCCGGTACGGCCGGGTAGCAGCTATGGCTTCGGCGAATGTTCGAGCGGCAGAAGTCGCACGGGTGTGCTGAGACGTAAGGGTGGTAAGGAGGATTACCGGTGGATGTGGGTTTCACAC
>SDBS01005221.1_pt1 | contig 12699 bp, 12 predicted proteins | sample 2277091 | NCBI WGS metagenome assembly SDBS01 (sample SAMN10404972, study PRJNA504765) | marine sediment metagenome | isolation source: marine sediment core GS10_PC15, 163 cmbsf | place: Arctic Ocean: Southern Knipovich Ridge | collected 2010 | reverse complement strand
GGGATTTTTTTCCCTTAAAGCCACCGGATTACCGCTGTACTTGGTGAAGTTGTACCCATCTAAGCTATAGGCATAGCCTATACTTTCCTGGGTAAGTCTGCGAGGTTTAAGGAGCTTGGCTCCTCCGTAGAAAAGGTGAAACACCCCGTCCCGATAGGTAACCTTGGCTTCGGAGAACCCGCCATCATCCCAGGAACCCCACTCACCTGGGGAAAGGACAGGATTGCCCTCATATTTGACCCAGGGCCCTTCAGGTGAGTTAGCTGTTGCCAAGGCAATTGGTCCATAATCAACATTGACCTTCTCACGTCCGGCAATAGGATACTCACAGTACATATAGTATTTCCCTTTGTGTTTCAGCACACCTCCCACATAGCCAAAATCCTCCAGAACAGGATTGCCTTCATATTTTTTCCAGGGACCCAACGGATGAGAGGCGGTAGCTAACCCTATAATCCACTTAGAGGTTGAACTAGTTTCATCTTTTTTGCTTTCTCCCGAATACCACATATAATATTTGTCGGTTTCTTCTTTGATAATAAAGGCACAGGCAACATGTTGATCATCCCAGCTTCCCTGCGGTCCTAAATCTAAAATGGGATTATTGGCATATTTTGTCCACGGCCCTAAAAGATGAGAGGCAGTGGCTACTCCTATCCTGTAGGAAGGATTATCACCCATCGGGGTTCCATGATAATAAAGGTAATACGTCTCCTGATCCTTAAGGATATCAGAACTCTCGATACACCGCTCATCCCAATTTCCTTTACCACCTACCACAACAATTGGATTAGGCCCAGGAATTTGGATAAACTGTCTACTAAGTATTGACTCTCTGATGTTTTCAGCCACTCTTTTCCTCCTCTGACAATCTTTGTCAAGGCCACTTAGGTCACATTAGAATGTCAATCTATTACGCCCTCTAGGAAAGTACTGACGGCACGAAGGGTCTGGATGTGCAATTTTCCGCACGAATAATGATACTGCCTGACCTTAACCCAGGTGATTCGGCCGTTAATTTAATCTCCCCCGTTTCCCGGCTAGACAGAATGATGACCTGACACAGACCATTGAAAGCTCTCCGTTTCGTTGTCTTGTCTGGCTCGTGACTGCTGGGATCGCCGTTACCTACTCCGATAATTTTGGCCTTCTCGCTGATGCTGAAAACCACCTCGTCATTTGCTGTGGGTACAAGGCGCCCCTGTGTATCAAGAAGGAATACTGTCACTGCGGAGATGTCTTCATTGTTGGTCTTAACCACCCGGCGATTAGGTGTGAGCTATAACTTTGCAGGTTTGCCCGTTGTTTCCACCTTTGCGATAGTGATCTCTTTACCACTTCTATAGCCCTTGGCCTCAAGCTTACCCGGTGCGTATTTCACCTTCCACTCCAGATGGGAATTAAGCTTCATCTTCTTCTTACCCAAGCTCCTGCCATTCAAGAACAACTCTACCTGCTCACAGTTGGAGTAACACCAGACATCGACTTCTTCTCCTTCTCTAGCTTTCCAGTCCCAATGGGGGAAGATATGTAAGACCGTCTCCTCACTCCACCGGGTCTGGTAATAGTAGTAGTTATCTTTGGGAAAACCGCAGGTATCCATAATGCCATAGTTCGTGCTAACAGCAGGCCACTGAAACAGCTCCGGCTCGCCTCCATAATCAAATCCAGCCCAGACGAAAACACCAGATACAAATGGACGTTCCACCCAGAACCGCCACATATCTTCTGCTGTAGAGCCCCAGGAGGGAAGAGTTGTCCCGTAAGCATTCGCATAACCCTTCTCTTTATCATCGACGTAAATGCCTCGTGTGGAAAGTACACTTGCTGTCTCTGTTGCCATTATGGGATGGTCTGGATGCTCTTTATGATACTTATCAACTTTGATATGGAACTCTTAATAAGGAATAATGTTGTCTTATAAGACATCCTAGGATAAAATGACCTTTACGCTGAGGAATCAATGGCTTATATTTTCTCTAGAATCTTCTTTAAGGCTCTGGCTGCCTTCTTAAAAAGTTCTGCTCCGGAGAAGCCACTCATTTTTCCAGAAATTGCCAGATGGGGCTCTAAAGAGAGAAAGCCATCAAAATTCCTCTCTTTAAGTTCTTTTAGTATCTCCTTAATCTCCCCATCTCCTTCTCCGGCAGGAACTATCACTTTGTCAAAAAACCTAGCATCCTTAATATGAACGTATTCAATATGTTTTATTATTTTGGGGAAGGCTTCTCTATAAGGCCTTACTCCCGCCATAATAAAATTGGCTGGATCAAAAGTAAAGCAAAGATAAGGAGAATTTATGCTTTCTAAGATTTCCAGACATCTTTCTGGAGTATCTCCATAAACATCATCTTCATTTTCTAAAAGAAGAACAATCTTCTCTTTTTCACTAATTTCAGTCATCTTTTCTATCCTTCTTATTACCTCTTTACTATAAGAAGGACGCCTTTCTTCTGGAAGGTAATAGGAAAATATCCTGATATATTTAGTTTCAAAGATGTGAGCTAAAGATATAGCTTTTTTAAGTCTTTTTAAATCTAGAGAAAAATCGTCACTTATCTTTATCTTTCCTATGGGAGAGCCAATGGCTGATATCTTAAAATTCTTCTCTTTAAGAATCTGTTTGGCTTCCTCTACTTCTTCCTCACTTAATTCAAGAACATTTTTCCCTTTTATACCCCTTAACTCGAGATGTTTTATTTCTACTGACTCCATTACTTTTAGCTGAGTAGCTAAATTTGGTGAGATTTCATCTCCAAAACCAGTTAATTTGAACACTTTTCAACCTCCCTTTTGTAACTATGTTCTGTTTATTTCCCTCTAAACTCTCTCCATATTCTATACCCTATTTAAGATGATGAGGGTCGGTAACTCTTCTCATCTTTCTTACCTTTTTCTCTTGAGAAGTTTTCTTCAAGCTTTCCAAAAGCTCTTCATATTCTTCTCGGTTAACGGGAATATCAACTGGTTTATTCTTTTTTCCAGAAAGAATAAGAGCATTGATGAACTCAACCGTCCAGATACCCTCCTCTCCTGGAGTAATTAGCTCTTCTTTAAAGAGAATAGAGCGAGAAAAGTTTCGGATAATCTCTTTGTGGCCAGTTTCACACTGAGGAAGCTCTAACTTCTCTTCTACTACTTCTGGACTTGCCCACATATCCTTTGAAGAGAAAGTAAACTCTGGAATTGAGCTTTTAAAAGAGTAAAACTTAAGTGAGCCATCCTGATAGAGGAGTTTTCCCTTATCACCAGAGATCTCCATTGAAATTGTAACTGGAACCTCATTAGTCGTAGTATAATAATAACCCCAGGCTCCATTGGGATATTCTAGTAAGGCACAAGCTTCATCCTCAACCTCAATCTTATGAAGACGAGTGCACACCTTAGCTGTAACTCTGACGGGCAAACCACCTAAAAGGAGAAATAGGTCAATTCCATGGGGAGCCTGATTTATAAGTACTCCTCCTCCTTCTCCTTTCCAGGTAGCTCGCCAGGTGCCACTATCATAATAAGCCTGGGTTCGGTAATTTGGCTCAATCAGAGAGGTTCGCCTTATTTTTCCTAATCTTCCACTTTTTATAATCTTTCTAGCTAATCTTATCTCCGGCAAGGTTCTTTTTTGATACATTACAGCGAAAACTACACCCCTTTCTTTAGCGGCTTGAAGAAATTTATCTGCTTCAGCTACAGAAACAGCAATTGGTTTCTCAGAAAGACAGTGAATCCCTTTTTTTAATGCTTTTATACCAATTTCAGGATGAAAATAGTGAGGAGTAGCAATAAGCACTGCATCAACCAAGTTATTTTTCAAAAGTTCTTCATAATCAGTAAAACCAGGAACCTTATATTCTTGAGAAATCTTTTCTATTATCCCAGAATCCACATCGGATACAGCAGTAAGTTCTACCTCAGGAATCTCCTTGATTCTATTTAAATGTCCCTGTCCTATTCCTCCTAAGCCAATTACTCCTATTTTAACCTTTTGCATTACTTTTCCTTTCATTGCCTCAAATAATGGAGTGAGCCCCTAAAACTGGACAAAATGACTTAGGGTGGCTGTAGTATCTGACAGGGCCAACATATCCCCAAAAGGGATTGAAAGGAGCCTGTAGATGAGAAAGCCAAGAATCTTTACCAGTCAATTCAAACGAGAAGTAGTGGAAGAACTCCTGAGTAGAACCACTGGACCGGCCCAACTTGCCAGGAAATACAATCTTTCCTCTTCTGTATCACTCGAAGAAGCAATATGTCAGGGGCAAACTCAATAACGAGCCTGTTGAGGAGCTTTCCGAGATAAACATTGAGACCCTAAGAAGGAAAATCCGCTCCTCAAGAAAAATAATCCGGATATGTTAGAGCGTCCAAGAGTAAGAGGGGTTAAAAAAGTTAGTGTATTATCTTACCTTTCTGATATTGCGAGCTTTCTCAAGAGGGTTCTCGGTCTCATCAGCAGGACAGCTGTAAACTTGAGAAAGTATCGAGGAACAAGGAAAAAGAAATACTGGAAAAGACTCTTCGGTCCCGAGGTTCCTCTCTACCTTCTTTATGCCATCCAGAGAGAATAGATAGCCTTTCTTTCTCTTTCTTCTTTTGTTAAGCTTCTGTCTTTCATTGGGGGATATTTTTTATACAAAATTTATCATTCTCTTGCCTTACGGTATACACAGCTTTTTAGCCAATTTTATCCCTCATTTAGGAAAAATCTTCTCTCTCCAAGAGAAATTTTCCTGAACAAGCTCCTTCTATCCCAGAAAATTTATGAAAAAGATCGAATACTTAAACTACCTTGACTGCCTAAAAATCTCTATTGCTGAAACTCTTATGTAACAAGGGAAAGCGAAGTTCCTAGTACCCAACCCAAAATTGTAATTCGCACTAATTAAGACATAGCGACATTAGCCGTCAAACTTGGGTTTTAATGAAGTTGTCAGCCATGAAAAGCTTCACTCAACATCACAATTACTCAGAACAAATGGTACACACTCACATTCCTTGCCTTAACCACGCTGTTAATTTCATTGTCCTTTATCTTAGCCTTAGGGCCTCGAAGCATTTCGAGCCTGTGTCCTTTATCAACAAGAATGGTTACCTTTTCTGGCTCATTCTCATGGTTAAACACAAACAGCATCTTCTCCCCGTCTTTTTCCAACACTCGCATATTTACCACAGCGCTCTTTTCTTTTAATCTGGGTAGCTGATCATCACAATTAAGAGATAGAATGGACCCGATCAACTCCATCGTAGAAAGATGCCATTTTTGAGCAGCAAAAATACAGGAATGGGTAGCCAAATAATAAGCCTGGCCCTTTCCATAAGAATTCTTAAACAAGGCCCCAGAACCGTCGGGGAACGTTGCTATTGGTTCTGCCGTCTGAGCTTTGACTCTATGTATAAAAGAACCTTTACATTCGTAATTCTTCCTTAATTTACCTATCTCAACTTTGGTAGTAAAATCCAGTTCCTTGTTTTGCCATTCTGTTTCAGTTTCTACCAGACCAAAGACTTGAGAAAGATCTCCCGGGGGAATCATCTTCGAGTATCTTACTCTCTCATCATAGCTCCCCAGTCCCCCCTCGGATAATATCAGTCCCCCTTCCTTTACAAAAGATGCTATCTTTCCCGTCAGGGTATCGTGCAAGTGAATAGGGAAAGGTAGACAAATCGCTGAAAGACCACTCCATTCATCTTCCGGAGTAATGATTCGGCAAGGCATATCTTTCCACCAAAGTGCCTGATAAGCACCTCTCACTGCTTCTGGATAGAGAATTGTATCTAAATTCATACCTGCCATCAGGCACATATAATTTATTTTAGGGTCCCAGAGAATACCTACTTGTGCCTTAGGAGGTTTTGCATAAAGAAGAAAGTTCTTCTGTTGGTTAACAAATACTGCGACCTCCCTAGCTTCCTGGGTTCTGTCCGTGAAAGAACCGTCTAGATTAATGAGTCCCCAGCCGGGAGCCTCTGGACCCAACCGTTCCGGCTTAAACTGCCAGTAAAGCAGACCCTTGGTGCCATGAGCAATGCAGGTCCAGGTCCGCATTCGAATGTCCTCAGGAATGAAATGATCGTGCTCCAAGCCGTGGTGAGCGTCGCCACTTACCAGTTCGGATACCCAATTATAACCGCTGATTGAGGCTATAGCATCCAGACAAAGAGGGAACATACTCCATAACTCACGTCTTTTAGGATGATAAAATACATTAGACCACTGATGCATGGAACTGCCGTAAAAGTCTACCTTCTTGCTGTTTTTCCAATCGTCACTCCTTGAACGGTATATGGAAGAACCTGGACCGAGACAGTGAGTCATTACCGGGATATCCTGATCTATCTCTTTTATTGCTCTGACTCTCCATCCAATCTGCTCTGCTAAACGATCTGTCATAAAATCATACATCAGATACATAAGAGGATAGTTGTTCTCCTCAAAAGGGATGGGAATCTCCTCAAAAGTATTGTAAACTCCCCCAAGAAACAGATTGACTTCCTCTATGGATTCAAATTTACTCCTCAACCATTTAGCAAAAACCTGATGAGTATTCTCACAGGAGCAAAACATCTGCAAGGGTTCGTTCCATACATCCCAGGCAAGAAGAGGATTTCGCTCTTTGTATCTTTCAGCCAAATTTCTTAAGAATAGCAGACTAAGTCTGGCTACCTCAGGATGGTCCCAGCAGGGTCGAAATCCCCCAACCTGATAGGCAGGATAATTGAGTGTATAACGAATGTTCCTCTTTATGTCTCTGATTCGACACTCAGGATATTTCATGTAGATCCACTCTGGAGGACATTCCAGAATAGTATTGGGCACAACCTTAACCTTATATTCATCAGCCAGGTCGAATATTCTATCATAGTCCGTGTATAGATATTGTCCTTTCTTCCGCTCAACCCAGCGCCAATAGACCCAGATCTTTATGGTGTTGAAGTTGAGCTCCTTAAGGCGCTTGAAATCTTCCTCCCATTCTTCCTCCGGAGGGGTAGGTGGGCGGTAATACTGACTTCCAAAGACAATGAATGGAATTCTTTCTGGCAAAGACTTATCGTTAGCGTTCATCTTCTTCTCCTTCTGGATTTCTCTCATATTCCAGTGCCCCAATGAACTGGCTGAACTCACGACTAATCGTCTTCTCTAGAGTGATTCTGATACCTTCTCTAATCCTTCTACCGATCTCTTCCCAGAACTCTTCCGGATCAGTGCGTTCCACATATTGCTCTATATACTCCTCATCGAGCTTTACCAACTCCTCTTGACTTCTTAGCTCCTTCCCTGCTATAGTTTCCATGTGGCTTATTCCTCCTTCTTAGTTTTGTTTTTGCCTCATGGAAGAATAAGCCATTTTTCTTTTTAAATCAAGCCCTTCTGAATTTACACACTTATCATTATACTACCTCAATAGGGTACAACCTTCGCCAGCACGTTGCGAATGAACTCACCGAAAGCTCGCAGCCTAACAGGAGTAGTTGCTCAGGTCGTTGCACCGCCTGCACATATTGCATATTGCCGCTCTTTAACCTACGCCTCGTGCCTACTTCAGAGCATCCTTGCGTCAGCATTTTTTGCAGAGATGTCATCTTATTTTCTTCCATTTTATTTATATGGATCAGCGGCATCACGCAGCCCATCTCCTAAGAAGTTAAAGGCTAAGACGGTTATGATGACAAGAAACACGGGGATTATAAGCCAAGAGTACATGGCCAGAGTACGGATATTTTGTGCTTCTTTAAGAAGCACTCCCCAGCTAGTTATGGGAGGACGAAGGCCTAAGCCAAGAAAACTCAAAGTTGTTTCTGCCAAAATCATAGCAGGTATAGACAATGTCAGCGAAACAATTATATAGCTTGAAAAAGCAGGCACCAGATGGTGGCTGATTACTCGTATATCCTTGCATCCGACTATTTTGGCTGCCACGGCAAAATCCTCTTTCCTTAACGCTAAGAACTTTCCTCTAACTACGCGAGCTAAAGATGTCCATCCAATAAGGGAAAGAATTACAGTAATTCCAAAATATACTTTCAATGATGACCACTGAGGTGGTATGGTACCACCTAAAACCAGCCAAAGAGGAATAGTAGGAAATGACCTTAAAATTTCTATACCTCGCTGAAGAATGGTATCCGTTACTCCACCAAAAAATCCAGATATCCCCCCTACGCTTAGTCCTATGATTAAGCTAAGAAAAACGCTAACTAATCCTATGGACAAAGAAATGCGAGATCCATAGATAATTCGTGAAAACATATCTCTGCCCATGCGATCTGTCCCTAAGAGAAAAATAACTCCGCCATTTTTTACTCCAAAGAGGTGAATATCTGTCTCAAATAAATTCCACATTTTGTATCTTTCCCCAGGAACAAAAAAGAAGATAGGATATTTCTTGCTCCTATCTTCTTTGTAAATCTTGCGGAGAGTTTCCATATCGATCTCCCTCTTAATCCCATAAACAAAGGGGCGAATATGAAATCCTTTCTCATCGAAAAAATGAATGTGCTGAGGCGGAGTAAAAATATATTTAATTCGACGTGTCTCAAGGCGGTTAGGAGCAATGAATTCACAAAAAATTGCTCCTAAATAGATAATAATAAGTACTACAATGCTACCTATAGCAAGTTTATGCTTTTTGAATTTTCTCCATGCAAGTTGCCATTGCGAGGCTATATAATATTCTTCCTCAAAAGTAGTAGTTTTTCTTCCCAAAAACTGCATGCTTATGCTCTCCCTTAATAATGAATGCGGGGATCAATCCACACTAATAAAATGTCTGAAATTAAGGTTCCTATTACTGTTAGGGTAGCTAGGATTAAGAGAAGACTTCCCGCTAAGTACATGTCCTGACTCATCATAGCTCCTAAAAGTAAAGGTCCTATAGAAGGTAAACTGAGTACCATTGCGGTAACAGTTGCTCCAGAAAAAATACTGGGAAGCATCCAACCTATCGTGCTAATTATCGGATTGATGGCTACCCTTACAGGATACTTAAACAGAAGTTTTTGTTCAGCAACTCCTTTAGCGCGTGCAGTAATTACATACTGTTTTTGAAGTTCATCTAATAAAGTGCCACGCATAACACGAATGAGGCTACAAGTTCCAGCTGTTCCAATGACTATCACCGGAATCCACATATGCTTCATCATATCCATAATTTTAGCTAAACTCCACGGTGCTCTGACGAACTCTGGTGAGAAGAGGCCACCTACGCTAAGACCAAAATACTTATAAAAAAAGAACATTAATATTAATGCCAGAAGAAAATTAGGCGTGGCTAATCCAAGGAAGCCACTGGAGGTAAAGAAGTAGTCAGCTAATGAATATTGATGGGTAGCAGAAAATATTCCTATGGGAATAGCTACAGCATAAACAAAGATAAGGCTTAAAAGAGAGATGGTCACTGTTAATGGCAGTCGCGCCCCTATTAATTTACTTACTGGCGCATTCCATTCAAAAGACCGACCAAAATCACCTTGAAGGATTTTCTTTATCCACACAAAATACCGCACATAAATTGGTTGGTCCAATCCATAGACTTTTCTTAGCGAAGCTATTACTCCTTCATCTACCGTCTCACCAGCCTGGTTTAAACTAGCTATATAAGAGGTTAAGTAATCGCCTGGAGTAAGTTCAATAAGAGTAAAGCTAATTATGGAGATTATTAAAAGCGTCGGAACCATATAAAGCAATCGTCTTGCGATATAAAAAAGCATATTCGTCTCCCTCCTCCTTTAGATCCTAACCTCCGCAAAGCACCTCGGAAACCCTCATGTTATAAGAGTTTGATTTTTTATATTAGACTACATTCAGTTTTTCATAGTTGCTCTTTGAAATTTTTTCCTATCCAAAAGATGACTAAAACCAAGTTGTTGAAGAATCTTTAAGTCATCAGGTTCTGGAGGAATAATCTTTTCTCTAACCCAGCCAAACTTTTCATCCTTAAACCTGATGAGTCGGGAATTATTGAAAGGTTGGTAAAGCTTTTTAGAATTGAGAAAATCAGTTCCTTCATATTTGTCTCCTTAGATTAAGGTTTTTTCTCCGAACACCCATAGCAACGAAATCCAATTATTCTCCTCTTCAGACCCAACTTTTTTCCCTAGATAATTTTCAAAAAGAAGATCGATCTCTCAGCCTTTCTTTCCGGAGAGTCACCGACCTAGCCATTCCCTGATCATTCGACTCATTCCATTTGTTCCTCCGGTGTTAGTAATATCGAAGCCGCTTTCTGTCGTGAGGCGTCCGCTCTTCCTTCCCACAAAGGAGCAATTAGTAGCGAGTGTGTCAAACACGAGATGTCCTAATACACGCTGACCCACATCATTGAAATGAACGCGATCGCAGATAAGCCATGCACAACCCTCTGTTGGACTAAACACATCAACAAAAAGACAGTCATATTTTTCAGCCAAAGTTCTCATCGCCCTAACGTAGGAGCAAACTAGATCTTTTCCTGTCTTGGAAAAGGCCTGATCAAAGTTAGGCTTGACTGGTAAGGCACTCCACAACTCCTCATCAAACTGTATATTCCAATAAGGACCGACCAATACTACAAGAGCATCTGTTTTCTGGCGCACTCTCACTATAATTTCTTCAATGTCTGATGTAAAACTCTCAACCGGATTGCCGCAGCGAGCATCATTTAGTCCGTAGGCAATAATAGCTAAGTCAGGTTGATGTGAAATAAGGTCCTCTTCCACACGTTCCAAGGCGCTGGGCTGACCTTTCTGTCCAACACTTGCGTAGCCCGCTTCGAGGACTAATGACGTTGGCAGGGATGGCATTGTTGAATAGGTGCAGGGGTTCGTCCTGGAAATCGCGAATCAAATTAGCGACGGTTTGAACCCATTCATTTCGCGGATCACTGGCGCACATACCAAATGCGTTGCTTTCGCCAATAACCACCATTCTCCTCACCGGCTCGGATCGGTAGTCCTTCTTTGGCATTCTCAGAGCCTCCTTATACCAAATATTTTCATACTCTTCTCTGAAAAAGTGCTGGAGTGTGTCAAACGGACGAGACATGCTTGCTCTTTGTGTTCGTCTTACGATTATACCTTGGGTTCGTTATCAAACCGCCCAATGGCATCGGTTGTCTTCACATCTTTATAAACTGGTAAATGCCCGTTGGCATCGCGTAGAATGTATTTCCAAGCTGTCTTGACAATATCTTCGGAGGTAGAGACGATATTATTCCTGCAACCTGGATCCTTCTGGATATCAAACACCCCTCTCGGTTCACCGTTCGCATCAATGATAACCCAATGGTTTTTGTCCCTGTACCATACGGTATCACCATACCGACTGGTAAGATACTGGCGGTTTATCCATTTACTGTCTCTTACTAAGGAATATAGACTTTCTCCATCAACCGTAATCTGGGAATGGACATTAATTCCGGCGCATTCATAGAGGGTTGCCGTAACATCGGTATTATAGACTAACTCACCAAAACGCTGGCTGCTGCCTTCACCTTTAGGGAAATGTATCATAAGGGGGATATGCATCACGCCAGGATAGAGAGCATAGCTTGGTTTTCCTACTACACGCTCGGGATTATCCGCAAAATTAGTTCCATGGTCACTGAGAAATACTATTAATGAGTTTTCCCAAAGACCCAGTCTTTTTAGCTTTTCTATGAAATAACCGAACCAGGTGTCCAGCATAGTAACCAGACCAGAGTAGTGAGCTGTGATACCAGACAGCACTTTCTCATCCATTTGATTGCCCGCGGGACCGTAGCTCACGAAAAGATTGGTCTTTCCGGTGTAGTTGGGAGGTGCATACATCTCAAAATAAGGGGAAGGTGCCTCCCAGGGTTCGTGTGGCTTAAAACAGTCAACCATCAGGTAAAATGGCTGCGCTTTGCGATTATCTTCGATGAAATCCATCGCCCACCGAAACGTCCTGGCTGTAGTTGTATCTTCCTCTGAATGTACGTGGGATGTATTGGCTAAATGACGAAGCACTTTATTTTTTGGAAATCCTCCCCCAGCTCCTTCGGTACCATATTTCGCAAGCTCTTCAGAAGAAATAGTGGCTGGAGAGCGCCATTTGTCTTGCTGTTGACCTCGAATGTACTCCCATTGCCAGAATCCTCGAGTAAAATTCATTCCAGGAGCAAAATAAGGGAATGTATCGGTCACAAAACCTGTGTAGTAACCGGCCTTTACCAGATTCTCAGCAAGGGTGTCTTCATTATTATCCATAGGCTGCCATCCTGGAAGATAGACAATGTCCCACTTCAATGGCTCGTAATGGTTGAAGGGATAAGCACGACGACCAGTATGCAAGGCTCTTCTGGCAGGTATGGTGGGAAGAGACTCTGGATAGGCAGAGTCAAAAACGGCACCTTCACTGGCAAACTCGTCCATATTGGGAGTGTGAATTGTTTTGTTTCCATAGCACCCCATGTAAGCTGTCCGCAAAGTATCAGATACGATAACAATCAAGTTAGGCTTTTTCTGGTCTCTATTCATCTTTGTTTTACGTCGGAGTAAGCCTCACTAAAAATGGTGAAGGTTTACCTCGGGACGCTTATACCTCCTTTAAAATCGCTCTTAATCTCTTCTCCATAGACCTCACTACCTGAGGATGATTTTCGCTTTCTAACGGTCTTTCCTTCTCGATATGATTCAGCAATACTGTAGGAAGTGTACTCTTTGTCTTGAGCTGATTTACTATAGTGCCAGATGCCCCCATACTCG
>SDBS01005220.1_pt1 | contig 12700 bp, 9 predicted proteins | sample 2277091 | NCBI WGS metagenome assembly SDBS01 (sample SAMN10404972, study PRJNA504765) | marine sediment metagenome | isolation source: marine sediment core GS10_PC15, 163 cmbsf | place: Arctic Ocean: Southern Knipovich Ridge | collected 2010 | reverse complement strand
CACCACTCCTTGGACTACTTATTTGAGTCTCCCCTCTATGCATTAAGTGTGTTCATCTTGTTCGCTCTTGCATTGAGAGAGGCCCCTAACGCCGAGTTCACGACAGTGCAAGGTGAACGAGCAATTCTTATCCCCAGCATGATTCTCCTGGTCTTCCTTGTTGGATCGACCTATACAGCAGTCGGCGCCTCGGATTATTGGAATGGCGTAAATGCTGGCCGAGATGGCGATTGGGAAACTGCGGCGGAGGACATCTGCCGTGCTTACGAGAAGCGCCCTGGGATCACACTCTATGGATTCCAATGCAGCCTGGCGCGCGCTCAGCTCTATTACCGTTCGGAAGATCCTCTAAACTTGCAATCTGCATTAAAGATTCAAAGGGATGCACTTGAGAAAGACCCTTATTGGCCCGTTCACTGGGTCAATCTAGCGGCTTTGGAGTGGGAGAATGGGAATACCGAAGATGCAGTCAGCCATATGCGGCTGGCGCTGGATCGTGCACCTGCGAACACCACCTTCGCATCGAATTTGGCTTGGATGGAGGAGGCGCTGGGAAGGGACGAAGCTGCGATCGACGCGTACCTCCAGGCGCTTAATGCTGATCCCTGGCTTCAATTCAGCCAGGCGTTCAAAGAATCGGACATTGCCAGTCAAGCCATCGAGCAATTTGATCTCGACTCCACACTATTCCCGGCCAGGGCACTTATGATTGAGGCTCAGGAGGCCTTGCTCCAAGGGGAGCACCATGAGGCAGAAGAGAAATTTAAAGGAGCATTGGAAAAAGATCCCCTGTCAGGCCGAGTCTATGCAGGACTGGCCCAGGCTGAACAAGTATTAGGGAAATCGGATGAAGCCTGGCGTCACATGCAAATTGCCGTCTTCATCAATGGTTCAAACTCAGAAATCCTTTTCGCTGCCAGCACTTTAGCCGATGGACAGGGGCGCGAAGACGAAAGCCAGCGCTACTTGAAACAGGCATTTGATCAGATGGAGAACCAATCATTTTCCTCCTCGTACTATTACCGAAGCTACTACCGATTCTTTCTCTCTTCGGATCTTATGCCTCAAATTTTGCGTCCTAACTATCCCAACATAGTGGTTGAAGGATGATCTTTGGAGCTAGATCGTTAAAGAGGTGGAAAAATGAACATAGGGGAGGCCGCGCGCAATTGAACTCTTTAAAAGCTGAGCCATTATTCGCCTTCTCCTATAGTGATTTCAAAGGAAGGCTGACCCAAATACCCTTAGGGATTTGGCTTTTTGCGCTGATCATCTTCGCTGGATCCCTGTATTTATTTCCTGACGGAGGATTCGATTGGAGAAATGACATCGGACCTGGCGCAAGGCATTGGTGGCCCGCGCCCTGGGATGAAGGCCTAATTTTAGCCCCTTGGGGAGCGACGATCCTTTCTCCCTTAGGAGGTATTCCCGATAGGATAGCGACAGCTTTAACGAACGGGATCAGTGTCATCATCTTTGCATTGGTGGCTCGCAAGCTCGGTGGTCCAGCTTGGATCGCAATACCTGTGTTGATATCCCCTGCAGGATATTGGCTCTTCCAAAATGGTCAAACCGAGTGGCTTGTGCTCACCGGTTTACTATTCATAAATGGATTCGACCTACTATTTCTGATGCTCAAGCCACAAGTTGCAATAGGCGTGCTCATCCCCAGGCTTAGAAGATCTGGCGATAGGTGGAAGCAGTACCTCCTTCCTGGAGTTGGAGCCCTTGCTGGATCGCTAGTAATTTGGCCATTATGGCCGTTGAAAATCATTGATATCGCGCCCATTCTCACTGCTGGCACCTGGAACTCTGCGCTCTGGCCTTGGGGAATTCCTTTAGGCTTATTTTTTTTATGGTATAGCTGGAGAACTGCGGATGATCGATGGGGGGTGGCCGCTACCCCTTTTTTATTCCCATACATTAATTTGCCGAATTATTTGGGGCTCATCATCGTTTTGGCCTCCAAGTGGCCCCGTTGGACTCTATTCATCTGGGTACTCATGTGGGCCGTTGGAATCGCGTTCATTGCGCTCGCATAGGTGGTTTATGTTGGGTTCTATAAGAAGCTACCGATTTTTGACGACCCGGGAAATCGTGTCCTGATGAAAGAAAGACTGCGTGACAGGTTAAAGCACTATCCTAACGTGAAGAGAAGAGCTAAGCGCTTGCTCGCCATCCTGCCATTGTCCATGCGGTTAGGAAAAGAATTTTGGGCGTGGTATGCGTTCTTCGAGGAGTCGGAGCGTTGGTCCACGGATCAAATCGTCTCGTATCAAATGGACCGTCTGCGGGCGCTCCTAATGGAATTAACTCAAAGAAGTCCATTTTATCAACAGCGATTGTCTGGAGTCGATATCCGTGGTCTTGAAACCCTGGAGCAATTCCAGGCTCAAGTGGGATCCCTCTCCCGAAGCGAGTTCAGAGAACATTATGCTGACATGCGCTCTTTGATCTCCGGAAAACAGCGGCTTGCTAAAGTCCAAACGTCAGGAACGACGGGGATGGCATTGCAATTCCACCATCATCTCAAGGACAACGCTCGAGAATGGGCCGCAATTTGCCATCAATGGAAGAGAGTGGGGTATCTTCCGGGGAAGTCTCGTCGTGCTGAATTTCGCGGGTTAACTGCATCCGGTGAGCTGGTGGAGGTTTTTCCTCACGAAAACATGATCCGCTGCTCGATAATGAACCTGAAAACTCAGCATGTGCGCCACTATGCAGAACAAATTCGAAAGCATGATATAGATTTTTATCATGGTTATCCAAGCGCCTTTTACTTATTAGCTAAAGAAATAAAAAATTCCTCCATCGATTTCCCTGAGCCAAAAGCGATCCTGATGGCCTCCGAAATGGTGTATGACTGGCAGCTTCTGCAGATTCAAGAAGCCTTTCCAAATGCAAAATTGTTTTCGCATTACGGATGTGCGGAACGAACCGTCTTGGCGGCGTGGTGTGAACATAGACGCGAATATCATGTGTTACCCCAATACTCTCTCGTTGAGGTGGATCCAATTACAAAGGAGATCATTGGCACAAACCTTTTCAATTCGGTAAATGGATTTGTGCGCTACCACATGACGGACACCGTGCTGGATGTCAAATATGAACCTTGTCCGGATTGTAATCGTCCCTATACTCCTAGATTGATCAAGCTGGGTGGAAGATCTGAAGACTACCTATACAGCCCTCAAAATGGTTGGGTACCCCCAGCCATTCTCACTTACCCCTTCAAAGCCTTAGGGGCGATACAGGAAACGCAGTTATTGCAAAGGGAGGAAAACCAGGTGGTGGTTCACTACTCCCTGCAACCCGAGGCAGATGCATCCATGGTGAAGTCGGACCTGGAACACATTCGAGCTGGCATGCATCGCCTCTTTGGTGAAGAAATGAGGTTCCATTTTGAACAGGTAGAACGATTCCAACGAGGCCCAACGGGCAAATTCACATGGGTCATTTGTGATCTTGAGGAAGTGCCCCGGGGATCAGAATATTGAGCTACTCGCGCCCTTAATGGAGGGTAGATATCGTGGCCGCGATCAAGATACAATCTCTTTCCTTCGCCAGTACGTACCCGATCTCGTTGTGCTGGCATTATGGACATTTTTTGCCAATCAAGAGCATCAAGCTGAACAGGGTATTTACAGAAATCGTCACAAGGTGCTTGGGGACCATCTTTTAAAGCTCAAATGGGATGTTGCAGGAGAACGAAGGAATGGTCTTGTACGGCACACGACAACTCCAAGCCATTGCCTTTCACGGCGGCCGAGGAAAGTAAGACCAAGGGAAATTTTGACATTGGAGATCTTCCTGAGCTGATACCAATCGGAGATCGCCATACGAGGGTTACCCATGTTTAGAACCAAAACTGATGTTTTGCTAGAAAAAAGAATAAGTCCATGAAGATTGGTTTGGTTGGTCCTTATCCGCCACCTTATGGCGGTATTTCCGTCCATATTCAAAGGATGGAAGCAATGTTGATGGCACAAGGTCACACTCCAATTGTCTTCAAGGGAATGACTGCTAAGCAGTGGTTGCTTTCAGCTTGGATCAAGCGAATTGATCTTGACGTAGTACATTTTCATGATATTCGATGGAAGAGTCGGATGTTAATCGGATTTATGGGTTTTCTCGGACTGAGGGTGGTCCTCACGATTCATGGCGATAGTCTTAAAGAACAACTCGAGAGTGGCGGTTGGTCAAGACGAAGGCTCCTCGCCTTTGCCATGAAAAACCTGCCCCATATTGTTGGGGTAAAGGCCACAATCCGCGAGTTGCTCGTTTCAATGGGCGTTAGAGATTCGACTATTTCGGTCATCAACGCCTACATACCCTACGTCGGTGGTTCCAAAGACACGCCCGATGATATAAGCAGTTTCATTCGCTCACATCATCCTAGACTTATGGCGAATGGTTTTGGTGTTGTGCCGTTATCAGATACCACCGATCTATACGGGATCGAATTGACAATAGATTTATGTACTCGCCTGGTGAAAAATTATCCTGAAATTGGCTTTATTTTCTTTCTGGCTCAAACTGGGGATCAGGAAAGATGCCAACGGTTTGAAACGATAATACGCGAAAAAGGCTTGCAAGAGCATTACATCATTATAATGGAACAGGAGCTGGCACCTGCCCTGTCAAGTGCAACTGTTTTTCTACGTCCTACTTTTCAAGACGGCTTTGCTATCTCGGTGGCAGAGGCAATCGATCTTGGAGTACCTACTATCGCCAGCGATATCTGTGCGAGAGAGGCAGGAGCGATTATCTTTAGGTCTGGAGATTTGAATGACTTGTACCTGAAGGTTACTGAGGTTCTGGATCATTATGAGACAGCCAAGCAGTTTGTGGAGAAATTCAAGCCCACGAGTTCATTTGGCAAGCTGCTTTCCGTGTACAAAGAAGTTGCAGCCCAGTAACCTACTTTCCGAGCTACTTAGATCATCACAGCCTTAACCCGTATCAAATGATTCATCGATTACCTCATGGCTGCTTAGAAACACTAGATGATTGGTATCAAGATTGACACTCAGAAATGGATTGAACTATCTATTCACCTTTATCAGAGGGAAGACTCGGTTTGCCCCAAGGCACCTACATGTCAAATCTTTTAATTAAATATATTTTCGACTTATGGCAAAATGTCAAGAACAAGGGTTTTTTTCATCTCCTGACTGCAAATTACTTGACTCAACTGGTGAGCTTCGTCAGTGTCCTCATTGTAGCCAAGATCCTGTCCCCCACAGAGTTGGGAGAAGTCAAAATCTTGCAATCTTATACGACGATTTTCATCATTGTTGCGGGTTTCGGTTTCAACACAGTCGTCCTCAAGTTTTGTTCAGAAAAACGTTCACAAAACAATAGATTAGTCATTCTTCGATACGCTCTCGGACGATCCCAGATAACAACGCTGCTAACTTTATTGGGTATCCTGGTGCTGTCTTTAACTGGTGTGGTGACATCCTCAAAAGAGTTATCAACCTGGCTGATCATCTATTCACTGACCCTTCCTCCGATTGTATTCACCACAATTCTCCTCACCTTCCTCCAAGCACTCAAGAAAATCCCCGACCTAGCGAACTCGCAAGCGATCATCCGGCTTGTATCAGTTGGCTCCATCATCATCGGCACCTGGCTATGGGGTTTTGAAGGTTTTATCCTGGCATCTATCATAGGAAGCTTCATTAGTCTCTTCCCGGCCATACGGCGAGTCGGGCTTGGCTTCCTTGCTGTAGCTTCAGAGGATGTACCAAGGAAATTCACTCAACTCGCCATGTTTAGCGCATTAGCAAATGGCGTAAGTCAATTGGGCCAACAAGGGGATATTATATTGCTCGATCACTTCAGCTCTGATCGTGAAGCTATTGGTTACTACTCACTCGGCATCATCTTCTTTGTCGCGGCTAGCCAGGTTACTGCGACTGTCCAATCGATTGCTACACCTTATTTCAGCGAGTCATCGAAGGATGCAACGCGATATCGCCGTCTCCTGATAGTTAATCAGGCACGGATGGCCCTGCTTAGTATTGTCGTTGCCCTTGGTATCTACCTTGTTGCTCGCATGCTGATCCCCATTGTGTACGGCCCGGATTATCTTATAACCTTAAACTTTCTCCCCCTCTTCTTGCTGAAATATGTCATCTGGTCTTCCTATGCACTTATCGGGGCTGCACTAGTCGGCATGGGTTTGATGCATTACACGTTCACTGTAGCGGCTATTTCTACTCCGATCGGATTGGTCTTATCCTTTATCATGCTTCAGCAATTTGAGTTGATGGGCCTAGCATGGGCACAGGTAATCAATTCATTGTTGATATTCACTCTCATTTTGATAGCCATCAAAATCGCTTTAAAACGTGAATTTCGCCACGATCGAGAAAGTACAGGTCACTAATACGAAAATGGAAAAAAACCGTTGCCCCATTCTCCTCTACCTTCAGAAACTCCTTTCGTTACCCCTCACCGTTTCTTTGCAAAAAGCTGGAGCCAAATTGACATGGCTTGCCCGACAAAGAGTGCTCGGCTTCTTTGACCGGATTCGAGGCACCGAGATATCTACGGTCGATCTCCTTAAAGCCCTCGGAGATCGTTTCAAAAAGGAGGGGATCTCACCCTATCTTCGTCATCGAATGACCCCCTACTTCTTTTTCGATGCCTCACAGCAAAATGCGATTATCTCAGAGATCGATAAGAAGTACCCTGGCATAAGATCGCACACGATTGCAGTTGCCAGAAAAACCCTCGACCACACCTTTAACCTTCTCGGCTCAGGTCCAACGCGTCTCGGTATGGAGATCGATTGGCATTCAGACTTCAAGAGCCGCCATCGATGGGGGCGTCGATATCACTCCCTCATCCGCCCGGCATCTTTCCCTGGAGGAGCCGACATCAAAGTCCCCTGGGAGCTAAGCCGCTGCCAGCATTTCATCTGGCTTGGACAAGCGTATTGGTTCACCAGGGATGAAAAATATGCACAAGAATTTGTTTCGCAGTTGAGGCATTGGATTTCTCAAAATCCACCAAATTTTGGCGTCAATTGGGCCAGCACCATGGACGTGGCCATCCGAGTCGTCAATTGGATCTGGGGGTACTACCTTTTCAAGGATTCAATGAGCCTCTCCGATGACTTTCACCTGGCATTCCTCAAGTCTCTCTTGGCGCACGGCCGATTTATCATGAACCACCTCGAAGTCCACAAAACACCCCAAGGAGATCTGACAACCAACCACTACCTGGCCAATATTGTAGGGCTTGTATACCTGGGAATTCTATTTCCTGAATTCGAGGAAGCACAGGCTTGGAAAGAATTCGGCCTTGGAGAACTCGAGGGGGAGATGTTCCGCCAGGTGTATGCGGATGGTTTTCATTTCGAATCCTCTTCCAGCTATCACCGGCTTGTGTTGGAGATGTATCTCTCTACTGTGATCCTCGCCCGTAAGAATGGAGAATCTCTATCGCAATCCTTCATGCAAAGACTGGAGCATATGCTGGATGTGATCTTGCACCTCACCAAGCCGGATGGGACAACGCCGTTGATTGGCGACCAGGACAATGGTCGCCTCCACCGGTTGAAGATTTGGGAAGACCCTCAGCGTGAATGGTCTGACTTTCGATATATGCTCGCAATAGGAGCGGCCCTCTTTCAAAGGGCAGACTTCGCAGTGGCTGCAGGTGACCAATGGGAGGAAGCCATCTGGCTCTTGGGAACCGAGGTGATTAACCTCATGAAGGACGCTGATACCCCCTCAAGTTCACGACGCGTACGAGAATCCAGAGGGTTTCAAGATGCTGGCGTGTTCGTCCTGCGCAGTGAAGATATCCACATCGTCATCGACGCTGGGGGAAACGGCCAGGCTGGGTTTGGCGGACACGCCCATAACGACATCCTGAGCTTCGAGATGTACGCGATGGGGCATACCTGGATGATCGACCCGGGAACGTATGTCTACACTTCCAGCTATGAAGACCGCAACATCTTCCGCTCTACCGCCTACCACAATACCATCCGGGTCGATCGTGAAGAATTAAATCGCATTGATCCCTATGATTTGTTTCGTTTACTCGATGAAGCACCTATACGCATCAACCAGTGGACTCCAGGCAATGCCGATGACCTGTTGGACGCAGAGCACGGCGCCTATTGCAGACTCAAGGATGCTGTCACCCACCGCCGTCAAATGCTGCTTGACAAACAAGCTGGCACGTTCCTCATCAAGGACAGTATCCTTGGCCAGGAAAAACATTGGATTGAATCTTTCTTCCACATCGGGACGGAGGACTTTACGATCACGACCCTCGATCAACTATCCGTCCAGATCACCCATCCTGATGGCGGTGCGCTCTACGTGATCCCATTGATTCAGGAGGGCCTTGAGCTTGTGATCTCCGATGGCTGGGTTTCCAAAAGCTATGGGCATCGTGAGACCGCCCCGGTCTTGAGCTATCGAAAGCAGGCCAAGACACCAACTGCGCTCGTGACACTCTTTTCCTTTCACCAGGCTTCTGAGGAGGTTAACGTCCACCAGTTGAGGAACATAGGCGAGCAGGCTTTAGCAGATTTAGAGGAGCGTATCCATGAATGGGAAGGCCGATGATCAGGTACCAACTGGCGCTCCATCCATCATGGCAGAGTTGAGTGGGCAAAAAGTATGAACCGGACGTATATGCTCATCGCACATGATTACCCACCACGTATCTCCGCTCGGGCGATCCGCTGGAGCGCGGTGGCCGAGTATTGGGCGCAGAGAGGAAATCGCCTTGACGTGATTTCCGCATGGCAATCTGACCTACCACAGGAGGAATGGATACGCGGTGTACACGTACACCGTGTGAATGCACTATGGTTGGAGAGACTACGTGGATGGTTCAAGAAACGCAGAGCTTCCGCCCCTGATCCCCCCACAGGTGGTTCCGATGAACCCAGCCCGAGAACAGAAAATAGGAGGATCACCCGGCTCGCATCTTGGGCCTACCACAGCGTGTACAAGCAGCTCTACTGGCCGGACAGCGCCTTCCCTTGGTACCGCTCCAGTGTGAATCAGGCAAGGAGGCTCCTTTCACAGGACCGATACGATGCCATCCTAACCGTATCCCCCTACTTCACTGCCCACCTCATAGGTATGCGCATTCACAAAGAATTCCCCCAGACGCGGTGGTTAGTGGATATCGGCGATCCATTTTCGTACCTTGAATTCGAACATCCCAACAACCGACGCTTATACAATGCGCTCAACTATCGTTCGGAACAGCGCGTGTTTCGTCATGCGCATGCAGTCACCGTTACAACTAAGGAGACCCTCAATCGATATGCAGTCCTCTTCCCGGATTGTGCAACGAAACTGCACGTAATCCCCCCCTTACTTTCCAAATCCGCTTCGGAAGACAACCCTCCCCCCATCTTCCCCGAGGATCGAAAGGTCAGGCTCATGTACGTAGGGCGCTTGTACAGGGATGTCAGATCTCCCGACTTCCTCCTCCGACTCTTCACCGCTCTGCTGGATACTGCCTTGGGTGATCGCCTGGAACTCCACTTTATTGGCGACACCAGAGAGGTTGGCGCCTCCTTTGTATCCTATAGCTCGCTGATCGGCAAAAAGATCCTTTTGCACGGCACCATCAGCCAAGGCATGGCAGAACAAATGATGCGCGAGGCCAACATCTTAGTTAATATTGGGAACAAAACATCCTATCAATTGCCAAGCAAAGTAGTCGAGTACGCCAATACAGGCAGACCCATCTTGAACCTTGCCCAAATTGAAAAGGACAGTTCGGCTGCTTTTTTCGAGACCTATCCTGCCGTGCTCAATCTACTGGACAGCAAGGAGGCTGACTTCAATCAGCATGTGAAGGACTTAAACAAATTCATCAACGAGCCCCCCTCTGAAATCGATCGAGGTGTGATGGAACAGTGGTTATCTCAATTCCAGGTAGAGGCGATTTCCGCGAAGTATGAAAGGATTCTCTTCAACCATGGAGAATAAGGCAACCCAGCCTTAACCCTCGCTTCATGAAGGGATTCGTTTCGAGGCTGAGAAATACTGGTCATGGACTCAAATCACGACCTGCCCCTCCATTCCGCTTCCCTTTCAAGAGCAACCCGGCTCAGTCTTCCGAAACCATCAAACTAAAAAGCGAGTCGACATCCATCTTAAGGTCACTGGTTCGGTCACCCCTTGGCGAGTATACTGAACAGTCTCGAGAGGCCCTTTTATGGCACTACCAGACTCCAAGCGTCCGGCGATATCGATCGTGATCCCAACCTTTAATCGAGCTGCCTTGCTCGGTGAAGCGATCGAAAGCCTATTGGCACAGGAGCGAAAAGCAGATGAAATCATTGTCGTGGATGATGGCTCAACGGACGATACCCCGCAGGTGCTCTCGCGATTCGGTTCTGCAATCACGGCAATAACCCAATCCAATCAGGGACGATCGGCAGCGCGCAACGTGGGGTTGCGCGCCGCACAAGGCGATCTGATTACCTTTCTGGACTCGGACGACAGCCTGCCACCAGAGAGCATCGCCCGTCGTGCTCGAGTGCTCGAAAGTCAACCCGAGATCGGCGTAGTGTACTCGGATGTGCTGTTGGTCAACCAGGAAGGGGAAAGAATCACCCTTTTTTCAAAGGCCTACCCTGTGACGAAACCCTCCGGGAGGATCTTTTCCGAACTGGCGCAGCGTAATTTCATCGTATTATCCTCGGTGATGTTCCGCCGACTACCTCCTGGGGAAATGTGCTATTTTGATGAAGACCTGGATACCTCCGAAGATCACGACTTTTGGCTCCGGTTGTCGGACAAAGTCCAGTTTCAATACATCGATGAAGCGCTGGTCCACTACCGCCTGCCTGAGAGCACCGAATTTTCACCCAAATATTGGGGGTTACCCGGTGAGGCGCATATGACACATCATCTGGAAGCCAAGGCAGCCGAATTAAAAGTTCAGCGACGCGTTTTCTCTATGCAGGCATTTGCCCGTCTAACGCCTCGCGAAAAGGCACGCGTGTACTGCTCGCATGGCGTCAAACAGGCCATGGCAAGGAACATGCGGGCGGCGAGACAGTTTTTCCTGAAGGCCATCAAGGCCTCACCTCCCTATCCTGTCGGCTATGGTCTACTCCTATTCAGTATGCTTGGGAGAGGGGCATTTGAGGCCATTATCCTTTGGCGTCGGCAACTCATCCGGGGATGGGGTTAAAAGAGACCCTGACCGGGTCAGTCAGCTGTTGGCATGGATTATAAGAAGGAGCATCCTCCTTGTCGGATGAAATAGGACCTTCATGACCACCCTGGAAACCCCTCTGATTTCAATTGTGACGCCCTCCTATAACCAGGCGGCTTTTATCCAGAATACCCTTTTGAGTGTTCTCAACCAGAGCTACCCTCATATTGAATACATCGTGGTGGATGGTGGATCAACAGATGGGACGCTTGAAATCATTGAGCCGTTCAGCGACCGATTAACCCTTGTTTCCGAACCGGATCGGGGCCAGGCAGATGCCATCAATAAGGGCTTCCGTATAGCCCGAGGTGAACTCCTCGCCTGGCTGAACTCAGACGATCAATACCTCGAGGGTGCGATCGAGACGGTGGTGAATTTTTTCAAGGCCCATCCCCAGGCCGCATTTGTTTATGGTGCTACGTTGACGATGGATGACAATGGGAGTGTGTATGGTTTAAGCAGCAACGTTCGACCGTGCAACTTCCACAACCTGGTCCACTTCGATGATTCAATCGTTCAACCGGGAGCCTTTTGGCGCGCTGATGTATGGCAAACCTTAGGTCCATTGGATGATTCCTTGAAATACACGCTAGATTACGACTTTTGGATTAAGGTTTCTCAAAAGTACACCTTACATCACATCCCCTCGCCACTCGCAATCGAACGGATTTATACCCGCGCCAAGACCGCGCTTGGGGGCTTGGAAAGGTTGGAGGAAATCGAGGCATTAGTCCAAAGACACGGTGGCGATGGCCTGCCGCGAGCCTTCCATGCTGAAGCGACAGCCACCTACACTTTGCAGGCAATTCGCCACCTTGGTGGACGAAACCAGGACTCCTTCCGGGCCAATGTTGCGAAAGCCCGTCAGTATTTGCACCTGTCCCCACGCTATATCGTGCGATTAGGTCTCTTCTTTATGGTTATGATCCTTATGGGCAAGGGTGGTATCCCACGATTGCGTTTACTGAAAAGCCGTTTCACAGAACCGAAGCTTAGGATCTTTTCGACTGATCCGCCATAAGGGCGAATGGTTATGCCAATCGAGTGTATTGAAGTTGGTAAGGGTGGTTTAAATTCAGAAAGAGGATCCAGTGTGAATGGAAGCTGAACCGTTAGGACGAGCCAATATCCTCGGGGTAGGCATAAGCCCCATCACCATTGACCAGGCCCTTGCGACCATCCAGGGATGGATTGCCCGGCGCGACCCACACTACGTCTGCGTCACGCCAGCGCATTCCATCATGGACTGTTACTACAACCCAGAACTTCGCCCGATCTTCAATCAAAGCGGCTTGACCACCCCTGACGGCATGTCCGTCGTATGGACATTGCGATTGATGGGCCATAAACATGTCGGAAGGGTTTATGGGCCTGACCTTATGCATGCCCTCTGCCAGCAATCCCTCGAGCATGGGTACCGACACTACTTCTATGGCGGTGCCCCAGGAGTAGTGGAAGAATTAGAACGGCGACTTATAAGGGA
>SDBS01005219.1_pt1 | contig 12701 bp, 10 predicted proteins | sample 2277091 | NCBI WGS metagenome assembly SDBS01 (sample SAMN10404972, study PRJNA504765) | marine sediment metagenome | isolation source: marine sediment core GS10_PC15, 163 cmbsf | place: Arctic Ocean: Southern Knipovich Ridge | collected 2010 | reverse complement strand
TTTGCATCCTTTTCTTAACTCCTGTTCAGCAATCGTAGGATTTAGAAGAGAATGATCTATGGTCTTGGCCAATTTTTTTTGATCTAGGTTGTCAATATTAAGTTTTTCCATTACAGAACCTCCTCTGCAATTATACAAAAACTCGGTACTCCCCAGGATATTCCACCGGTGACTCTCCTTTGGTTCAACAGTTTCCGGTGCCAGGAGTTTTTCTCAACAGACCTGTCATTAAAAAGGAAACTGAAGATGCCAAGTCTCATTCTTCTTCTACAGACGATTTTTGGCCTCATGCGACCGAGTCCTCGCTAGCGTTCGCAACATGTCTCAGGTACGAGACACTTCTTGCGACAGCGACGTGTTCATCCCCATATCCTTCCTTGAGAAAATCCATTTCCACCGTCAACATGCCCTGATACCTCCCTTTTTTGAGCAGTGCAATGACAGCGGGTATGTTAACCAATCCCCGGCCGAGAGGCACACTCCGGAAGAAATGCCATTCTTTCGGTGAAATTCCCGTTGTGGCCTGTACATCCTTAATGTGTGTAGAAAAGATATATTTCATGAGTTTTGCCGTTGCTCTGACGGGATCCTCTCCTACTCGGAGCGCATTCCCGGTATCGAAATTCACACCCAGAAAATCCGAATCCACCCGGTCGAGAATCTCTAGGATCTCATCAGAGGTGAAATCGATATGGTTTTCTATAGCGAGCTTTACTCCCTCGACTTCGCATGTCCCTATGCTTTCCTTGAGCATACGGGACACCCGCTCCACCTGGAGACGTCTCGACTCAGTCTGGAACGCATAGCTGCTCCCGACAATGCGCATAGTGCTAGCACCAAGGATTCTGGCCGCTGAAATGGCTTTTTTCATGTCGCTGAGCGCTCTCGTGTTTTTCCCACCCTCCAGACCATCTGGATGTCCCCAGCTAAGAATTCGCTCAAGCCCTGCTTTATCCAGGACTTCTTTCATTCTCAGGACCTCGTCTTCTTCGAGACTTCCTAGGAAACACGTTTCCAGGGAAACTCCATCCACCTTCAGACGCGACGCTTCATTAACGAAATCCCAAAAACTCATTCTGTCGTGCGTACCCTCCTGCTCGGGATACACTTCTCCAAAGAACCTATGATAGCAATAACTGTCAAGACCTATCTTCATGCAATATTCGCTTTCCACCTCAACCCTCCTCTCCCATTCTTTCCTTCGCTCCTGTAGTCCACTGTGCAACCGGCCAGTTCATTTCTACTATAAAAGCTCACCAAAATCCGTTCTTCTCCTCAGTCAAAGAGGGAGGAAAGAAGAAGTTCGTGGGCTCTCACTGCATCTTGACTAGAGAGAAAGTTTCGAAGCTTGCTCGATTCGATCTTCTTTGCGAGCTTGCTGATCGTTTGGACGGAACGAATATTCAATTCGCAGACATCCGTCAGATTCTCGCGACAGGGCGCGATATCAAAAACAAAATAGTCGTCATACCTCAATTCATCCAGCCACCAGAGGAGTTCGAGTGTCTCCCAGAAATTGATGGTACCTGCAGTCATATCATCGTCATCATCGCGATACGCATCGTTGAGATGGACGCTAAAAAGCCGTCCGCATTCCGCAAGAAGAACCGCAGACTGCGATGGATTCTCTTTAGCCATCAGTGCGTGGCCAAAATCTAAGGTGATGCCAACATTATTCAATCCAACTTCCTCACACAGAAGACGCCCTTTACCAGCAGTTGCCAGAGTTATATGTTTTCTGGGTTCCTTGGGCTTGTATTCTACACATACGTGAAGGTCGGCAGCATATTCCGCGACTTTGTGGACACCCTCCACTGTCCATTTCCAAAGATCTGCATAATTAGCCTGGAAGGGATAATCGAAGCCATCTTGACCGGGCCAGATACCCATATTGGAACTCCCCACTTCACGAGCCATATCAGCAGTGTATTTAGAAACATCGATAGCTCGTTGGCGGATTTGCTTGTCGCTATTGGTGAACCCTCCACGCTGGAACTCTCTGGTAAAAACTTCCGAATCTACCGAAGAAACCGTTAACGCGGCATCCCCAAGAGCCCTTTTCACGTCTACCAGGTTTTTCCGGTTGAGAACTCCGGGTGCACTCAAGACAATCGCCTCCATTCCTTGTATTTTACCTGCTATTTCAATAGCCTCTAACGTGGAAATCGGATCACGATAGCCCTGGGTGCAGAAACGGTCCGTGCAGCTGCTGAGGGCCCACACGCCCACTGAGAACCGCATTTTTTCAGCCATGTCCATACCCTCCTCAATCTCGTATTTCTGTCATTGATTCTTCCTTCAGGTCTTATCCATCGTTAAGCGAGGTTCTTCCTAAGGAAACACACCAGCCTCCCCAAGTGCTCTTCTCGGGAAGCTTCTTTCTACTGCGGTAAGTTGACCGTCCACTGTCTTCTAGGCTCTTCCCTTGCCGTGAGGTAAAAGACCTCATAAGAAGCAACTTAGGGTGTATTTAGTGATGACCAGGTTGCAGACTTTTTGCGTGTAACTTCACGGAAGAGCTTGGCCACTGCACGACGCAAAAAAGAAAGGTACCATGTCTGCTCTCCCCGTGGAAGGACAGACCATGGCTGGGCTGTATACTCGTGGCATTCCGCTTTTGACACCGACTCTGTGAGACGACCCCACACTTCATTTGTAGCCCCACGAAAGGATATTCGTCACTAGCTAACGACAGCCAGAAACCAGAAATAAGCATAAACAGATAAACGATCGATGTATCCTCTACCTCATAAGAATGCTTGATCAAAGCTTACTCAATGTTCTCCGGGGAGCTATTAGATACTCGGCAGTACCTATTATCTCCAGGAATTTGACGAATCTCTGGTGCAATTCCCTAGCTATCTCCCAGTTTTCATTAATAATGTTCTGAGACTGTCTTGGATCGCTTTTTATATCGTATAGCTCTGCCGGATATCCCTCCATTGTATAGAGAAGTGCCATGTCTCCTGCGGTGATCGTGCTGGGTTCGGGTTCCTTTATCTTACGTACCCAATCGTCAACCATCCTTGTTTGTTCGCCAACATTATAGAGTGGCCAAGACGAAACCACAAAATCGTGTACGCTGTCTTCTTTCTCATGTAGAAGAGGAACGAGCGATCGCCCCTGAGCGACACTCGGTATCTTCACTTTGGCCAACTCAAGAATAGTAGGCATCAGATCCACCGAAGAGACCATTGCTCTGGTCCTCCCGGGACTACGGCCAGGAAGAGAGATGAGGAGAGGTACTCGTATGATCTCCTCGTACAGGGGAGACCTTAGCCACGAGTACCACGTTTTTTCACCTTCGCCACCGAAGAATTCCTCTGCAACCCCGTGTTTTGTCTGCTGCCATGGACATCCTTCCTGCATCCCTTTGCCGAAGTATTCATGTTCACCAAAGTAAAACCCATGATCGGATGTGAATACCACCATGGTGTCATCGAGAAGTCCCAGCGACTCGATCTTATCGAGCAAACGTCCCACCCAGTGATCTACCATGCTCACTTCCCCGCAGTAGCAGGCATGGGCAATCTTGACATCTTCTTCCGTCATTCCAAAGTCCCGCCACTTCGAATAGCACGGGTTCACAATTCGACCATCATAACCCGGATAGTATCGCTCCACACGCCAAGAGGGTGGATCCCATGGTTCATGAGGATCCCAAGTGTCTACGTAGAGAAAGAACTTCTCCTTATGGTAGCGCTCCAACATCTTCTCTGCCATAGACATGGTTGCTGGCGCGCAATAGTCCCCCTCATATTTTCGTTGAAAGTCTATCCTTGGACGTTCTGATCCCTGACCAGGAACCCACACGAAATCTCTGAACCCCCGATCATAACCGTAGCCCTTCCTCAAGAAGAAGGGAGTATCGACTACAGCTATTGTGGTATAGCCACTTCTGGAGAGTATCTCGGGTAACACTATTTCTTTAGAAGGCAAGGGTGCCCAGCCCAAATACGAAAAGGCGAGTTTTCCCGTCAACAGATCCGCCCTATTCGGCATAGTCGGAAACGAAGCTGTGTAACACCTGTCAAACTGAACACATCTTTCTCTCGCAAATCTATCCAGGTGTGGCGTGAAGATCCTCTCGTTTCCATAACAGCCAAGATGATCTTTTCGCAGGGTATCCGAGACTATCATAACAATGTTCATTCCTTTTCCTCCTCTTGCTCTTATTTGAATATTTTCACGTAATCTTCTGCTTTCTCTGTAACTCTCGGTTTTCTACTGTTTTACTGCGCCCGCAGTCAAGCCTGATACGAAAGACCGCTGTAACACTATAAAAAGGAAGACGACCGGCAGGCTCGCCCAAATAGAAGTAGCCATCAACTCATTCCATTTCATCACAAACTGACCCAGGAACATCGAAATGCCCACAGTGATGGGCCTTCTCGACACTGTTGACGTTAACGTAAGTGCGTATATGTACTCTTTCCAAGTGTTAAGGAAAACATACATAGCTACCGCCGCCACCCCTGGCCGACTTACCGGGAGAATTACCTTAAAAAAAAGCCCCAATCTCGAACAACCATCGAGCACCGCTGCTTCATCAAGTTCGTAAGGGATAGTATCGAAGTATTGCTTTAGCATTATGATACTGAAAGGGAGAGCAAATGCACCATTAAGAAGAATTAGTATGGTGTAGGTGTTATATAGCCCAATCCGGTAGGTAATAACGAAGTAACTCAGAGCAAGAAGTACCGGTGGAGGCATTTGCGTGAACAGTATCGCTGCTACCAGCAGTTTCTTCGAGCGGAATCTGAGGCGGGAGAGTCCGTATGCGGTGAACGTCGACAGCACCAGGGAAAGAAGAACTACGCTACCGCAAATTACCCAGCTATTCAGGAACATACGGGAAATGTCAACGTTACGGATTACATCAATATAGGTTCCAATTCTGAATGTGCTCGGAATCAAGCCAAATCGTTGGCTCTGGTCTTCCACCGAGACAGAGAACATGTACATCAAGGGGAGAAGAAGAAACATAGTGACGGCAATCAGAACAGAATAGACAGCTAGTCTACGACAAAAACTCTTTCTTCCGATATTCATCTAAACACCTCCTTGCCGAAGCCAAATTTGAGATAGAATACACAGATAACAGCCAAGATACCAAACATGATCAGGCCTATGGCTGCTGCTACGCCCATCTCAAATGACTGAAAGCCCACTTTGTAAAGATAGAGGGGCATGATTTCCGAGCTCTGCATTGGTCCGCCTTCTGTCATGATAAAATGAAAGTCAAAGAGCCGAAACGTCCAGATGGTATCTAGAAGGAACACCGTCAGAATAATCCCTCTCAGCTGCGGAAGGGTAATATAGAAAAATTTCTTGAAAGTGCCTGCACCATCAATCATAGCAGCCTCATAGAGCTCTTTAGGTATTGCCTGCAAACCCGCTAGGTACATCAACATGTGGAGTGGGTATGCTTTCCAGGTATAGGCCAATGTCACTGCAAGAAGCGAAGTATCCGGATGGCCCAAGGGATTCATCCGGTAGGAGATGCCAAAAATACTCAGATATTTCATAAGACCGAGGCTTGGGTTATACAGTAGAATCCAGGTAGTTGCAGCTACAACCGGGGTGAGAAGCCACGGGATGACCAACAGACTCCTCAGCACTCCTATTCCCTTGAGTTTCTTGTTAATGAGCAGTGCGAGCGGAAGCCCTATAGCGAAATGAAATACCACACTCAGTGAGGTGTGCAGGCAAGATCGTCCTATGGAGCCAAGGAATCTGCTGTTTGTCAGTAGCCCAGCAAAATTAGCGAGCCCCACGAATGTTCCACCCCCTGCGGGGCGGGAAAGGTCGAAGAAACTCATTTGCAGGGCAATTATCATTGGGTAGGTTGTGATCCCGAACAAGAACACACCTGTAGGCAATATAAAGAGGGCAAAAAACCTAACGCGATGTTTCAAGGCTATCTCCTCGTCGCCGTTTTACTCTTGAAGCCCCAAGAAGATCCGTAAGAGTCGCTTTGGATTTCTTGAGAAGAAGATTTGGTGTTCGACTGCGTATTCCTTTAATTTAAATACAAATAGAATACGCAGTCGACTCATTAAAGTTCTTCCTCCGAGCTCCTAGAGGACAGTACTCTTTTTCCCGTGGTTCTTTCTGAACGGACGGCCGTCAACGCCAATTTTCCATTATCCTCAAGCAAGAGCCTCCTTGAGAATTGATCCTGCCATTATTCAATAGCGTTCCACTCTTTTTCTATATCTGCCAAGGCTTGATCCGTCGTCTTCTTGCCAAATACGACCTCTTGCATTCCCTTCATGAGTATGTCGTAGCGTGGTCTTATCTTCGGTACTGGGAAACCATCGTAGGCATTAGGAAGTAGCAACTGCTGTGCAAATGCTTCGAGGCCAGGATTATTCGCGTAGTACGTTTTTTCCAGGTTGGATTTTCGGTTCGCCAAAAATCCAGCAAGGACCGTGTATATCAATTCACTCTCCTCGTTGGTAATAAACTTCAAAACATCCCACGCGAGATCTTTTTGTTGACTTTGTGCACTCAAACATATATAAGATCCATATATTACGGATCCGGTGGTCTTATTACGCGGTTGAACGGCGATATCATATGGCAGATCCGGTGCCATGTTCATTATTTGCCCTCTTAGATAGTGTGCGAACTGTATCATCGCCGTTTTTTGATTGATGAAGTTCGTTCGTGATATTTGCTCGTTGCTGCCTGCCCAGTCTGGAATAACTTTGTATTTGGTTATGAGATCCACCATGAACTGAAATGCCTCTCGGCCCTCAGGTGTGTTGAGGGAACACTTTCCTTCAGCATCCACGAGAGTACCTCCCGCCTGGTAGAGAAAAGCAGTCCATTCCCTCATCCCTCCCCAGCTTACTCCATTAGCGGAAAAACCCCACTGATCTTTTGCGGGATTGGTAAGCTTGATTGCAACGTCAACGAAGTCTTCCCATGTCTTGGGAGGTTGCGCTATTCCGGCTTCCTTGAACATCCTCGTGTTGTAAAACATAGCAGAAACACCCACGCCATCAGGAAGGGCATACAATGTCCCTTTGTAGGGGTAGAGTAATCCCGCCGGATAATCGGCCAGATAGATATCGCCACCTTCTTTTTCTATGTACTCGTTCAATGGTTCAGCAAACCCCATAAGCCCTACGTCGACTTTTGCAACTCCTCCTGTACCAAAAATATCCGGAAGCTTACCTGCGGACCCTGCTGCGATAAGTTTGTCTGTGTATCCATTCCAAGGAGTAACCTCCAGCCTCAGATCAATATTTGGGTGAGTCTTTATGAAGTATCCCAATCTCGCATCCCAAGCCGCCTTTGGTATTTCCAATCCAGACATCCAATGCCAGATCGTCACTACCTTCTTTTCCTGAGCGCCAACCAACACCGAAATCTGGAGACATACAAAGATCATGATTGAGCAAATTACGGAAGTCGTTATTCTTCTGAATTTGCCTGGCTTGCCTTGTTGAGTAATCATTTAGGTCTCCTTATCTTGCTATAGTTCGATCCCCGGGCACCTCGTTAAAAAATACGGTCACCCGATACGCCTTACAGACTGCTTCTATCCTAAATTAATGTCTTTATTCCATCACCTCCTTTCTAACTTTAATCCTTGAGTTCGATATATATCGAGAAAAACGTTCACCTCCTAGAAAGCAAATCCAATCTCAAGGATTTGTTAACATACCAAATCTTTAAGCCGAATTGTCGAAGATATTACGTCTGAACCTCTCGAAGCGCAGATTTCAGATATTCATACCCCCGAAGAGCACACACGTCAGGATCATTGGCCCGCTTATCAAGTGCAACCTCCTGGGTCAGAAACCCGTCGAATCCAATTTCTTTCAAGACATTAAGAAGGGGCCTGAAATCGCTGCCTCCCTGTCCGGGGGGAAGCCTACCAGCATCAGCAATATGGATATGTGCAAGACTTCTGCCGATCTTCCTTGCATAATCACCCATAACTTCGTTACGGTAGATCACGTGGAAAGTATCAAACATTGCTTTCACATTATCCCGTCCTGCCTCCTTCATCATCTTGAGAGCATCGTCCGCCGTTTCAACTAAGTCACTGTCAACCGGGGTAGGTTCAACAACCATGAGAATTCCTTTGTCATTAGCATATACTGCGCATTCAGCAAGAGCTCTTCTAGACCATTCCCAGGCCTGATCTTCTGCTACACCGTAGACTATCCAACCTGCAAGCCAAATGACAATTCTACTACCTACATCAGAGGCCAAGTCCACACACTTCTTCGTGTAGTCCACAGCAGCCCTTCTCTCTAACTCTATAGGACTCGCAGGATTGAAACCAGGACCTCCCCCCAGAGCGGGGCAAATTGAAGAGGCCACAATACCTCGTTCTTCCAAAAGTTTCTTAACTTCCTTCCTCCTACGTGCGTCCGTGTAGTCGGGCCAGGCATGAGGGCTTCCGGCGCCTATCTCTATACCATCATACCCAATAGCTGATAATCTCTTGATCACTTCATCTAAAGGAAATGATGGTAACCACACAGGGTAACTGCAGTACGCCCATGAATTGAATGAAAGTTTCAATGTCTACCTCCTAATATTATCCTTATCCGGGCCACGAGGATCACGCACCTTAACCCACCGATCACTCCGGGCACTCTTTAACACAGCCTCACAAAGAAGCTCCTGTCTGTAGCCGTCCTCAAACGTGGGAAAATCGGGCGTAACTCCATTTTTGTGTTTCTGGCCCCTGATATACTCGTAAATTGCTCTGTTGCACTGCAGGTGTGTATCAAGGTATCCCTCGGCTTGGGCACCAGGATAACTCATGTACTTCCTTGCCGGTTCATCCAGCAGAGCATCGCATTTACGGAGGATTTCATTTGGTCTGTCTCTGTGCCCTATCCATAGCTCATTAGCGCTCTCTCCATCCCAGGCAATGCCAGAATTTGCACCGTATATCTCGAAAAACGGCCGTGATTTCCTCCCCACGGCAACCTCGGAAAAAATTGCAACTCCCCGCGCCTCGGAATTGACAAATCTTAATAGCATAATTGCCAAGTCCTCCGTGTCAATTTCTACTTCCTCGTATTCGCCGGAATCCTGCGTCGCTCTCCGGGCAAATATTTCGGAGCTACCTTTCTTTGGCTTTTTTCTCACTGGCATGAATGTCGTAAGATCAGCCAAGACTGAGTCTACCTTAAGGAAGGTAACAAATTCGACCATATCCATCCAGTGACTTCCGAGGTCACCAACGGTCCTGAGCTGTCCTCCCTTACTTGCCTCCATTCTCCAGTTATAGTCTGTATCGTAGAGAAAACAGTCCTGCAAGAAGCCCCCCTGGACAAGATAAATGGAGCCAAGAGCGCCTCTTTGCACAAGAGCTCTTGATTGCTGGACAAGAGGGAAAAAACGATGATTGAACGAGACGGCATTCACCAATTCCTTGTCCCTGGCAATGCCGACAAGTTCACTTGATTCCTCGGAATTCAACGCAAGAGGTTTCTCGCATACCACATGTTTCCCGGCCTCAAGCGCAGCTTTAGCTTGAGGGAAGTGGAGATGAGTGGGACTCGCGATCTGGACCACCTGCACCTCATCATCATCTATTAAGTCCTGATAATTAGCATAGGCTTTTGGTATGGAAAGGGCCTTGGCTTTTTTCCTTGCTGTTTCCTCGTTCGATGTAGCGATGGCCACTACTTCGACAAAACCTAAACGACGAAGCGCCTCAATGTGCACTTGACCTATAAAACCTGCCCCTATTAACCCTACACCAATTCTCTGTGTCATCACAATGTCCTTCCGTATGACCTGTGTCTCGCTAACTCCAGAACTTCGCACGATGCAGAAGAGTTTGTCTCTCTTCTAATAGCTCTACTACGACCTTCTTTGCGGATAGGACCCTCTCCTCCATACTGTGGGATGCCTTCCCTAGATTCCAATACGGGGTAATAACCTCACTATTCATTCAGATTTGAACCTCTTTGCAGCAGGGAACTTTCACCCACTTTGTGGAATGGTCACCCACTCTTTGGTGTCTACTGATTTCTTTACAGCGTCACAAATCAGCATTGCCCTATAACCATCCTCAAAGTCAGCGGAAACCGTTCCCTTCCCTGAAATTGCATTGATGAGGGCGCTGATTTCAATACTCTTCAAGTCAGCATATCCCATCCCTGAATCAGCAAGTGGCCAGAACGCTTCGCCGTACGGATGTTGACGTCCCATTTTTATCGCCTTGAATCCCTGTAAATCCTCTGCGTCATCACCGCTATAAAATTTGAGCTCACACAAACTCTCGCTGCTGAACACAAGCGATCCCTTGCTCCCGTAAATCTCGAATGCGAGTGTGTTCTTTCTGCCATAGCCAAATCTGCTGGCATGGAAAAGTCCTGTTGCACCATTCTCAAATCGCGCCATAAACTCCACGGAATCGTCCACAGTTACCTTTTGGAGCCTGCTCGGGACATCTTTTTCACTGAGCCTTCTGCCTCCTAGCATGCTTGATTCACTCACTGGACGCTCTTTCACCAGAGTCCTACTCATTGCGAGAACTTGCTTAAATTCTCCCACCAGGAATCGAGCGAGGTCTATCGCGTGAGATCCGATGTCACCTAGGGCACCCGACCCTGCAGCCTTAGCGTCGAGTCTCCACTCCATTGGAACTAGGGGGCTGATAGCCCAATCTTGCAGGTACTCCATCCGACAGTTCAGAATATTTCCTATGCGCCCCTCTGTTATGAGCTTCTTAGCCATGGCGACTGCTGGTACACATCTGTTGTTGTATCCGATCGCATGGATGACGCCCGTTTTTTGTGCCTCATCAAGCATCTCCTTCGCCTCTTCGGCGTTGAGCGCCAGTGGTTTCTCACAATAGACGTGTTTTCCGTTCCTCATTGCAGCAATTGAGATATTTTTGTGCAAGAAGTTGGGTGTCCCCACATCAACAAGATCCACATCGTCTCTTTTTACTAGATCCTTCCAGTCAGTGACATAGTCCTTATACCCGTAACGATCTTTGCCGGTTTTGGCGAGTTCCTCTGAGATATCACATATCACACTGAGTACCGGCATTGCACTGGGTTTCCAGAAATACATCGGATACACAGTGAAGGCTACGCTATGAAGCTTGGCCATCAAGCCCGCTCCCACCATTCCAACTCGGACAACTTTTCCATCAAAGGACATTCAAACCTCCTCATGGTCACAGCCTCTGAGGGCTCCGGGGAAACCTCATCTCTTACTCTCGCCTCCCACATCCACTTATTCACCACTTCGGATGTCTGAGTACCTGAAGCAGGTTCACAGGAATTCAGTCCCCACAGATACCGTACATCGTCATCGGCTTTTTCATATATGGAAATAAGTTCCACATTATTATAGTACAAACAGCATGGATGTCAACCCCCGAATTGAATCATAAAAATTGAAAGTAGATGCTGATTTTGGAAGCTCCGGGAAAAATAGACTAAAATGAGTCAAAGAACAGTAGGTTTCCCGCACAAGAGAGAAAATCTAAAGGAGAATCAAGGAGAAATTACTCATCTTCTGACTGTTGTCTCTAAGAAATTTCTATTTGAGAATGCAAGCTAAGAATAGAGCTAATTATTCAGAGGTCTCTAGATAAGGTGTGTTGATCCATTCATTACCATAACATCCCAGATGATCTTGTCTCAATGTGTCAGTAATGATTAATACCGCATTCATTGTTTTTTGCCCTTGTATGATTCAATTTCTTGGTTTTTCCGTTCTTCTCCACACTCCCTATCTTAAGAGAAATCTCTATTCCTCTTTTTCTGACCATTTGTTCCAATTTTTCTCCACTGACAGGTGCCATTCTAAATGTTGGTCCCGCAATACCTATTGCAGCAATTATCTTGTGTGAGTGGTCAAATATTGGCGCTGCTATACGACTGACACCGATCCGGCATTCTTCGTTGTCATAGGCAAAACCTTGTCTTCTAATTTCTTCGCATTGTCTGACCAATGCGTCAATATTTGTTGTTGTTTTCTCTGTTATTTTTGGTAGGCCCACATGGTTAACGAATAGGTTGAATTCATTCTCATGTATATGAGCTAGAAAGACTTTTCCAAAAGCACTTGCATGCAAAGTACCATATTCACTTCCAACTTCAGCCACCAGTCTAATAGATTGGGAACTCTCATATTTATCTACGTACAGAATTTTGCCTCTGTCCAAAATTGCTAATTCTACTGTTTCTCCAGTCTCTCGCGCCAACTGTTGCATTGTCGACTTTGCTTCATTTCTAATGTCCAATCTCCGAAGGAAAGTACTACCAAGAAAGGCCAGTTTCGCTCCTAATTTGTACCTTCCTGTATCAAAGTTCCTTGTAATATAGTCCGCATTTAATAGCTCTTCAAGAATTCTAGAAAGAGAGGCGTTGGGAATTCCCAGACTTACACGAATATCAGAAAATCTCAATGCCTCATACGATTGGGCTAAGAGATCCAGAATATTAAAAGCCTTTTTCAGTGCAGGGACTTTTCCGTTACCAGAGATACCGTTCATCGTCATCGGTCCTTTCATATATGGAAATAAGTTCCACCCTATTGTAGCACAAATAGCATGGATGTCAACCCCCCGCATCAAGTCTGATACGTAACCACCAAAGTGAGACTGATGTAACCACCAAAATGAGAATTTGGGAACAACCAAAGTGAGACTCTGGGAACATTCAAAATGAGACAATTTATAGATGGTACTCCCGGAGTTT
>SDBS01005218.1_pt1 | contig 12706 bp, 11 predicted proteins | sample 2277091 | NCBI WGS metagenome assembly SDBS01 (sample SAMN10404972, study PRJNA504765) | marine sediment metagenome | isolation source: marine sediment core GS10_PC15, 163 cmbsf | place: Arctic Ocean: Southern Knipovich Ridge | collected 2010 | reverse complement strand
ATTTAAATAAATCCTATGGTATTTCATGAACTCCCTTAATCTTCTTACTTTCCTTACAATTTCAGTCACCTGCGTCATTTGGAAGTACAGTCTTGAAATTCACGTTTTCTTTGCGCATGAGACGTCGAAACAAAACCGGACACGATGAGGAGAGCGGGGAAAAAGAAATACATGAAAATTAAAAGAGCCTTACTATTTTAAACTAAAGCTTCGAGTTTACCTTACTCAAAGCATGAGGTTTTCTTATCTAAAATATAACCAGTGTTTTTTCAGGTCGCAAGAAAAACATAAGACTTATTGGTTTTTGGCCGGACTCATTATATTTTTCCTTATTTAATGCCAGTCCGGAAATGGTTATTTTCTCCAATCTCTTTGTCATGCTCAAATTCTGAGCTGCCACTTCGGCTTCGCCTGCAGTGGCGTTAGTCCTCGAAATACATACAGTATTCCTGCGGGTTAAATTCTCGCATTCCTCGATCTTGAAAAAAATACGGGCATTTCTTTGCCTTCGGTAAAAAATTACCTCATTTCTGGACAGACACTATTTAAGGATTGCCTTAAAAGCCTCTAAGGCTTTTTCAATTCCGGCTCTATCTACGTCAAGATGTGTAACGGCCCGAATCCGATCCGGCCCGAAGGCAAGGACGAGTACGTCATGCTCCATCAACTCGGCGGCCAATTCGGGAGCGCTCATTTGAGGCAGGTTCGTTCTGAAAATGACCAGATTTGTCTCGACATTTTCCGGACTTATCTCTATTCCTTCAAGTTCGGCCAAGCCTCTGGCCAGGACTTTAGCGTTCTCGTGATCCTCGGCCAGACGGTCTACATTATTATCCAGGGCGTAAATCCCGGCCGCGGCCAGTATCCCGGCCTGCCTCATTCCACCTCCCAGGACCTTCCTCCAACGAAGGGCCTCTTTAATCAACGCCTTGCTTCCAGCCAGTATGGATCCTACCGGTGCTCCGAGACCTTTGGAAAGGCAGAAAGAAACCGTATCGAAATGCCGGGCGAAGTCTGCCGGCTTGTGCCCGGAGGCCACGCAGGCGTTAAAAAGTCTTGCGCCGTCCATATGCATAACCAGATTGTGGGCATTGGCCACATCCTTTATGGCGGCTATCGTTTCCATGGGGTAGACGGTACCGCCGCCCTGATTTGAAGTATTTTCGATAAAAACAGCCCGTGTTGGGGTGTAGTGGATATTTTCAGGCCTGATGGAATTCTCAATCTGTTCAGGGCTTAAAAGACCTCTATCTGCCGGCAGAGTCTTGAACTGGATCGAACTAATTACAGCCGCGCCCCCACTCTCATTATTATAAGGGTGGGCGCCGGCTTCAATCAGGACCTCGTCTCCGGGCCGTGTCAGGACTCTTATGGCCAACTGGTTGGCCATGGTGCCCGAGGGCACAAAGAGTGCGTCTTCGAATCCCAATACAGCCGCGGCCTTTTCCTGGAGAGCGTTCATGCTGGGGTCCTCTCCGAAGACATCATCTCCCACAGGGGCTTCAGCCATAACCGTGCGCATTTCCGGTGTAGGCTTGGTAACAGTATCGCTTCGCAGATCTACTAGGTTCGGCATTAAATCACCTTTAAAAAGTCATCTAAAGTAAATATCCTAAAATGGCAAAATGAAGCAAGAAAGAGCCTCAGTTTAGTAAATCAAGGATCACCCGGCTGAAACCGGCCGGACCGGCTAAAGGAATCCGGGTAAGACCCTTAATATCCATTGGTACATATTCCTGGTTCGGAAGGGCCAGTAAAAAAGGCTGGTCAACCACGGCCAGAAACGAAGTGTCATTTGGAGAATTTCCCAGGCCAACCGTTACGAGGTTCTGAAAATTCCTCCGGTATAATTCAGTCAGGTACTTCACGGCCCGGCCTTTATCACTCTGGTCCATGAGGTGAAAAAACCGTTCCCCTCGGGTAAGCCTCAAGCCTAACTTTTTCACGGCTGAAGACAGCGCTTCCAAGGATATCTCCCGGTCTCTCAGGACGAACGCCTGGCCGAATTCACGTTCCTGCGCGGCCCGGGCCTGTTTATATGAGAGGCCGGTTAAATCCGCAACCCGCTTTGTTTCCATTTGAGTGATAAATTGGACAGGAATTTTTTCCGGAAGTGTATCAAATTTTCTGGCCATCTCATCCGCGGTTTTCGACAGGATAACGGCCTGGTAGTCTTCGAATCCCACCGCCTCCGGAGGTATTTCAATATCGTAGTTCTCGGGGATTAATACTGCCCCACCGGTTTCCGGAATGAAAGGATGCGAATTTCCGATTTCTTCGCGTAAAATCTCAATCTCACTTCGAGTCTTGGATGAGACTATTACCAGGGGAATTCCTCTTTCTTCAATCAGCCCTAGAGCCGGTTCAGCCAGTGCCCAGGAATATGTTTCCGAGTCCAGCAAGGTCCCATCCAAGTCGGTGAAAATCAAAAACTCATTCATTTTCTACAACAAATCTCTCAACTTAAAGACCAAGAATGTTAGATGAGTTAGAAAGCGGAATCAGCCAGGATAAGTATACTCAACGCATTAATTTTTGCATCTATGATTATCTTAACTTACTGATAATTCAATATATTAAAGGAGAATTTTCAATAATCCTATAGACGTTGTCTATATTATTTCAAAGGCTGGCACACCGGGCAAAAATACGTACCCCGGCCGCCCACAACCATTCTGGCAATTTCGCGCCCGCATACCGCGCATTCTTCCCCGCTCCTCCGGTAAACTTTATGGAATTTTTGAAATTCTCCGCTCCGGCCGCTCAAACCCTTGTAATTCGAGACGGTTGAGCCCCGAAGATCGATGGCCTCTTTCAAAATCCTGACCACTTCCCGGTGGAGGCCTTGAGCTTGGGCCATATCCAGAGTTCCGGCCGAGACCAGAGGGTGAATCCGCGCGGCGAAAAGGGATTCGTCAACGTATATGTTTCCCAGGCCACTGATAAAGGCCTGGTTGAGGAGCAAAGGTTTAATTCGGCCTTTCCGGCTAAGCAATCGCTTGGCAAAATTTTTTGATGATATCTGAAAAGGGTCCGGGCCCAGCTCAATCTTACCCAGCCAGCGCTCATATTCTTCCGAGTTTAAACCGTAAAAGCGTCCAAACTGCCTGACGTCGCGGTATAAAAGTTCACTGCCGTCCTCGAAATGAATTTTGACATGCACGTATTTGGGCCATCCACCCGGCTTATCGTGCCACGCGAACTGGCCCGTCATTTTCAGGTGCACTATCAAGTAACGGTCCCGGTCAAATTCGAAAACCAGGAACTTGCCCAGCCGTCGCACACCAAGCGCCTCGGCCCCGTTTAAAAGGCTAGTCAATCGGCGGGGACCGGTCTTAATAATCTTATTGAGCTTAATCCCAATTCTCTCGACGCGCCGTCCGACAACCAGTGTCTTGAGCTCGCGGACAATCGTTTCTACTTCTGGAAGTTCAGGCACGTTCGATTACACGCCTTGCTCAGGAACGGCCGCTCTGGCTTACTTGGCGGAAATCAGGGATTTCGAATCCACCTTTATTCTGCATCGGTTCAGTCACGCAGCAGCAATCGCTCTCACGTCCCAGGACACCGTTTATGATGGCCGCGGCGCAGCCAACCCCGGCATCCACAGAAAGAGCCTCGGAAGGGCAATTCAGAGCGCAGGCGCCGCATTCCATGCAGGCGTCCTTGTCTTTGATTTCCACCAGGCCGTTGGCCAGATTAAAGACGTCGTGAGGGCATACTTCCAGACAAACGCCGCATCCCGAGCATTTTTCGGATTGCAGCTTAAGACTGACCACATCGCTTAAATAATAGAAAGGTCTCATGATTTGAAATCACCTTCACTTTATTGGTTATTGCAGAATACTGCGTTGATTATGGCCCGCTTTTTAAGGCAGGGAAATTTACTATTTAAAAAATTCGATTAGTTCACACGATTATATCAAAATACGCGGTATGAAACCTTATGTATTTGAGTATGCCAATCATAACATAATGCGCGAGATAATCCACAAAACCAATCCCGCGGCCATGGCCGCACCTTCCAGAGGAACTGCATACCGCATCTCTTTCCGGACTCCGGACAGGGATGTATAGGTTGAGGCTCCGGTAAAATTCATGGCCATAAAAGCGCTGGCCGCAGGGATGAGTAACAGCCAGGATAGAAAGTGCAGGCGCCCGGCCCAGGTGGTCAGACCGTAACCGGCCAGTCCTAAAAGCGCCAGCGAAACAACCAGGCCAATTAGAAAGCCTTTAATCGAAAACGCCCGGCCCGGGAGCCAAGGCAGCAGAATCGGAGTCAGGACAGTGCCGGCCAGGACCGCCGCCAGTACGGCTATTACGGCGAACAATCCAAAATGGAAAGCATTATTCCAGAATTCTGAAGGGCTGCCAATTCCACCTATAAGAAAAAGCACGGGTAAAATAATCAGCACCGGTTTCACGGCCACGGACAATTCCACCGGTACTAATACTACGCGCTCCATTATGGGAAAAGTCTTGCGCCGCATCTCAGGAGTGGCCTTAAGGCCCAGATCCAGAAACGCTTTGATATTCGAGGCCCTGATAGGCCCAAAAACAGCCTTAAAACCCGATAGTTTCTTCACCTGGAAAGCGGCAACACCCGGAGCTCCCAATTGAGGCAGAATGACCTGGCGGTGATCCACTATTTCGGCCAATGAGGAGGAAAGAATGCGGTTTACCAGTTCGGTTGTAGCAAAGGTACCCTTTCCGGCCGCGCACCAGACATTAACTCCGTCCGTGTCCAGGACTAATATCCAGGCATCGGTTTCAGGCAGTGATCTGCGCAGCGTATCGAAGGTCAGTTTATAGTTGGCCGTAACCAGGACCGGAGATTGTCTGTCTGGATTCCTGAGAGCGTAAAGCCCCGGCTGGACTTTATAACCCATCCGGCCCACTCCCCACCGAACCTTGAATGTTCCCAACCAGTCTTTTGAACTCAAGGATGACCTCACGCGCGGGATCGGACCGGCCGGAGTCTCAATTGACCCTTCCACAAACGGCTGGTCTAAATCGGGCTGGCCCACCTGGGCCTCCACCGACGAAGGTCAGCAATCAGGTTCATTGGCCCGAATTCTATTTTTTTCGTTTTCCATGCCGGCCACAACCAAGCCTCCTGACTTGAAAAGTTGATTAAACATATCACCCGATGAATTTTTGTTCAAGCATGATTCCAGGTTAGTATCACATCCATCACCTGAGTTTTTTGTGTGAATCCTGGGCTTTTGTATACAGAAATCCAGACAGTATATCTATTTGTTGCAGGTATCCGGATAAATTATACTTTCAAAAGTTAACGTAATACCCTTGACCTGAAAAAGCAACTTATGATATTCTATGACGATAGTATATCGAAAGGAGAGAGTGTTCAAGGAAGCGCTCAGGCCTAACTTGACACAGTCGTACCCATCTGTTTATGATTTCTGACTTAAGCAATAATATTTCACCGGAAACGGCCGCACAGGTTTTATTGACCGAACAGCCGTCCAAACTGGACGGCTTCAAACCATTAGACATCTATGATCAAGATATCATAACTGGATTTCTTAAACAGGATCCACCTCGAATATCCGAACTTACATTCACCAACCTTTTCATCTGGCGGCATCGTAATCGGCCCAAATGGCGTGAATTTGAGGGTTCGCTCCTGATTATCATGGAACCCAAAGACGGAACCCCGTTTGGCATGCCCCCGACCGGGGCGGGAAATAAGAGTCTGGCCCTTGATTTTCTCTGTAAGGAGCTAGGTAAAATTACTGACGATGTTCGAGTCTGCCGTGTGGACAAATGTTCTGTTGAACAGTACGTGCACCCGGACAAATACCAGGTCATCCCTGATCCGAATCAGAGTGATTACGTGTACCTGGCCGAAAATCTCATTAAACTTTCCGGCCGAAAATACCACCGGAAAAAAAATCATTTGAACCGGTTTCTCAGGGACAATGACTTTGAATATGAGGAATTAAGCATCGACCAGGTGGAATGTTTCCTGGAGATGCAGGAGGACTGGTGCCAGATTAGAAAATGCGCTGAAAATCTTGAGCTGCTTCAGGAAGACCAAGCCATTTTCGAGTCCATGAAATTTTTTGAAGACCTGGGATTTCAGGGCGGGGCCATAAAGATCAATAACAAGATAGAGGCTTTTGCTCTAGGTGAGCAATTAAACGCGGATACGGCTGTAATTCATATCGAAAAGGCCAATCCCAAAATCTCGGGAATTTACACGGCCATAAACCAGCGGTTCTGTGAAAACGCCTGGTTCGGGATGAAGTTCATTAACCGGGAACAGGACCTTGGATCCAAAGGGCTTAGGAAGGCCAAACAGTCCTATCATCCTCACCATATGGTCGATAAATTCACTCTTGTTCCCCGGTAACGGCAGGCTGAAAGACCCTCACTCTAATTATTATCGCATCGAGATAAAAAGAGACGGCCGGACGGCCGCCATTGTATATGAAGATAAAAACCGCTTTATAAATGAATTACCCCGCAACGAGCTGCGAGGTGTCAACCGGAAAAATCTGAGTATTTCTTTACCTTCGGTAAAAAATTAGATGCATTTCTTTACCTTCGGTAAAAAATTAGAGGCATTTCTTTACCTTCGGTAAAAAATTAGATCGAAAGACGAAGCAAACTTCGGGGAATTAAACCCCCACTGGGGGATTAAAGACAGATCTAAACTGCCGCTTCCGCTTCAAACTTGGGTCTGGGACTCGGTTTTATCACTTTTCCTGACTTGATGCATTGTGTACAGGCCTTTATCCGCCTTACCTGCCCATTCTCCTGATGCCGTACAGACTGAAGATTCGGATATGATTTCTTTTTGGTTTTGTTGTGAGCGTGCGAGACGTTATTTCCCGTTAAAGGCCGTTTTCCACATATATCACATACTCGGGACATTTTTAAATCCTCCTCGGAGGTTATTTTGAACCCCTGTTTATCTCAAAATCTAAATGAAAACGCAACCTTTTTTTGATCAAGTTCTTGTTCTATAGTAATTGTCATAAATACGTTCCGTTTCCCAGCAAGTGAATCCACCGGGAGTGTAATTAAGGTAACCATCTAATAACTATTGACAATTACTAGGTACACCAAGTTAGTATCATGAAAAACGCCACGATTTTAACGGCACATAATTTTGACAACCACTATAGTCCTTAATCGAGTTTTTGATCGAGTAAATTTTAGCAACATGCTCTGCCGCTTATCCCGGATTCTTGTATATTAATAAGATATTTTGTTATACGCTTCAATCGGCAGATTAAAGTCTGTTATGATTTGATTTTTTAAAAAATTACAAAAGGTAAGAAAATGGAAACCTACCATATTGAGATTGATACCGGCAAATGCACCGGATGCCTGAGATGCCAGTTAGCCTGCTCAGACAAATACACCCTGTCTTTTAATCCCTCCCGGGCGAGGATCGAAGTGCTGGCCACTGGTCCGGACTGTTCGATCCGCTACACCGAAAACTGTATTTCATGCGGCGCTTGCGCTGACGAATGCTTTTATGGAGCGCTCGTAAAAACATTAAAGGAGGTGGGATGATGGCTCAAGGAGGATTCGCCGGCCGTGTACTTCACGTTGACTTGACCAGTAGGGAAATTACCACGCAACCCCTGGACTACGATCTGGCCAAAAAATATATCGGCGGTCTGGGATTGACCATAAAACTGGCCTCAGACACCATTATCCCCGGAACCGCGCCTTTGTCTCCTGACAATCCCATCGTCATGGGGGCCGGCCCTTTGGTGGGTACGAACCTGCCGGCTGTATCCCGCGTGCATGCCGTGACCAAGCTCCCTTCGAGCGGGACGGTGGGCTGGTGCGGCGGCGGCGGGGTGACCTTCGGTTCTTCGCTTAAAAATGCCGGATACGACCACATCATAATCAAAGGTCGAGCATCCGGACCGGTCTATCTTCAGATAATTGATGATCAAGTTGAAATAGTTGACGCACGCTTTCTATGGGGACAGGGTGTGGAGGAGACTTGCCACTCACTCTGGGAGAAGCTGGGCCGGCCGCTGGGGGTTGTTTCCATAGGTCAGGCCGGAGAAAACCTGGTCTCCTATTCCATGGCATTTATCGACCGTCTGTCCACAATGGGCCGGGGGGGATTCGGAGCGGTCATGGGTTCCAAAAATTTGAAGGCGATTGTGGCCCGGGGCAGCCGGGGAATAAAAGTCGCCGACCGTCACCGCTATAATGACCTGAATGGTGAATTTCTGAATAAAATCAGGGAGTATCCATACCTGGCCGAATGGCAGGAATTGGGCCTGGCCAAATCTCTGCCCATTCCGCAAGACCAGTACTTGAAAATCAAAAAACGCCGCGTGGCCTGCGTTTCCTGCCCCATTGGCGATAAGGACGTGGTTCAAATTCCCGACGGCGACTTTGAAGGTCTTATTAAATGCTCCCCATCGGTGGTAAACCTGTTCAATCCCATGGGCCATGGGTTCAAAGATAACCGTGAAGCCATCAAATGTATAGCGACTCTCGATGAATACGGACTGGATATGTTCGAATTTTTCGGGGTGATGGAGTTTGCCAAAGTTCTCTCCGAAGAAGGAATTCTTCCGAAAGACCTGAATGAGCCTGTAATAGATCCAGGATCTTTGGATTCCATGGAGGCGTGGGCCGAAAAAATCAGCACTCGGCAGGGTCTGGGAGATGTAATGGCCGATGGTTATGAGAGCATGGTCCGTTACTTCGGCGACCGGGCCAAAGAGTTCGCCCCGCCGCTGGTTAAAGGGATGCTTCCTTACCAGGGGCCGAAGGGCAATAAGGGTTTCAACCTGTTCGGAACAATGGAATTGGGCCAGGTATTGGACCCGCGGGGCCCGCACGTAGGTGCGAGCGGCTCCCCGACTTATTACGCCAAGAGGCCGATAGAAGTCTTCCCGCGGCATCTAAACAGGATGGGAGTGCCGGAAGAGGCGCTGGAACGCATCCTGCCCGGGTTTGGGCTGCCGGATAGAGAACCCGGTTTAAAAGTAGGCCGTCTTCTGAAATATTCCCATGCCTGGTTCTCAATCCTGAGTTCGTTGGGAATCTGCGCCCGCGCCCAAATCAACCGGTTCTATAACGCTGAGTTTTGCGCCAATATCTACGAGACCGTGACCGGTTTTGAGACTAGCCTGGATCAGTTGAGAAAGCGCGTCGATCGTGTCTGGACTCTCTTCCGTATGATTAACATCAGGGAGGGGATTGACCCCGGAAGCGAGCAGCCCCCGGAAAAATGGTTCGGTGAAGCCGGCTTTCAGGATTATATGACCGCGGAACTTGTTACGCCCGGCGAGATGGACCAGATGATCAAGGATTATTATCTGGAGTGGGGGTGGGAGCCGGATACCGGACATCCCGGGCGGGAAAGACTGGCCGAACTAGACCTGCTGGATGAGTAGCTTATTCTCGTATTCGCGTGTCCTGAAATTACCGGCAACCCGCTCTCGCCTATTATTTAAAGTTGAATAGAAACTGACCGGAACAGGTTCCGGTGCTGTGCATCAGGCACCCTTTTATCTCAGGCCTGATCGAGTATTCGACACCCAGGCCCTTGAACCAGCCTTCAATTCGCACCATGATCCCGCATTGGTATTGATCGGCTATGCCCAGTTTCTTAATTCCTTCATACGCAAAACACTTGTCTTTTTCCCATTCCCACTGAAGAACGTTTTTTGACGACGCGGACAGCCTGAACTTCATGAAATCCGCCGAGATGAGATCAAATGCCCCAATAACCAGGGATACCAGATCGTCAAAATTTTCCACAGTGCCCTCCGTCACCCCCAGCGCTCGTTTTAGCCTCCGGATCTCGATGAGCGCCATGGATTCCACGGCAGCGGTATTAATCGCGTTTGTTTTTTCGATGCCGCATTCCTGAAGACAGTGATACAGCCACATAGCATCATGGGTCATCCAGCCTTTAGTCAACAATTCCCTCAGGTCCCGCTTGCTGATCTTTGAAAAAGCTTCCATTTTATAATCCCTCCATACTTTTACATTTTACTGTTGATTTAATGAAGGCCTAAAACCGGATCATAACCATGCCCGTGATTGAAGCAGCGTTGAAAAACCTAATCTTAAGATGAACTGGACCCCTCTCCTCCAAGTAAGTGAGTACTTACTAATTTATGCCGGGTGAAAGCCCTCCTGTCAAGCGGAAACTTCATCCCGGTAATGAAAGGGCTTGCATAAATAAGTTCGGGATAATAGGGTAAGAACCTGTCGTTTAAGGTTATAACAGCCATGAAATCCACAAAACTTATGGAGGAAGGACAATGAGTGACCATTTTTATTCCAAGGACGCTCTAAAAAGCGTTGGCAAGCTTATCGAACTCAAGAAAGACCTGGCTACTTCCCTGCTCTCTTTTGACCGGAAAGTATTCGAAGAAGGAGCATTGTCAGTAAAAACGAAGGAACTTATCGCTATCGGCGCGGCCCACATCACTCGGTGTCCCCATTGCATAGACGGGCACGTGAAGAGAGCCAAAAAGGCCGGAGCCTCGGATGAGGAGATCGCCGAGGCCATCTTTGTGGGTATCACTATGAACGCCGGAGCTTCCATGGCCCATGCCAGCATTGCCATGGATTCGCTTGAATAATACTGATACGACCCGCGTAAAAGGCGTTTAAATTTTAATTCTCAGATAGAGCGAGTGTTTGAGAAAACCCTTTAGCGTTTCCGTTAAAGTTACTCTTAGTTACATGAATAGTTTGGGGGATTTCCGCTGAGAGCCGCATGCCATGGCCGCTAGTCGGCCATAAGGTTCTGATTGGGGAAGATTTATAGACAACGTCTATAGGATTGTAGAAAAATCCTTATAAATATATTGAATTATCAGTTAGTTAAGATAATCATATATGCAAATATTAATGCGTTGAGTATATAAAAAAGGTCCGGGCCAACCTAATTGGAATGAGACGGAATAGAACATGAAATAAACAACCCCACGGCAAGCCGCGGAGTATCAACCGGAAAAACTTGAGCATTTATTAACCTGCGGTAAAAAATTATGGGCATTTCTTTACCTTCGGTAAAAAGTTTAGGGGCATTTCTTTACCTTCGGTAAAAAATTAGAGGCATTTCTTTACCTTCGGTAAAAAATTAGAGGCATTTCTTTACCTTCGGTAAAAAATTAGATCGAAAGACAAAGCAAGCTTCGGGGAATTAAACCCCCCTGGGGGATTAAAATGAATAACTTACGATTCGGCCCCCAAACAAGGCCTTAGGCAAACTCGAATCTCAACACGTCTTCGCGGGCGTTTATTTTCTTAATCCGGACGGACACGTCCTGACCTGCTTCTAATTCTTTGTGGTAAGACTGCTCGAGGTCTATATCCAGCATGAATTCTTTCAGAAAGAGTCTCCAACGGCCCGGGAGTTTGTCCAGGACCATGGCCTCGTAATCGCGGGGCGCTTGGACCTCTAGATATTTCAGCAGCCAGTACCTTTTACGCCGTATCTGTATCTGGTAGGCCTTTCTCAAAGCTATCTCCACCGAGGTCAACTGATCTGACATTTCCTCTTCGGAATAGTATGGGGATTGTCCCAGCGAAAGACTCCTTATCTGTCTCTGAATGATCAGGTCGATATATCTGCGCAAGGGTGAAGTCAGGTTAGTGTACACTTCCAGACCCATCCCATTGTGCGGTTTGGGTTCCAGACTCCAACCCACACGGTTTAAATACCGGCGTTGTTTTAAGGCCTTATATAGGTCTATTTTTTTCCCGTAGGGATCGAGCAGCCTTCTTGAAGGTTCTCCCTGGCAGCGGTAAATTCCCGGGACACCCGCTTCGTTCAGGAACCTGGCCGCTAAATGGTTAGTCAAAACCATAAGCTCCGTAATGGTGGATCGGGCTGGTTGGTCCCAGTTTATCAAGCTCACGTCCAACTTGCCCCCGGGTGAAATATACACGTTGAGGCTTGGCAGAGGCATAATTAAGGCGCCGTTGGCCTGACGCCGGGATTTTAGAACTTCGCTCAGAAAAAGTAGATTTTTTAATAACGGGTCAGTGTCTATCAGTTCATCAGCTTCCTGATAGGAGAGTTGGCGTCTGACCTTGATCAGGCTCGGGAAGAATTCGAAACACTCGATTTCCCCGGTTTTTCTGATCTGAACCCGTATGGAAAACGCGGGCCGGACTTCATCCTTCCTGAGGCTCAGCCCCTCTTCCGACAGCGCCTCGGGAAGCATGGGGATACGTTGATCCGGCATGTAGATGGTGGTTCCCAGATTACCGGCCCATATGTCCAGGGGAGTCCCGGCCGATATAAGGCCCGATACATCAGCGATGTGCACTCCCAGGATAAACCCGTCACCATTCTCTTCGAGGCTTATAGCGTCGTCAAAGTCCTCAGCGTTGGAATTATCTATAGTAATGGCTTCTATTCCGGTCAAGTCCTGGCGGCGTTCACCGGTCCAGTCCGCGGTCCTGATAAAATGCCTGGCCTGATCCTGAAGGTCTTCGGGAAATGAAGCTTCAACCTGGTGACGCAGCAGTTCCAGATTTTCATGTTCATCCATCTCCCCCATCTTGACCAGCAAACGAAACGGAATACTCGGGGCCTGACCCAGTTTGGCCCTTTCCAGAAGTCTCAAGCCCCATTTGTACTCATCAGCGTCCCGGTTGAAAAGGGCCATGTCACTGAGGACCTTTACCACATGTTCCCGGCAGTCTGGATCGTCCGGAGTTTCGCCGGCCC
>SDBS01005217.1_pt1 | contig 12706 bp, 10 predicted proteins | sample 2277091 | NCBI WGS metagenome assembly SDBS01 (sample SAMN10404972, study PRJNA504765) | marine sediment metagenome | isolation source: marine sediment core GS10_PC15, 163 cmbsf | place: Arctic Ocean: Southern Knipovich Ridge | collected 2010 | reverse complement strand
AGAGGGCCGCCCCTACGATGGCAATGTGCGATTCTCAGACGTAGGGGAGGACCTTTAGGTCCTCCCGTTTGCACACGGTTTGGGTTGCATTGATTGCGGCGGGGATTAAAATCCCCGCCCTACAAAATAAACAAGGGGTTAAAACCCCTCGTCTTTGGTGTATCTTGGGCGTTGCTAACGTTCGTATCCCTTGCCCTCGAGGATGACCACGATGAGGACGCCGAGCCAGCTCAGAAAGCAGCCGAGGAGGACTCCCTTGACGACGATCCCCTTGGAGTTTCCGATCATGGCCCCGGCGACCATCGGCGCTATCCACATCGGGATTGCGATTAACGCCCAGAGGATCCAGCCCAGTCCCCAGAACATCGTTAATCCTTTCTCGCCTAGAACGCCAGGGTGAGCGCGACGGCGTGGGAGGGTCCGGCGTTCAGGGGGTCGGTGCGGAAGGCGTAGTCCAGGCGCAGCTCGCCGCCGGAGAAGAGCCCGGTGACGATGCTTCCGCCGGCGGAGAGCTCTCCGGTGTCGAAGTTTCCCGTTTCGTAGCCGAGACGAACGGCCAGTGTCGGCGCGACCCAGTACTCGGCGCCCAGGCGCCACTCGGGCCGGGTGTCATCGTTGGTGACCAGGTCCACCTCGAACCGCAGCCAGCCGTCGAGATCGTATCCGATGCCGGCGGCGTACTCCACCGGCAGCGTCTCCTCGGTTCCCGCTGCGGTCTTCCACTTGTAGCTGCCGATGAGGTTATGGGCGCAGAAGCCCACGGCCAGCCCGGCCCAGGGACGGAACTGGACGCCGAGGTCCACCGCGCCACCCTCGGCCGTGTCCTCGGCCACGCCGGTGAACAAGGCCCTCGCCGTCATCCCGACGCCGAGCCACTCCAGGGGCTGGACCCCGAAGGCGAAGTTGAAGATGTGCTCGTCGTAGGAGAACTCGCCGGTTCGGTTGCCGCCGGTGTCCCGGCCGTCGAAGCCGCCCACCCGGAGGTAGTACCAGGCCGCCTCGACCGTGGCCCGGGTGTCCTCGAAGGGCAGGGGGTAGACGAAGCCTGCGCTGGACTGGCTGCGGTCCAGTGACAGAAGTCGGTGGAAGAGCTGTCCCTGGAGTCTCAGGGTGAATGCCAGGCCGGCGGGGTTGTATCCCGCGGCCTCGGCGCCATCCACCAGGGCGACGCCGGTGCGGCCCATGCCCATTGCGCTTACCCCCCACCCAAGACGCAGAATCGCTCCCGGCCGCCCACCGCCGTCGTAATCAACCGCCAGGGAGACGAGCGCCAGGAGCAAAAGAAGGGGTACGGTTTTCCTCATCGTCATCTCCTCACTCCACGACGGCGATCTTGCCGACGAAGGCCCGCTCACCGTTGGCCCGGATCACGTAGTAGTAGACGCCGTTGGCCACCTGTCGCCCCGAGGCGTCGGCGCCGTTCCAGGTGTCCTTCTGGTACTCGAAACCGCCCTGGTAGACCTCGCCGGAAACGATGCTTCTCACGTGCCGGCCCTCGAGATCGTAGATGTCAATGTCCACCACGGCGTCGTGGGTCAGCGGGTGGCCGGAGACGCTGAAGCGGATGGTGCACTCGCCGTGGCCCATCGGGGAGAAGGGGTTGGGGAAGGCATAGGCGACGGGCTCGTCTATGAAGCCGGAGCGGGGCTGGAAGTCTATGATGTCGAAGGAGGCGCCCCCGTCGCGGGAGACGTGAAGCCCGAGGGGCGTCCCGGCCCAGATGGTCTGGTTGTCCACCGTGGAGACGGAGTAGATGTTGTTGGAAAAAAGCCCGCGGCCGGTGATGGTCTCCCAGGTGCCGTTCGGGAGGCGGTGGGTGAGACCGCCGATCTGCCCCGGCCCGTTGTAGGCGGTGGCCACCCAGAGGTGGTCGTCGGCGCCGGACTCGATCCAGTAGATGGCGTTGGAGTTGATGCCGGGGTTGGTCTCGGCGGCGATCTTGGCCCAGTTCCAGTATCCGTCAATCAGACGCACCAGCCAGAGGCCGTACCAGCCCTCGCCGGCCACGGTGCCGACCCAGACCCAGGGGCCGTCCTCCTTCTGTTGCACCTCCACGAAGCCCACCACCCGGCTGCCGGGCGGGACGTGCAAGGTCCAGCTGTCGCCCTCATCCTCGGAGATTGCCAGCCCCGCTCCGGTGCCGGCGAAGAGGAACTCATCGGTCCGCGCCAGAGCGAAGACGTTGTCGCCGTAGAGCTCCCCGCTGGGGACGCTGGTGCGCCAAGTGTCGCCGTCGTCCGAGGAGATTGCCACGCCGCCGGTCCAGCACCCCGCCCAGATATTCCCGGCCCCGTCGGATTCGGTGTCCCACACGGCGTTGTTGCCCAGGCCGTCGGAGGTGGTCCAGTACTCCCACGTGCCGCCGCCGTCACGTGTTCTGGCCAGGCCGGCGCCCTGCAGCGGATCGAGACCGCTCTGGCGGGGGTAGAAGCAGCCGAGATACAAGTCGCCGTTTCCGGCGATGCGCACCGTGCCGATGTCGGCGGCCGAGCCGGGCAGGCCGTCAGCGAAACCGTAGGCGGTCCAGGTGTCGCCGGCGTCGCCGGACTTGCCGAAATTCTTCAGCGTGCCGATCCAAACAACGGCCGCCGTGTCGTCTATGGCGACGATGGTGTTGTCCAGGCTGTCCTCGGGGGGCGGGAGGTCGGGGAAGGTGCAGCGGGGGATCGTTTCCCGGCCGCCGGCGGTCAACGCCAGAAAGGCCAGGAGAAGGACGAGGGTTCGTTTCATGGACTCATCTCGCATGTGTTTCAGGCGTGGCGATTATAGGCCACGCCGGAGGGCGGCGCAAGGGCCGGGCCGGGGTGAGGTTTGTCTTATTTTCCCTCTCCCTATTAGGGAGGAGCAGTCGCTCACGGGTTTAAGGGTGAGGGCTTCCTTATAAAAAGCGGGCCGACCTGAAGGTTGGCCCCTACGTTTTTTCGGGCGGGGTACATAGCCCCCGCCCTACATCATTAGTCCGCCTACCACTCCTGAGCCTTGATCTCCCCCCAGCTGGTCTCCTCGACACCGGCGCCCGACGGCGTGCCCAGGAGACGGAAATAGACCGAGGCATTGTACTGGAGATAGTTGTGATACAGAATGCCCCCCGTTTGGCCCCTACCGCCCCATTTGAAGTTCTCGGTCTCCGCGCTGATATCGAGCCACCACTGCCCGGCGTCAATACTCATGGGCTCACCACTAATATCTATGCTGTAGTGGTAAACCGGATTGCCGTGGTAATCCTCGCCCGTGTCGGTCTCGGTTATCGCTCCCAGCGGTAAGCACCCGCCATCGAAATAGCCGCCCGGCATGCCGTAGTGGTCGTAGAGAAAAATTATCCAGAAAGGCTGGGGGTGGTAGTCGTCGTCCGGGGAGTAAATCCCCCAAAACTCGATGAACATGACCTTCGAGTCGGTCTCGAGGATGAATTCGTCCTGGGTGTAGTACCGACCCCAGCTAGAGAATGCGCTGTTCATCAGAACGGGGTCGTAAGGGTATTCCCAGAGGACCTCGAGGTCGTCGTCGGCCAATCCGAAGGCGGCCGAAAACGTGAGGGCGCAGAGTAAAAGGATTGTAATCCTGGTCATGGTTTTCACCTCCTCAATCCGTCAGGTCGAGATAGACGGTATCCCAGGCCCAGTAATCATACTCATCCCCAAGGTAGATCTTGTAGTACTTATACTCCGGCTGGGGCCATGGGGGATAAAACGGGTTGACGGAGGTGTCCTCGTCCGCCAGCACATAATGGCCCCCTCCGCCGAACTCCACCCACTTGTAACCCCGGACGTAGGTGGTCCGGTAAACCGGCTCTTCGGGGTCGGACCACCAGTGTGGTGAGGGTTCAAAGAACGGGTAGATATCTACTTCACCGTAGTATTCATCACCGTCAGTCTTGAAGGCCCAACGCTTGGAGTCCTGCCCTGTGAAGAGCAGCGTGAACGTGATTGATTCCTCTAGTTGGTAAAGATATCCACCATAGCCACTTGACCAAATCTGCACCGTGGTGGAGTTGGGCGACCAGTCGAGCGGGGCGTCAATGATTCCCCAAATCCGCCAGTAGCCGATCGGGTCTTCATCCCTCTCTCCCGGCGGGTCGTCGAGAAGCGGCGAATCCTCCGGAGCCGTCAGGCTATCTCCGCAAAAAACCAGCCCGAACGCCACTAAAAGGCATAGAAGAGAAGAGAAGAGAAGAGAGAACCTTTGAACTATTCATAATCGTACCTCCTTTTCGCCTCTTTACACTAGTAAACATACCATATCACATAAAAACAGGTCCGTCAAGAGCCGCTGCAATAAAACAAAAAAAAACCCTTGTCTTAGTGTGTTGTAGGAGCGACCAACGGGAGCGGTTGCGCGGCGGTGGCACAGTTTTTGCGAAAATGCCCACCAAGACCATTCGCCGGGCCTCGTCGTGCAAAAACCTGTGCCACCGCCTCAGTCTGGCGGGCGTCTCTGTTGTACAGCGAGGTACGGAGCCCCCGCCCTACGATAAACAGCCATCAAATCAGAAACGGCGGGGATAGGTATATGCGCCCGAAGGGAAATCCCCGCCCTACGGTTGGGTAACTACGGCGGGCGGGGGCAGAGGCCCGTTCAATGGCGCCCCGTCAGATTGAACTGCTTCAAAATGACGCCCTGTTTCAATCTGTCTGGATAACCCCACGGACTGTGGTATAATTCCTTCGCTTAACGCGATGTTTCAACCCCCTCCCGAGGTTCCCATGGTCGTCAAACCGAAGCGCCTCGTCTTCCCCTTCCGCTGGGGCCTGCGCCTGGCGATCATCGCCGGCGTCGTGATCGTTTTCTGGCTTGCCGCCAAGCTCTTCAATGTTCCCTTTTACCGCGACTTCGACCGGCGGGTCGTCGTCCTCGGCTTCGACGGCGTGGACTCGGATTTATTGGAGATGTGGATGGCCGCCGAGGACCCGGACAACCCTGGCGAGTCTCTTTTACCGAACCTGGCCGCTCTGGCCGAGGAGGGCGTCTACAGCCCGCTCAGGCCGCCGATACCGGCCCAGAGCCCGGTGAGCTGGTCCAGCTTCGCCACCGGAACCAACCCCGGCAAGCACGGCATCTTCGATTTCCTCCTGCGCGATCCCAACACCTACACGCCAATCTTCGCCCTGCTGGAGTCCAGCGAGGCCGAGTTCCTCTGGGACCTGATTCCGACCACTATGCCCAAGGTCTGGTGCCGGCGTCAGGGGACGCCCTTCTGGGACGTGGCCAGCTCCGCCGACGTGCACCAGTTGTTGATGCAGGTGCCGGTGACCTTCCCCTGTCCCTGCGCCACCGGCGAGGTGCTCTCGGGGCTGGGGGTGCCCGACGTGCGGGCCACCATGGGGACCTTCTTCTACTGGGCCGAGGACCTGCCGCCGGGGATCGAGGAGGACACCGAGTTCGGCGGGAAGCTCTACCGTCTGACGGTCCGGCGCGACGGCGGCTTCGAGCTGCCCATCGAGGGGCCGCGCAACCCGGTCATCCGCGACAACAAGCGCGAGCTGCGCGAGGAAGCCCTGGTCCGCCAACTCACCCCCGAGGAGAACGAGTACCTGAACACCCCCGAGGAAATCCTGATCACCGCCGTCGGGCGCATCCTGGACGACGGCTCCGTCAGCCTGAACCTGGACGAGCAGAACGCGGTCCTCGAGGTGGGCGAGTGGAGCGACTTCCTCGAGTTCGACTTCCGGGTCAACGCGCTGATCACCGTGCACGGCATCAGCCAGTTCAAGCTCCTCTCCACCGATCCGTTGAAGGTCTACCTCCACCCGATCAACTTCGACCCGCGCAACCCGCCCTTCCCCGTTTCCTGCCCCGACTACCTGTCGGCCGAGGTGGCCGAGGAGGTCGGCCTCTACTACACCCAGGGCTGGGCCATCGACACCTGGGCCATCTCCGAGGGCCGCATCGGCGAGGAGACCTTCATGGAGAACCTGTGGAAGGTCTCCGACGACCGCTTCCAGATCACAAAATACCTCTTCACCGAGTATGACCCCGAGCTGACCGTGGCGGTCTTCCAGTGCACCGACCGGGTGCAGCACCTGATGTGGCGCCTGATAGACTCCGATCACCCGATGTACTCCCGCGAGCTGGAGAGGCTCCACGGGGACGCCATCCTGGCGGTCTACAAGTGGATGGACGGCGTGGTGGGCTGGTTCCGCGAGCGCCTCGACCCCGAGGACGTCCTGATCGTGATGAGCGACCACGGCTTCGGCTCCTACCGCCGCGACGTCAACCTCAACACCTGGCTCATCCAGGAGGGCTATCTCGTCCTGAAGGAGGGCTTCGAGACCGAGGAGCATAACCTGGCGGACCTCTTCAGCGAACAGGGGCTCTTCTTTGTCGGGGTGGACTGGAGCCGGTCCGTGGCCTACGCCATGGGCCTGGGCGAGATCTACATCAACCTCGACGGGCGCGAGGCCCAGGGGATCGTGAAGCCCGGGGAGGAGTACGACCGCGTTGTGGACGAAATTTCCCGGAATCTGCTGCTGCTGTTGGACACCAACCCGCCCCACGGCCCCCGGCCCAAGGCGGAGGGAGACCGCGTCTACGCCCTGGACGATCCGGACCGGCCCGATCCCCTGCCGGTGGTCCGCAACGTCTACCGCGGCGACGTCGTGTACCACGGCGACGCGATGGAGTACTTCCCCGACATCCTGGTCGGCTTCTACGAGGGCTACCGGGTGAGCTGGCAGTGCTCGCTGGGCGGCATCGAGCGAAATATCCTCTCCGACCAGAAGAAGAAGTGGTCCGCCGACCACTGCTCCCTGGACCCGGGGATAGTCACCGGCGTCTTCTTCACCGACCAGGATTGGAACCTCGAAAAGATGCCCGATATCATTGACCTCGCGCCGACGATCCTCACCCTGCTGGGCCTGGAGCCGCTGGCCGAGATGGACGGCGTATCCTTGGTTCCCGGCGGGTAGGGCTAAGGACCGTCGTCAATGCTGATTGTAGGGCGGGGATTTTTAATCCCCGCCGCTCTTTATTCAAGGTAGCCCTCACCTCCGGCCCGTGAGCGAATGTTCCTCCCACGGGGAGAGGGGAGCCGCTACGTCTGGGAACCGCACGTTGTCAACGTAGGGGCCGACCGACCGGTCGGTCCGTCAATGACGGGCGGGTGTGGACACCCGCCAGCGGGCGACCGCAGAGGGTCGCCCCTACGTTTAGCGCAGAATACGACCCGCCAGGTAGAGCTGGCCCAGAGCGATGCCGCCGTCGTTGGGCGGCACCCGCCGGTGCAGAAGAACCGTCAGCCCCGCCGCCTCCAACTCCTGCGCCGTCCACTCCGTCAGCAGCAGGTTCTGGTAGCAGCCGCCGGAGAGGGCGATGTGCTGTACGCCGTTCTCACGAGCCGCCAGGATTGCGGCTTTCGCAATCCCCCGCGCCAGGCCCCGGTGGAAACGGGCGGATATGATGGGTGGGAAAATGCCCCTTTTCAGCTCGCCGGTCAGTTCCTCGAAAAGCGGACGGGCGTCCCAGCGCCAGGGTTTCTTCGATGTGTCGAGCTCCAAGAGATACGCGCCTTCAGCAGCCGGGTCGGCCAACTGCTCGAGCTCGATGGCGGGCTGCCCCTCGTAGAGCGATTCCCAGCGCACACCCAGGATTGCCGCAACCGAGTCGAAGAGGCGACCGCCCGAGCTGGTCGGCGGCGAGTTGATCCCCCGCTCCGCCGCCGTCCGCACGAACTCCCACTCCTCTCCCTTTAATCTTTCACCGAATGCGGGCATGCCGTAGGGGTCAATCCCGGTCCGCTCCAGCCAGACCGCCGCCATGCGCCAGGGCTGCCGTACCGCCTTCGCCCCGCCGGCCAGGGGGACGTAGTCCAAATGGCACAACCTCGGCCAGTTGCTTCCCCCGTCGGCCAGGAATAGCTCGGCGCCCCAGATGGCGCCGTCGTCGCCGTATCCCGTGCCGTCCCACACCACGCCGATGGCCGGAGAGTCGTGTCCCGCGTCGGCCAGGCAGGCGGCAAAATGCGCCCGGTGGTGCTGAACGGCGATTTTGAGTAAATCCTGCTCCAGCGCCCACTTGGTCGGGAGGTATTCGGGGTGGGGATCGTAGGCGACCGCCTCGGGTTCCACCTTGAATAGCTGTTTGTAGTGCCGGATGCCCTCCTCGAAGCTGGCGAGCACCGCCGGGTTCTCCATGTCGCCGATGTGGTGGGAGAGGAATGCCAGCCGCTCACGGCCCAGGGCGAAGCAGTTTTTCTGCTCGGCCCCCACGGCAAGCAGAGGGACGGGCAGCGGCTTTCCGAGGATGACCGGCTCCGGCGCCCAGCCCCTCGAACGTCTAACCAGATACGGTCCGCCGCGCAGGACCGAGGACACCGTGTCGTCACAGCGCAGCTGGATCGGCCGGTCGTGCGTCAGGAAGGCGTCGGCGATGCCGCCCAGCCGTTCGAAGGCGTCGGCGTCGGTGTAGGCGATGGGCTCGTCGGCCCGGTTGCCCGAGGTGAGAACGAGCGGGCCGGTAAAATCTTTTAAAAGGATGTGGTGCAGGGGAGTGTAGGGCAGCATGACGCCGAGACGCCGCTGGCCGAGGGCCACAGACCGCGCCACTTTGACGCCGTCGGTACGCACCGGCAGGAGGACGATGGGCGCACGGTTGGAGGTCAGCAGGTCCGCCGACGCTTCATCCACCAGACAGAAGCGGTTAATTTCTTCCAGGGAGCGCATCATCAGGGCGAAGGGCTTCTCCAGCCGGGCCTTGCGCCGCCGCAGCTCAGCCACGGCCCGTTCATTCAGAGCGTCGCAGGCCAGGTGGTAGCCGCCCAGGCCCTTCACCGCTATTGTCTTTCCGTCTTTCAAGAGTCTGACGGCCTCACCGAAGGCCCGTTCGGGTCCGGCGAGAGGCTTGCCCGTTAAATCCAGCAGCCGGATCCGCGGTCCGCAGACCGGGCAGCAGACCGGCTGGGCGTGGAAGCGGCGGTTGGCCGGATCGGCGTACTCCCGCTCGCAATCGGGGCAGAAGGGGAAGCCGGCCATGGTGGTCAGCGGCCGGTCGTAGGGCAGCCGGTTGATGATGGTGAAGCGGGGGCCGCAGTCGGTGCAGTTGGTGAAGGGGTAGCGGTACCGGCGGTCCTTTGGGTCGAATATCTCCCGCAAGCATTCGGCGCAGGCGGCGACGTCCGGGGAGACCAGTGTTATATCATCACCGCGGACCGGGCTCTCCCGGATGGTGAACTCGCTCTCGGCGGTTTTGTGTATCTCCTCGCTTTCGATCGACTCGATACTCGCCAGCGGCGGCGTTTCGGATTCCAGGCGACTCACGATCTCGTCCAGCGATTCTTTAGTCCCCTGGACCTCGAGCCAGACCCCCGAGGGGTCGTTGTAGACGAAGCCGATAAGGCCGAGCTCACGGGCCAGGCGGTAGACGAAGGGCCGGAAGCCGACCCCCTGGACGATGCCGGTTACGTGGACGCGACGGCGGGGCATGAGTTTCCTTTTGAAACGCCGTCGCCCAGTCTAGCGGCGAATTTCGGAGGCGTCAACCGTTCGCGTACCCCTTGACAACGGATCTCTTCTTTGTTACTAACTGGTAAAATTTCTCCCTTTGCAGTGGTATAATGGTCAATATACCCTTCAACCGGCGCTCCAGCCTGTACCGCCCCCCGCGGGTTCACCTGATGAAGGGCGGCTTCGGCTTCCTCCTCGGGGTGGGGGTGAACCCGGCGGGAGCCTTTAAGCGCACCATGACCCCCTATCCCCGCATCCGCGAGGACCGCCGCCTGGCCGCCTTCTGTTTATCCGGGGTCAGAAGGGCCCGCGCGTTCGGACCGGCCTAGGGGCTGGATTAGGGGCGAGGGGACGGATAGCCCAAATGTAGGGGCGGGTTTTAACCCGCCTTCTGTAATTATGGTTTCGTGCGCGGGGAGGATACACAAATTGCACAAAACTGACCCCGCGGATCTGCGATTCAACGCGCTGCGTTGGCGGTCGCCCGCAGAGGGGCGACCCTACCTCGCGCAACCTGGATGCAAGGTGCTGCGTTGTCGGGCGGCCACAGATGGCCGCCCCTACGTTGCCTTATGCCTACTCGAAGCGTTCCCACATGGGCTTCATCAGCAGGAAGAGGATCAGCGGGCCGACGAAGGTGTAGATGTAGAGATAGATCGGGAATCCCAGATAAATCTGGATGCCGAGAGAGCCGGCGGCGGTGCCGACGACGGCCCAGAATCCCCACTTCTTCCAGAGCATGAGCGCTACGCCGGCGGTGAGCTGGATCAGCGCCAGGACACCCCAGGCGATTAAAACCCACCGGTCGCCGTGCTCGAAGCCCGAGGAGAGTCCGCTCATCGTGTCGCTCAGGAAGAAGTTGCTGATGGCCGCGAAGGTCGCTCCGAGGATCATGAGCACCAGCCAGGCGGTCAGGCAGCCGCCACGATTACCCTGCTCGGACATTGTGCTCCTTTTGCTTAATGGGTAAAGCCGATAATACCGGTTAAAGGGTAGCAGAAGGTGGCTTGCACTTCAAGTACGCAGTGTGATCGGTGGAACGCGCCCGTATTCTTCCGAGCTTGACTGCCGGGCGCCGCCGAAGCATACTAACATCTTTGGAAGCCCGTCCGGGCCGGGTCGAAAGGGGCCGAAGGGAGCCATGGATAAGATAGATAAGATCAAGCCGCGCATCTTCAAGGGCACCCGGGACTTTCTGCCCCGGATGATGATCCCCCGCGAGGACATCATAGACACCATCCGCCGGAGCTTCTCCCGCTACGGCTTTTCCCCCCTCTCGACGCCCGCCTTTGAGTTCATCGAAATCCTCACCGGCAAGTCCGGCAGCGAGGCCGACAAGCTGATCTACCCCCTTTCCTACCGGGGCGGGAAGACCCTGGCGCTGCACTACGACCTGACGGTCCCCCTGGCGCGGGTGATGGCTCAATACGCGGAGCTGCCCCGGCCCTTCAAGCGGTACCAGATTCAGCCCGTCTGGCGGGCCGACCGGCCCCAAATCAGGCAGGGGCGCTTCCGGGAGTTCGTCCAGTGCGACGCGGACATCGTCGGGGTGGGGGGCGCGTTGGCCGACGCCGAAATCATCGCCCTCACCGCCGACATCCTCGGCCGGTTGGGCTTCGGCATCAGCGAGCAGAAGTACCTCATCCTGGTCAACGACCGGCGTTTCCTCGCCGGCGTCGTCGCCTGGGCCGGCATCTACCCCGGGCAATGGCTCGCCCCGGTCTGCCGCGCCCTGGACAAGTACGACCGGGCCGGCATCGAGGGAGTGCGGGAGGAGCTAACGGCGCTGAAGCTCGAGGTCAAGATCATTGACCGGTTGATGCGTGTCTTCGAGGATGTGCCCGCCGACCTGCGCGCCCGCTCCGGCCAAGCCAAGGCCAAGGAACTCCTGGATAACTGGGCCGATCAGTTGGATTTCGACGAGGAGGCGCTCGAGCTGAACGGCCTATTCGACGCCATCGCCGGGTTCGGCGTACCCGACGACACCTGGGTCTTTACCCCCTGGCTCTCCCGGGGACTGGACTACTACACCGGCCCCATCTTCGAGTCCGTCCTCCCCGCCGAGCCCCACATCGGTTCCTTGACCGGCGGAGGCCGCTACGACGGCCTCATCGGGCGCTTCGGGAAACAGGACATCCCGGCCACCGGCACCACCATCGGCATAGACCGTATCTTCACCGCCATGGAACAGCTCGGCATGCTGAGAAAAGCCTCCTGCCGCACCCAGGTACTGGTGGCCAACTTCGGCGACGAGACCCTGCGCTTCGAGCTGAACATGGTGGCCGAGTTCCGCAACGCCGGCCTCGCCACGGAGATCTACCTCGAGCGGGTCAAGCTGGCGAAGCAGTTCAAGTACGCCGACAAGCTGGGGATTCCCGTGGTGGCGGTGATCGGCCCCGAGGAGGCCTCCAGGGGACTGGTCAAGCTCAAGTGGATGGACACCGGGGTGGAGGAGATCGTCTCCCGGACCCGGGCGGTGTACGGCCTGAAGGAGAAGCTGGCCATTCGGGACGCATGAGGGACGCGCAGGCCGCCGGCCTCCCCCTCCCGGTGGGAGGAGCAGTCGCTCACGGGTCGGGGTGAGGGTCGGAGCGGTTACCCTTTCCCTTTTAGGGAGAGGGTCAGGGTGAGGGTCGGGGTTTGTAACGGAAATGGCGGCCCGCAGAGGGGCCGCCATTCAAATACGATATTATAATACAACCCATCTGCGGGCTGCCATCGTATCATTAGTGTTGTTATTTATACTTACACACGTTTTAAACATATAATCTAAGAAACTATGCTGGTTTTACATAGTCTCCTTTTTTAGGGAAATCAAAAGGTGTTAATTTATTTGCTTTTCTCCATTCTGAAGATCTTATACCAATTCCAGGCCAATTCAGTAATAAATCTTGATTTTGGCTTTCTATTTTCATATTTGATTCGAGTGTTGACCATTCATCTGTGACAAGTACTATTTTACCGCTTCCAGTAAAATGTTCGTAATTTCCTAATTTCTTCCCAGTTTCTGGATCAATAATTTCACGTTCAGTAAGTTTATATACGATAAATCGTTGACCTATTATCACATCATCTTTTTTGCCTCTATTAATAACAAGAGTATATTCATCAATAATATCTGCAACTTGTCCAGGAAAAGGTCTAGGGTACATTGTATTTTCGTTGTCTTCCATGCTAACCTCTTCAGTCACTAATTTCGCGTGGTATATGTGGTTTGACTAAGATTTTATTAATTATATTTCTTCTATCTTCTTGTATACCTTCGATTA
>SDBS01005216.1_pt1 | contig 12708 bp, 6 predicted proteins | sample 2277091 | NCBI WGS metagenome assembly SDBS01 (sample SAMN10404972, study PRJNA504765) | marine sediment metagenome | isolation source: marine sediment core GS10_PC15, 163 cmbsf | place: Arctic Ocean: Southern Knipovich Ridge | collected 2010 | reverse complement strand
CCACCAATCCCTTCGCCCCGAAATAGTTCGATTGTAATGTCCATAGTCCCTGAATCAGGATTAAAATCATCAAGCCAAAATCCTATGGACTGTATGTATTCGTCTTCGGCTGTGAAAGTCTGCCCAATCGGCGAATAGTGAAGAATTTGACGAGTGTGACCGATCTGATCTTGGATTATTGTACCGGCCTGCATGGATTCGCACAGCCAGCTGACCATAAGAACTGCTGCCACCCAAATTGTGATTCTTACATTTCTCATCTCCCACTCCCTTCCAAAAAACGTTAAACGTATCTTCCGCAGACGATGCGTACAATACTGAATCAAAGGGATGCTCCTCGAAGGGGCTTCCCATCACACTCCAGGAAACATTATGACCTTAGTGGCTCTATCAGTCAAGGAAAAACGGAAATTATTGTCAAAATGCCAAAGTAGCAGTAACACCCTCCCCATACTCCCCGATTAAGCCGTCTACAACAGGCGAGACGGCGTTTTCTTGGCTCAGGGGTACGTTAGCGGCGGGATGGTTCTTTGTATTGCAATTCTTCTTTATTACCATTTTCCTCTCTTCATGTTCTTCAAGTCCTTCATGGTAGGAACAAAGGGATTCACCATGAAGGACATGAAGGTATTGAAGTTGTAATTGAATTTCTGCTTAGCCTGGCCTTGTGCTTTACAATGCAGCATGCAATTGGTATTATTTAGCCATGACCTATTGCCCTTGTTAACCTGATACGGAGGATATGACTTATGGAACTGGATAAGCATGTAAATCGGCGGTCGGTGCTGCTTGGTGCGGTTGGCGGGGCCGGGGCTATGATGTTGGGACGGGATGTTTTTGCGCAGCAAGGCGCGGTTGTGCGTAAGGGGCGGATAAAGCAGTCCATTGCGTTTTGGTGCTTTAATGTTGCCGGCGGCAAATGGGATCTTGAGCGGACGTGCCAGGTCGCTGTCAAGTTGGGCTGTCCCAGTGTGGAGCTGGTGTTGGGCGATGATCACAAGATCGTCAGGAAATACGGGTTGACGTGTGCGCTTGCACAGATCGACCTTAGTCCCGACCCGCCTTTTGTCAAGGGCTTTAACAATCCGGGCCACTGGCCCAGGGTGATCAAGGCGACGAAAAAGGCAATCGACGAAGCCAACGCTTACAAATCGCCATGTGTGATCGCCTTTACCGGCTACAGCGCCAAAGACCCGGCCAATCCCGACGGGCCCAAATGGACTCTCGAAGAGGGCGCCGACAACTGCGTGGCGGGGTTCAAGCAGATCATCGGATATGCCGAGAAGAAGAAGGTTAATATCTGTCTGGAGGTACTGAACACGCGCGACGACTCGCACCCGATGAAGGGGCATCCCGGCTACATGGGCAACCATACGGAGTGGTGCATAGACGTCGTCAAGAGGGTGGGCTCGCCCCGGATGAAGCTCCTGTTCGACATTTATCATGCCCAGATCATGGACGGCGATATCATCCGCAGGATCCACCAGCACGCCGACTACATCGGCCACATTCACGTCGCCGGCTGTCCCGGCCGGGGCGAACTGGACGACAAACAGGAACTGAACTTCAAGCCGATCATGCAGGCCCTCGTGGATGTCGGCTACACCGGCTATGTCGGCCATGAATACCTCCCGACAAGAGACGCCATGACAGGCCTCACCGAAGCGGTCGCCCTGTGTGATGTGTAGACGCCCTATGGTTGATCCGGACGACTGACTCAGGCAATGACGATGTCATAGCTTTTGCTTTCCCGCTCTTTACCGGGCTGTTTGTGCTCCATCTTGTGCTGTGGCTGTTTGCAGTGATTGTCTAAGCCGACAAAGGGTCATTCGACAGGACCGTCTCACTATGGTCTTGTGCGCCGGCTACGGCCAGAGTTGCTTATCGAGCCAGGCCCCCCCCAATTCCGCCAAATCCCTGAAGTCGACCACGCAATCATCGTTGACATCGCCCACCGGCCCATGTCCCGCAATACACCTCGACGGACACAACCAGATTTCGTCGATGTAAACCTTGCCTGTCGCACTGCTCGGGGATCCGTTCTTATCCCCGACACCGATACGCATCCCGACAACGCTGGTCAAATCGACCCAACCCCGCGTGAAATCGCTCAAGTTGATATTCCACTCCCGCCACCCCCCAAGAAGCAGCACTAACGGATTCCTGTGAACGACCGTCGCCGATTGTCCGCCACTGTCGACGAGTTCAACATACAATGGCGCAACACCATTGTTCAAATCGCCCCTGAGCTGAATTGACAACGCCCTGATATCACTGCCGCTCCAATCCTGCGGCGAAGTGAACTGCCGCTCAGCCTCGGCGTAGTTCGCCAAGGTCAGATCATAGCTAAACGGCATCGACTGATTACCCCAGAATACTATATTCTGCTCAGCATAGGGGGGCAACAGATTACCGACCACAGAGCCGTTGTCGGGATCGAGAAAACCATCAGCCCAAACATCAAATATGTAGTACGAATAGTCGTTATAAGCCTCGAATCCGTCCACAGGCACCGTACAGCCCGGCTCATCGGCGATCAAACCCACATCCAGCCACTGTCCTGAATTCTGGTCGTACGCATAAAAATCGTACTCCCGACCCATTATACCAGTCAGAAATACCTGCATCGAGAACTCATCAGCGGTGCTCAAGTCGGCACCGTCGCTGACAAATCGAACGCCGCCCTGGGGGCGGGAATCACCATTCGGATCATTGTAAACCACCGAGCCGGTCCAGAACGCCGTACCTGTCGAAGCATACGCTGTGAAACTCGCGGGCCAAAGCGTGCTTACGGCGGCGTTGTTGCTGAATAGCTGAACCTCCGTAATCCGCACAGGTCCCAACATTGCATCGACATTGTTTACGCCAAAAGTACCCTTGGAGATATACAGGTTATAATTGGTGACACCGCCGACGGTCGCCGCCGCCTGCACGCTGGATCCCTCCGTCGTCGGCGCATTCGAACTCGGCCACCCCGCCTTATCCTTTACCCGGCAGCAGACATTCCAGAACTTGACCTCAATGCTCTTGTTAACGATGTTTTTCCTCGCCTTAAACTTGAATCGCTCCCAGTCAGGCTGCGCGTCGAGCCGGTACCTCCATACTGTGAACTTCGTCCCCTGCTTATCCTGCCGTTGTCTCAGGCTGATGAGTTTCTCAGTGATCTTATCATCGAGAAGCCAACTGAAACCTTTTATCTCTTTGAGTGACAAGCTCCTGCTGGCGGCACCTTTGATAGTCAGTTGCAGGAACTTCTTCACGCCGGTGCGCTCCTGGTTGTCAAACGCTATCCAGATCGGATCGCCCTTCGACAGATTCAGGTCAATAGGCCCGTTTGAACTCTGCCACTGGTTCTCACCCGGGCCCGGAGGCCTGCGCTCTATCGGATGTTTCTCCTCATCCGTACCATAGTAAACCTTTGTCTGGCCGCTGCACACATTACCCATGCCATGCGCCAGCACCACAGACAATACGATAACACAAATGCACTTATCAGTAGTAGTCATCATTTCTCCTCTGCCATTGAATATTACTTACCTACATCTGACACTTCCCATCTACACGCCCAAAAAGCATACTTCTCTCCGTACGACACCAATAATCCTACCGCATTCACCTTGAACTGTCAAGAAATTCCACTTTCAAAGCCACTTTGTTGAAAATTTCCACGAAAACATTGTTTTTTAATTAAATTGGACCTGGTCCCTTTATTAGTAGAATTTTTTGGTCTTCTTCTTGGCTTCAGTGGAATGGCGGGGTTTCCAATGGGGTTGAGAGTTTTTTATTGCAGAATGGTAGTGACCATGTCTCCTGCTTCGAGGCGTTGGTCGGTGTTTGGTTCTACCATGAAGTAGCGTTGGCAGCGGCCTCTGGGCGGGTCCGGGGTTTCGATGATTACAGCCATTTCCTCACCGATGAATTGGCGGCGGAATCGCTGCTGCAGCGTGTGGTCCAATTCGTGCAGTATCCGGGAGCGTTCTTTTATGAGTTCGGCGGGTACTGCAGGCTGCATTCGGGCTGCGGGGGTGCCGTTGCGGGAGCTGAAACTGAAGATGTGGGTCTTTGAGAAGGCGACTTCTTTCATGATTTCGATGGTGGCGGCAAAGTCATCGTCAGTTTCACCGGGAAAACCGACGATAATATCGGTCGTTATGGCTGGTCGGTCCAGGCTCGACTTCAGCTTTTCGATGCTTTTTTGGAAATCGGCGATCCTGTATTGCCTGCACATGCGTTTGAGGATGCGGTCGGAGCCGGACTGGAGGGGCAGATGCAGATGCAGCGCAATATTTTCATGGGCGCAGATGACATCGATAAGGCGGTCGGTAACGTCGGCAGGCTCGAGAGAACTGAGCCTGAGACGCTCCAGGGCGGGCGTTTGGGCCACTTTATCCAGCAGATCGGCTAACGAATCCAGCCGTGCCGGGTCCCAGTGTCTGCGTCTGGCGGTATCCTGGCCGTAGGCGCCTAAGAAGATCCCGGTCAGCACGATCTCCTTATGGCCCGCCCTAACAAGGTCGCCGACCTCCTGAAGGACGGTTTTTACATCCTTGTTACAAACCTTTGTCCGGATTTTGGGTATAATACAATAAGTGCAAAAGGCGTCGCAGCCGTCCTGAATTTTCAAAAAGGCTCGTGTGTGTCCCGAAAATGACGTGATCACCGGCAGCCCCGGCGGGTCGAAATGTTGCTTCGGCGGGGTTTTATCCTTGATTTTGACGGCTGAAAGTGGTTTAATAGAATACGCAGGTGTGCTCTCAGTGTTGCCGCCTGCCACGAGATCACGCAGGGTGGCGACAAGTTCTTTCTTTCTGCTGACGATATGAACGTTTCCGGCGATGTTTTTTAACTCATCCGCCGGTCCCTGGGGCAGGCATCCGGCGACGAGAACAGCGGCGTTTTTCGCGGCTTTTTGGGCTTTTCGAATGGATTGACGGCTTTTTGCCGATGCAATATGAGTGACACAGCAGGTGTTTACGACCACGAGATCGGCGCATTGTATGCGCGGGGCCTGCTTCAGGCCGTAGCCTGTCAGCAACTCCCTTATCTGCTGGCTCTCATATTGATTGACCTTGCAGCCAAGAGTATTTATGGCAAAAGTCTTCATTTTCTGTTATAATACCCTTCAGGGTAATAAGTTCTCGCGAGAGAAACTGTATATTGTCGTAAAGCGACTTATCCACGTATAAGAGCACTTTTTTTTAGCGGGACTGTTATAATAAGCAGTGTGTGTGTAACATACAAGGGTTTTGGCGGCTCTGTTATTATGTGGTGCTTGTTACGGGCGGGCCGGGCGAGCGGTTTGGTGTTTTTTTGAGTTCATTTACTTCCTGCACAGGAGACGACGGATATGGCCTCTTCAGCAAAAGGCATTTGGGCAATCGATATCGGGAGCAACGCACTAAAGGCGATTCGTCTGGTACAGGGCGGTGAAGGATTGGAAGTGGTGGGTTTCGACTACGTCGAGCACGGGCGAATCCTGTCCGCCGATGGAATGGACGAAGAGGTCAGAGAGCGTATGATCGGCGAGACGCTTCACCAGTTCGCCTCGCGGAATGTAGTCGGCGACGAGGAAGTGGCTATATCGATTGCCGGCCAGAGCAGCTTCGCCCGTTTCATCAAGCTCCCGCCTGTCGAGAAGAAGCGAGTCCCCGAGATTGTCCAGTTCGAGGCCGTCCAGCAGATTCCGTTTGATATCAACGAGGTGGAGTGGGACTGGCAAATCATGGACGACCCTGACAGTCCGGACACGGAGGTTGGCATTTTTGCGATCAAGAACGAGATCATCAACGCGGCGATGGAACATTTCACCCGGGAGAACATGAAAGTTTCGTGTGTTCAGATTTCCCCGATTGCGCTGTACAACTATGCCCTGCATGACCTTCAAAACATCGGCGGTCACAACGAGAAGGCGACTATCATAATTGACATGGGCGCCGAGAACACGACGCTGGTGGTGTGCAGTCAGACGGGAATCTGGCAGCGGAGCATTCGCATCGGGGGCAACGCGTTTTCGCAGGCGATCGCCGATGCATTCCACCTGAGCTTCCGCAAGGCGGAAAAGCTGAAACGGACCGCGCCGATGAGCAAATACATGCGACAGATATTTACGGCGATGAAGCCGGTGTTTACCGATCTCGGCAGCGAGATACAGCGGAGCCTCGGTTTTTACAGCAGCAGCGGTCCCGGTCGCGAGAAGGGCTTTGCCAGGGTGATTGCCTTCGGCGGAGGCATGAAACTTCAGGGGCTGGCGAAGTACCTCCAGCAAACACTCAATGTCCCGGTTGTCAAACCGGACTCTTTCCGGAGTTTGACGCTTAACAGCGCTGTGTCGTCGGCGAAATTTCATGAGAATGTTTCGGATTTCGGGATTGTTTACGGGTTGGGTGTCCAACTGCTGGGCGAGCCGAAGATTGAAGTGAACCTCCTGCCTCGCAAAATGGCCAGGGCAATGGCATGGCGTCGCAAGAGCCGGATGTTTATGATTGCCGCGAGTATACTGCTGGGTGTCTCGCTGCTCGGGCTGATCAGAGCCAACATCGACAAAGGCAAATACAGGTCAAATAAGGGACTTCGACAGACCATGGCGTCGGTAATAGGCAGGGGAGAGAAGACCGCCGGCGATCTGGAAGCCCAGGAAGCAAGGAGCAGGCCGCTCAAGGAGATGTTCAACAAGGAGATGGATAAGTTCGACCATCGGGATGTAATTCCCGCGGTGAATCAAATGGTCATATCCTGCCTTCCGAACAAGGACAACACCCCCCAGCATAAGGCGCTCTACGAAGCGTTGTTGGCGGGCGACGTTGAAGGTGTTGTCTCGTGGTCGCGAGGCGAGCGCAAGCAGTTGTTTGTTACGGGTATTTCAGTAGCATATTCGTCTGATCTTGAAAAAGCGACTTTCGACAAGAACCGTCGCAAGGCGTATCGCAGGCCGAACATCCGTGATGAGGAGATGATGTATGATATGGAGGAATATTACGACGGGCGGGGGGGCATGCGCGGGGAGGAATACGAGGGGCGGTATGGGCCTGGTGCAGCAATCGGTCAGCCGGGCGTTGCCGCGGCCGACGAGAAAAAAAGCGGCTTTGTTGTCATGATAGAGGGCTACAGCCCATACAAGGAGATTTCGGCATTGCTTGACCCGCACAGCGTGGGAACCGACAAGGAACGGTGGGGTCTGGTTACGCGACTTGTGAATATCTCGGAGATTGTCAAGGACTGCCCCTTTGAACTTTACAAGAAAACCGATCTCAAGCATTTTGTTCTGGAGAATGGGCCGGTCGATCTGCGTTCGGGCAAGACGCCGCCGGGAATCGGCGTGGAAAAGGAAATAGAGCGGGTCCCGATGCAGCTTGACACAACCGGTGTGCCGGGCCGGGCCGCCGGGATGGGCATGTACAACAGAGTAAACATGCTCCAGCGCGACTATGTCTATTTTGAAACGGTCTTGATCGACCCGATGACCAGCGAAGAGATGAGCAAGGTATACGATATCGTGACACAGGATGATATCGACAACGACCCCGGCCTGGGCGAGAAAGATCTTGGCAGGATCGAACGCGATGAGTTCGACACACCTTTGTATATTGAGCGTGATTACTGGTTCAGGATCAACGCCAAGTTCGTATGGAAGGGGGCCCCTCCGCTGCCGGAGAGACCGCGGATGTACGATGATCCGTACGGGATGAGCATGGGCAGGATGCCGGGACGCTGACAGGAAGGCAGACGACATTTTTGAGGATGATCTTGTTTTCGAGAGGATGTGATCAATGAGCTTTATCAAGAAGTATTCGGTACTGTTGATCCCCGTGGGCATTGCCCTGGCGGCGTGCGTGGTAATCGTGCTGACCATTCTGACTTCCCGTTCGTTAGCCAAGGATATTGCCGCCAACAGTCTCCGACAGAACGGGCAGATTACATCGCTTCTGCGCGATCCGCATTCCGAGCGGCAGCCCGATGTGGAGAAGATACGTCAGGACCGGCGTGCCAACGACGTGAAGGGAGTCGTGAATCTGGCGATGCAGTGCACCTTGAGAGAGTTGATCAGTTACGGGGTCTTTCCGCCGACAGATGACTCGCAACAGTTATTCGACGAATATGGCCAAAACTACAGGCTCGCTATCGAATCGCTGGTCCGGAGTATGAAGGCCCTGGAGGCACCCAGCGAAATGGAGGTCCGCAGCGCTCTTAACGAAAGCGCGCAGCCGGCGTTGGGCGGCGCCAGTCGTTACAGGGGCATGGGTAGCGGCGGTTATTACAACCCTCTGGGGATGTCGGGTGCGATGAGACGCAATGACAGTGCAAGAAAGACGATGCTGGATGCAATATGCGGCAAGCGAGCCGAAGAGATACGCGTTTATGCCAATCCGAATCTGTTCAGGTGGTATGAATACTGGGGCGACTTCCAGTTTGCCGGTGGCGATCCTGCGGTCCAGGACTGCTGGTATTCGCAACTGGCCTACTGGATTTGTGAAGATGTCGTCGCCACGATCAATAAGCTCAACACCGCTTCACAGAACGTCTATTCATCGCCGGTCAAGCGGCTGTTAGGCGTGAGTTTCCGGGAGGCGGTGGATTATCCCAAGACCACGGGCCGGGTGGGTTACGGCGGCATCGGGGCGGCGGTGGGCAGACGCTATGCGCGTGCCGATTACGATGACGGCATGTTTTCGACGCGTGGGGATGCGCCGGAGTATATTCGCTATGCTGAGGGTGGGGTTCTGGGTGTTGAGACGTGGATGGGTCGTGTCTGCAATGATGACATCGACGTCATTCATTTCAGCGTGGGTGTTATCACGAGTTCGTCGGCGGTGATGTCGTTCATGGAGGAATTGTGCAGTGCAAAAGATCATGTCTACCGCAAGGGCAAGGTAGACGGTGAGCGGCTGGATTTTCGACACAATCAGGTCGGTATTCTCAAAAGCGAGGTCATTGCCGTGGAACGGGATGCCCCGGAGAACGCCAATTATCGCTATGGCGATGAGGCGGTGGTGCGACTGGACCTTGTTTGTGAGTATATTTTTAATCGTGGCGGTTATGACGAGATCAAACCTGAGTCAATCAAGGTTCAGTTGGGCCAGGCCGAACCCCCCGAGGGTACGCCGGGTGCGCCTTCCCTGGGACGCGCCCCGATACGACCGGGCGCACGACCGGCGCCGCCGCCGGCCCGAACCGGCACGCGAGGAAAGGGTCGGGAACTGCCGGGTCTGGACATTTGAGGAGATAAGGCCCGATTGGCCCTGTAACGCCAATATGCCGAATGGATTATTTCTAAACGGAGATGCGTAAAATGACTAAGAAGAATAGAGGCAATCTTCTGGAGCAGCACGCCGAAAAGATCGTGTTAGGAGTGGTTGGGATTATCAGTGTGGGGCTTCTGTGGATGTTTGTGCTCAGCAGCCCGAACGCAGAGAAGCTCGGCGGCAAGAAACGCGGGCCCGGTGAGATAGATCGATACATTAAGGGCCAGTCCGACCAACTCGATGCGGAATTGAAAAATGACCCTGTTGAACCGCGGCTTGCTGCGGCGGATGCAATGAGGAAGATGTATATCGACAGACTGGTCAATACGATCGCGGATGTTCCGGACTTTCGGATTCCAGGAGTGGCGCCGAATCCCAATGTTGCCCCGGAGGACAGGCGTTATGCCGTTCCCGATGTGGGAAGGGTCGACGAGGTTGTCGCCGAGGCGATTCGCGGCGCCGCGTATGTCCCGCTGGATGAGATCGGACCGGAGAACGCGTACAACCAGGCAATGACGCGACTGGACGATATTGATCTTGTGACAGTTCAGGCCAGCTTCGATATCGGGGCGCTTTACAGGAGCTTCACCCAGAGCTTCGTCATGGGGCGAGGCGTGAAGAATGAGTGGAAGGACGATGAGCTTGCCGCGCCCGTGTTTGCATCCGCTCAACTCCAGAGGCGCCGGGCGCTGGAAGGGGGCGGCTGGAGCGAGTGGGAAGTCATTCCGCGATCGAAGGTCGACCCGTATCGGACGATGCTGAGTGTTCCGGAAAAGATCGACTTTGATATCAGTGTACAAAAGACACGTTTCAGACCATTTGAGATTCAGCGGAGTATTCTCCAGCCCGAACCATACAATTTCGCATCATCCAATGCGGTCTGGCTTGCCCCCTCCTTCCATAAGGAATACATCGAGATTGAGGAAAGGGAGAAGAAAGAAGCGCTGCGCGAAGAGCGTGAGCGTGTGCGGGACGAGCGGGCGCGCGATCGGGGGAGGTCCGTGGGTTACGAAGGAACGCGAAGCCGAAGCCGTACAACGCGAGGCGACTCGTACTCCGACTCTGGAGACGGCGCCTATGACGGAAGATCGCGGACCAGGCAGCCCTCGAGGCGAGGAGGCGCCGATGACCCGCGGCGAAGGCGAGAGACGACCGCAGGCAGGAGCGACTATTACGATGAGGGCGATGAATTCGGCTTTGGCGCCGATTACCTGCGGCGGGGACGGCAGGGTACCCTTGACGGCGTGATTGCCGACAATCGGAAAGTCATGATCTATGCAGAGCAGCAACTGCAGAATATGAGGGAGCCGCTTGTTTTCTGGGCGCACGATGATACCGTCGAGCCGGGCAATACCTATCAGTACAGGATCCGGCTGGGTGTTTTCAATCCGATAGCGGGCAAACCCTGGTTCTACCAGCAGGAGCAGCAGTATAAGGACCAGGTCGTCCTGTGGAGCGATTTTTCGGAAATCGCCGAGGAGGTGGAAATCGCGCCCAGGGTCTATTTCTTCCCGACGGGCGTTGCCAGGACAGGCGACAAGAAGGTAACGATTGACGTGTTCAAGTACCACTTTGGCAACTGGCGAAACGAGGCTTTCGACGTTCACCCGGGCGAGATGATCGGCAAGCTGGTTGATTTCAAAGCGCAGAGGCCCGGCGCGAGTGCGAGGGATGCTTATGGCGGATATGACTATGACGGCGGTATGATGGCCAATACCATGCCGGAAAAAATCGACTTCGACACCGGTGCTATGCTTGTGGATGTTGTCAGGACCGATGCGTGGACGGGGCTTCGCCCACTTGTTCGCACCAGGATGGTCGATGTTCTTTATACCCGCGACGGCGTTAGCATGATGCATCTTCCGGTAAAGAGGACCAACTGGACGTCGGCAATGAAAGTCCAGTACGCCAAAATCGACGAGGCGTCCAGGGAAAGTGTTGATATTCACCAGGGTAAGGGCCAGAGCAAGGTGAATCTATTCGGGCAGCGGGGCGGCATGTCTTATCCGGGAGGCACGGGGGGTCGGATGATGGACGGCCGCGGCGAATATGATTACATAGATGAAGAGGACCGCATGGGTTCGCGCAAGGGAAGATATCGCTGAGGCTACTGAGATTATCAGGCCCGAGCGGATGATTATTTGCCCCACCGTTGCGGTTGGTGTGAGAATCAGCGATTTTGATGGGGTAAACCCATCTGTTTGACCCATCGCAGCGCGATAAGGGGCTCGGGGTCTTGTACATCGCGGGCGAAATCGACAGTCAATTCACGGGGTTGCTGGGGTATCAGATCGACGTAGTTGTCGCTGAGTTGCGCCGGTACGCGGGTCGTAACCTGCACGTCCTTTGCCACCGTATCGGATCGCAGCGTAATTGCCCATTTTCTTTTGTCAAGTTGTGTGAACGTTCGGGCTATCTGTGCTTTTGGCCAATGCATGTATTTGTCGGGCAGGTAGAGGAAGTTGTTCTGCGCGATCACACCGTCGACGTTTTCCAGCACCAGTTGCAGGAGGGACTGTTGAGGATTCCTCGGACGAACCAGGGCTTTGGGCAGGCGCAGGGGCGCTGATGTCGACAACGGTCCAATTGCCAGGGCCAAATCGACCTTGTCGAGCAGATTGCCCTGCATATCCATCAACCGACATATCAGCGTTGCCGTCAGCGGCTCGGGTGTGTCGTTGATGACGACAGCGTGCGCGGATGCAAGCGTCGGTTCAATGTCCGGCCTCGGGCTGTTGGACTGAGTCAAAAGTGTCGGAAGGACAGGGGCGAAGAATCGGCGCGCATAGAAGTAAAGGGCCTTGGGCTTCTTGAGATAATCCACAGCCGACCAGCTTATCGCAGGACAGCAATCGTTGAACTGCCAGAAAAGCACGCCGCTGTTGACATTGTTGTGTGCGCGGAGGTACTCGACATATTCCTTCACCCGGCGGGCCTGGGCCAGTTGGGTCAGATAGACTAATTGTTCCAGGTCGGCGGGCGGGTCGAAGAGTTCGGACAGATAAGAAAAAAGCCTGGAGTTGCCGTCGAGCTGGTAGTTATGTTTTTCAATAGCCCGGCTCGCCATACCGGGGCTTTCGTCGGTGCAGAAGCTTTTTACAGTGTCGATGTCCGGCAGCGACTGCAGACCGAACTCCGTAACGAATCGGGCAACATCGCCGGCGGTGTAATTTCGCCCCGGCTGATTACCGCTCCAGACCTCCCACTGATGGATAGTCCCTGAGCCGGGGTCATTGGCGTCGTGGGTGTTTGAGAAGGGCGTTGTGCCGATGTAATCCCGTTCGCGATCGAGTTCGGAAAGCAAATCGCCCAGCATCTTGTGGTAGATTGCCTTGCCGTAAAACTTCTTTCCCTTTCCGAGTCGGCCTTCGGCATGCAGCCAGTCGATTTCATTGTTGCCGCACCAAAGGACCAGGCTGGGATGGCTGCGGAGTCGTTTTATGACGGCGGCGGCTTCGGTTTTGACGGC
>SDBS01005215.1_pt1 | contig 12709 bp, 27 predicted proteins | sample 2277091 | NCBI WGS metagenome assembly SDBS01 (sample SAMN10404972, study PRJNA504765) | marine sediment metagenome | isolation source: marine sediment core GS10_PC15, 163 cmbsf | place: Arctic Ocean: Southern Knipovich Ridge | collected 2010 | reverse complement strand
GGATTAAAAATTGATATCGATAGAAGAAATCACCCAAAAAACATGAAATATCCAATGTTAGAACTTGCGCGTGACAAATTTATTCATGCAGACGGTTGGGAAAGAATTGAGCTTGTACATGATATGCTCTCTTTCTGCTCCGCTTTTCCCCGGAACATCGAGGAAATATGCGCTGAGCATCACATTCATCGAAAGACCTTCTACACATATCAACCGATCCTTGATCACACGAGTCTACTAACCGAGCTGAATGAACCCCCTGAAGGAAAGGGAGGTACTCGTGCGCGCTGGTTCTCGACCTCTTCTAGAGGTGAGGATTTTGTGAGACGGCTTCGCTTAGCAACGACTCTGCTGGGTCCCTACGGCATTATTAAAGGAGCTGAAATATTGGAAAAGAAGAAAGAGAACCCCCTTGCGGAATTGACGTGCAGTCAGTGTGGTATGCCCGTCGCCCATCTCAAATACGACTCTACTTGTAGCGCATGTGGGTTCGACTATGCATTACCTCCAGTCAACGGGATGAACTTTCTAATCGTTAAGACGCTGGAAACTCACGCCTCAAAACTGGATGAGATTCAAAACCAACTCCACTCCACATCCATGGAGATCGTGAATGAGAAGAAGCACACCGCCGAGCTCCAACACGAAGTAGAGCGCCTCTACGAAAAGCTTAAAGAAATCACTGAAAGCGTGAATGATGTAAGAGGGTTAATAAAAACGCTTCAACCCCTAGTCAAACAGTCGAGGTAAGAGTTATGGCAGAAAAAAAGAAGAAGAAAGAACCCAAGGATCTTACTATGGGGATGATCAACGAGACCCACCAGGTAAGCAAGAAACGCCTTCCCGACGGTACATATATGCTACTCGACAAGCGAGAAGCAGAGCTCGATAAAGGCAAGCTAGAATCCGAGAAGACTGTCCGCGACCTCAGGGCGAAGTAAGTGGCGGATGAGTAAGCTGCTTCCTAGAGTAGTTACAGAGTCGCTCAGGATGGGAGCGTTCATTATTGGGTATCAAAGCTGGGCATCATACGATCTTGAGACTAACACCATCTCTATAATGGAGGGAGTGAAACCAAGGTGGTTAGCTATCCTTCACGAGTATGGTCACTGGCTAATAGGATATGCCCCAGAGTGGTTACACAAGAGAGTTTCACTTGACTACGAATATGACCGCTTGTGGAATTGGCTGGATTTGAGCAGATTCATTTCTATGACATTTAAAGGAGAATAATGACTAATGACAACAAGAAAGTGGAACACGTCTCTGACATTCCTAACCCCCTCAGGAATAGGTTTTAATACCCTTTTACCCAATTAGGGTAATGAATAGTTATGGTGGAGTTGCCTCGTAGGTGGGTTACAGTTGATAACCGGGGGAGGGTTACGTTACCTAAGTATCTGCTGGAAGCCATCGGGGTGGATATGAAGGATGCAGGGAATGCGGTGCTGTTGGTTGAGGCGTACCCTAGTCTTGAGGATGCTAAGGTGCTGACATTGAAGAAGGGGAGGATTTAGGTGGGTAAGTTAAAGATATGCCCCAACCCAGAATGCCAGCAACTACTCCAGATGGGAGGAGATGACGCTTGGGTAGAGAGGGGCGGTAGCGTGTTCTGTTGCGGGAAACTGCCTGAACCCATCGAGGAGCTATTTGGAGATATCTTGCATGTCAACGATTACATGTTCTGCATCCATAGTTCCGCCAAGGGAATGGTACCATTCAAGATCAACGCTAATGACGCCCTCATCATGGAGACCCAGATGAGGACTATTTTAAAGAACTACCGCGCAAGACTTGAGGAGATACCACCGATATGAGTAAAACCACGATACATGTACCTGATGAATACAAGCCTCTCATAGAGGATTTACGGCTTTTAGTTAAAGACGGTGAGAACCCGAACCGCATGCTGAAACGAGAGCAAGCTGGACTATGGCGGAGTCTTCAAATGTATGGCTGGGTCTACCCGATCCTCGTGGACAAGAACGGTACACTAGGCGATGGAGAACAGCGCCTAGAGACCTGTCTCGCTAATAAGGAATACTATGGCCCCGTGCTTCGCCTCGACGTGAATGACATAGACCGTAGGTTACTCAGGCAGGTTACTAACAAGCTACGAGGCAAGCATGATCCTGACAAGGACGCAGCGGAGTACCGTAAAATCATAGCCGGGGGTAGGCGTAAGGAGCTTATCAGCATCCTACAGCTACGGGAGAAGGACATCAGGGATGCTCTCGCTAACAAGATAAAAGAGGACACGTACCGGATACCCGCCCTTGAATCCGTGGAGACAGACATAGTTCTGGGGGACATCTGCGCGGTGGGATTTCATAGGATCATGTGCGGGGATAGTACCCTGTCGGAAACCTACGAGAAGCTCCTGGACGGGGAGAAGGCTAACATGGTTATGACCGATCCACCATACAACGTAGATTACTCCAGTAAACAAGAGATGCTCAATCAATGGGATGGAGGATCACGTAACCAAACACCAATCGCCAGCGATAACGTTGAGAACTTCCAACTCTTTCTATTCCATTGGTTAATGTCTATGAAACCCTATTTGACTGATTACAATAGTGTATATGTGACTTTCGCTGGAAAAAGCCTCAAAGAACTCTTGATAGCCTTCGAAGCAGCAGGATACTATCTCAGCCAACTACTTGTGTGGAATAAAAACAACCACGTTCTAGGACGCATGGACTATCTAGGAAAACACGAACTCATCCTGTACGGCTGGCTCGGGAAACACAAGTTCTATGGAAGGAACGAGAAAACAGTCTGGGATATACCTAAGCCCAGCCAAAGCAAACTCCACCCCACCATGAAGCCTGTGGAGCTATGCACCCGCGCTATCGGTAACAGTAGCCTCCCTGGGGACATAGTGCTTGACTGCTTCGCAGGATCAGGTAGTACCCTCATTGCATGCGAACAACTAGAACGTAAAGGGTATATGATTGAACTTGATCCAAGATATTGCCAAATAATCATAGACCGCTTCGAGGCATACACTGGCGAGACTGCGGAGAAGATATAAAGAACTGCGATAATCTGCGAGATATTGGAAAAATGGAGGAATAGCCATGGGAGGAACTATAGCACAACGAAAGAGACGAGTGAGACGTGTCCTAGAGCTCTCAACCTCAGGCATGACCATTCCTGACATCAGCGCCATGATGAAGAAAGAGGGCTTCCGTGCAAGTGAGCGTACAGTCTGGAGTGACCTCAACGGCATCGAAGCAAAGGAATATCTGGAGGAGATTCTCCGTAAACAGCTTACCGACATCACCATCGCAGACATAGGTCTCAGACTGCAATACCGTGGCAAGCTCCTCGACAAACTGATGCCCTCCAAGATAGAGCAGAAAGTGGAGGGCGCGGTTCAGCATTACGACGTTGAGGCTCTCCTAGACAGGGCTATTAAACAAGAGGAACTGCTGGAGAAGAACCGTTGATCGAACTAGCAGCCCCAAGCCTATCCCTCCCTGAAGACTTGCTTCCTCTTCACATAAGGCGTTGTAAGAAACTAAGAGACCTCTTAGCCACGGCTGTGGGACGCCCTTTGTACCCATATCAGATACCTCTAAGCGACCGCATGATCGAAGAACAGCTACGGATGAAGGGTGCAGAGATAATAGACTTGTTGGCACGGCAATCCGGGAAAACCGAGGTGGCCACCATCACTATCCTGGCTCTGGCGGTGTACTTTACCTCCGTGTTGAAGAGACCCTACTTTGTGGGGATATTCGCACCCGCTAAGAGCCAAGCCATCGATGTGTTCAGGACTAGAATCAAGGAACGCTTCAGCGAACTTGAACCATTCTTCGACCGTCTAGGTATAATCAGTCACCTCGGGAAAGGTAGGACCACGAACCTGTTCTTCGTTGAAAGCCTGCAAACAGGTATAGAGGCAAGCATCAAGTGTATGTCTAGCGATGCATCAGCCCAAATCAAGGGAGAGACTCTGGACTTGATAGTCATCGAGCAGGCAGAGGATGCGAATGAGTCCAAACTGAAGGACGACATCTTTCCTATGGCGGCCGCCACAGGCGGGATTAGGGTAATGAATGGGACATCAACGGTCAGCATCACAAACGACTACTTCTTCAACACCTGCCTCCGAGGAGGACCAAACGTATTCATCGTGGACTGTTATGAGGCCGCAAAGTACAACGAAACTTATGCCGCCTTCATCAAGGTGGAGCGTGAACGCTATGGTCCTAACAGCCCCGAGTTCGCAGCACAGTATGAACTCAAATGGGAGCTGGTGAGTAACAAGTTCATCCACAACCGCGATGCCTTCTTCACCCTTGAGGAATCGGATTATGAGCCCTCCAGTGGACTCTATCGTCTCCGACAGGACCAGGGACTTAGACGTACAGCTGCTTGGGATCCTGCCCGTGGGGGTGACTATAGTTGGGTGACGGTAGTTGAGGGTATGGGCGTGAAGCATATCATCGATTGGTGGGTGAGTCAGGGCGTCAACCTTGAGACACAGGCGATTGATGTTGGTCACTGGCTCCGGGCGCGGGGTGTGAGTAGGCTCGCCGTGGGCGTTATCGGTCTTGGGGCGGGGGCGGCTGATGTCTTTGAGAACCATTTCCCTGACATAGATCTGGTGAGAGTTAACGAGGATCTCAGTACCCAGGACAAGATGTTTAAACACCTTGATCAGGAGATCGCGAATCAGCGCCTCCGGTATCCCTCTGAAGCTGTGTTCGCTGGTGTAGGTGAGGGTTGGAAGCATGGCGTCTTTATGGAGCAGATGCTGGGTGCGGAGCGGAAGTATAGGGGAAACAAGCTTGAGGTGGTTGCTCCAAAGGGAAAGGCGAGGCATGATGATGCAGTGGATAGTCTTAGTATCTGCCTTTGGGTGCATGAGCAACCAAAACATGAATTAGGTGTAGGGATTTTGAGTTATCCGTTATGAACCCACTGCTAAAGCAGGTGGGCTTGTCAAGCCCACACTTCATTGGGGGGTAATTGACCTTGCTTGCCATAATATCTATTGTACCTGTAACACTTACACAGGTTTTATATATCAGTAGCACCTACAATAGAAATGATGGAGATGGGAAGAAAAAGCATCGCAAGCAAGATATTAGAAGCGCTCCCTGAGAAGGACCTCTTAGATCAAATGTACCTAATCGCCTACGATTTTATCGGTGGACCACCTCAGCCGAGGTTTTACTCCAGCCTGCACAGAATCATAGAGTTAACCAAGAATGGTAGCCACTTAACTCAATACAGCATCTTTAAGACGAATAGCCTAAAAGCTGCTCTCGCCATCCAGGAGCTTGTCCGCAGAGAAGGCGGCGAAGTTCAACTTTACGCGGTATCTGAGACAAGCCCCGATGTACTACTGGCAAAGCTGGAAAAGGCCCAAGAGAAAGATAATGATACCACATGACCCGGGAGACTTAGTCCCTGGGAGGAATCGTGAAAGTCTTAAGACATACGGTTTATAACATTTCAGGTGAAAGCTATGTCCTCAACATTAGATGACCCCCTGGCCGATATTCGTCGGCGCAGGGAAAGGAGAGATAACCAGAGGAATCGTCGTAGGAGCATTGGTGGTCGTGTTATCGATTCGGTTAGGAATGGGCTTAATAAACTTCTGAATACCGAGGACGATGTCCAGAAGAGTAGCCCCATTGTGAGCTATGTCTATCAGGTTGAACCAGTCGTTCGGCATCCAGTCTGGCGTTATGATGTTCTCATTGATGTGGCGAGTCGTAGCTGGGTGATGCGTCAGATCCTTCGTGCTATCACTCAGGAGGTTCTTGGTCAGAAATGGGGGCTTGAGCCCCGATTCGCGAATAGGTGCATTGATTGTGGTCATGAATATGAGGAGGAGGTCGACGAGTGCGGGAAATGTGATTCTACGAACCTTCGTGAGCCGAGTGCGGAGCAGTTCAAGACTGCAGATGAGTTACTGAAACAACCGAACCCTGATTACAACTTCGACAGCCTACTCCGTAGCCTTATCTTCTACAAGGAGACGGTGGACGACTGGTATCTGAGCATCGCTTACAAACGCGAGTTCATTGAGAACGAATGGACTAGGGTTCCTAAGGAGATCTATATCGAGGATAGCCGGTTCTTGTTACCTATAGCAGATGATCGGGGTCATCTTGGGAACAATGAATGGTTCTGTCCGATGTGTTACAACGTTGAGGAGAGTAACATCGTTATTTTCACGGAGACTCAGATCTTGCAGGCTGTGGAGCCGATTTGTGATAAGTGTGGTGGTCCTTTGTTTAGGACGAGTTACGTTATCGAGTTGGGTGGTAAGATGCTTCAGCGTTTTGGGCGTGATGAAATAGTGCATGGTGCTACGACTCGTCTTCTTCCTGCCTTGTTCGGCAATCCTCCGATGATCAGCATCTACAAGATTCTGTTAACCATTGAGAATATGGATGACTACAACTGGGAGATCTACCGAGGAGGCGTCCTCGGCGGTGTTCTGGTCTTTGAGGGTATGGATCAGACTGAGGTGACAAACAAGAAGGGCGAGGTAGAGAAGGAGCTTGAGCGTCTGAATAGGAGTGACGTTACGACTGGTGCATTGACTCGGAGTAAGAAGGTGCGTACTCTCTGGCTCGGGGTGAAGGATGGTCAGAAGGTGGAGTTCATCCCTGCGATGGGCAATCCGAAGGATATGCAGAGCCTTGAATACTGGAAATCCTACAGAGAGGTTGTTGGCGCCGTCTACGGCGTGACTCCTATATTCGTCAGCGTTATTGAAAGTGGGAAAGCTGGTAATAATCCTCGTATGCAGATAGATGTGCAGAACAGGAAGACTCGTGACGTGCAAGGCTCCATTGAGGATGTCTTTAACGATCAACTATTCCCAATCTTCGGTGTCCACGAATGGATGTTCAAGTTTAACGTGATCGAGCAGAAGGATGAACTCCGCGAGGCTCAGATCGAGTTAGAGAAGGCGGCTTACGCTCGGACATACGTAGAGATAGGGTTCGACGTGTCGCGGGATGAGGATGGCAACATCGTTATCACCGGCGATGCTATGAATCCTTACGAGATGGGCATCAACCCACAATACGGCGAATTCGGGGAAGAGCGCAGACCCTCAGAAGCCAGGGATCAGAAACCCGAAATCAGCGAGGAGAGCGGAGGCTGGGTAGGCGACCTGAAATCGATAATGTCCGTCGCAGATCAAATCGGGCTAACCCCAGAGGAAATTAAAAAGAAAAAAGAGGAGGGAATCGAACACGCCCGTATGACCCCTGGCGCGGAAGTGGCGATGACTGGCATGGCGGCGGAGCTTCATGAAGTGATAAAGTGGGCTCGCCGAAACAAGAGCAAAAAGACAACCAAGACAAAAGCCTACCGCAAGGGGTGCAATATTATCGATGACTACTACAAGAAGATGCTCGTCATAACCCAGAACTACGTGTCGATGAAGGCGGGTGAGATGGTTTCTTCGCTTCCACCTGAGGTGCTCGCTCCCTTGGAACGTCTGAAGTCTGCGAGGAAGCGAGATTTTAAGGGAATCCTGTCAGATGAGCTGAAGAGGTAATGACATCAAGACAATGGATGACTGAGGAAGCGATAGTAAAACGGATCTATTTTTTATCCGATGACTTCGGTTTCCGAATCATCAATACCTCCCTTCAGCTATTTGCGAAGAGCACTAGGAGGCGGGCTAAATGGAGGTATCTTACCAAGAACGATGACAGGGTCGATGACGAATGTAAATATGATCGCAAGGGCAGGCGACGTCATGGCAGGGAGTACTGGACAGGTCAGTTTATGCCCAAGTTGCCTCGACATTTTGGCTGTAGGTGTACTATCATTTTGGTGAAATTTGCATGACTGATACTGGCTGTTCTCATAAGTGGGAGCGTGTGCTTATCACTGGTATTCCTGCGTATCGGTGTAGACTCTGTGGGGCTACGATTTTTGAGCCCCTCATGGATGAGACGCTTACCCAGCGGGAGCTTCGGTCGCCTAAGGACGTTATTCTTGGAACCCCTGATTTCGGCGCGCCGTGTATCTCTTATAATCTGAAGAAGAGAATCCAGGAAGAGCTTAAGAGGCGGGTGGTAAGGCTTTGAAGTCATTCATGAACCTGTTGTCGGAGGGTGAGCGCGCGCGTTTCTATCTTCCTCGCCTCATTTCGTCAATGAGTTTAACCGTTAATTGCTGTAGTCGAATTATCCGAAGCAAGGCTTTAGGCACGATCTCCGCGTTCTTTTTCGCTGCCCTTTTTATCATTTTTTCCAAGTCTTTTACGATATCATGCATATCAACCTCATCCACATCAACCTCTGGATAATGTACAATAACCGCCTCCTCGGGCTCACTGATGGGGTTCAAGATGACATAGTTTTCGCTTATCACTATTACCTGGCCTTCAACGGATTGACCTGGAGCCAGCATCTCATAGTATTGGCTTTTCTGGTCGAATAGTACTACGCGCCCATCAGGGAGCCTGGCTATGGGCTTGCCTTCTCTCCCTGGTACTGTGCGGACGGTTAATTTCTCTCCTAAAACTAGTTTCCGGAACTCATCCATAATAATACCTCTCTAACGTAACTTCACTCACTTTACTTTTCCTCCGTCTTTCAGGTCGTTTTCTTTTTGCTTTGAAGTATCATAAACCATGCCATATTTGAATCTAAGTCTCATATCAATGTCTGCTAGGAGAAGTCCGAAGCAAGCCCCAATTATTATTCCTATAATGTTCATCACTCTTTTCCTCCGTCTTTCAGGTCGTTTTCTTTCCTCAATATATCGAGAATCTCGTCGTTTATCGCAGCTAGGATCCTCCTGGTAACGCCGTCCTGAATCGTCATGGCCTGTGCCCTAATTGATGTTAGGAATGTCTGATGGAGTTCACTGTTCAACGTACTAGCCGTAATATGTAGCAGTGATTTCTCCCATTTCAGCAACTCCTTTATGGCTCCTTTTTCCTGCTCGTTATAGTACTTGAACACAAAGTCCCTGATTATGTCATTCTCACTCATTTTCCATTTTCCCCTCATTATTATGGATGTTCAATGTCAATTATCTCCTAGACTGATTTTGATTCCATTTCGATGTTGACTCACATAGGCATAGCGGGTGTCAAATAATTCACATAATTCGATAATCGGCTTCTTTATTTTATCAATTAGATCCGATTCTATCAATAGTTGCTTTGCCGGTTCAGAAAACTCAATTTTATAGAATAGGTTATGCTCTTTCAATATTTTTTGGGATTCCTTTTTAGCCCATTCGTTAGTCAAATCAAGAGTTTCATTGTTTTCTCCGTCCCAATCTTTAGGAAGTGTCCAGTCATAGAAATGGCATATGGGGCAAACTGAAACTGCTAACAGTTCACCGTTATAATCTCTTTTCTCCTCTATTATCTCCTCGTAAGAACATTCTAGACAGTACAAATAAAATTCTCGTTCTTCGCTATTCATTTACTTTTCCTCCTTGACTTTCTCACCTCAAATGTATAGGTACAGTGGGGTAGTACCGTGACCTCTACAGGATGCAAGGGGAACGCTCTACAGCTCGAAGGCCGGGTCTCATAGTCCCTACATAGTCTGGTCCTCTCATCGAATGCGGAACATCCTTCCCCCTCATCGCGATTGGTGTTTTCATACTCTACGCCGGCGTCCACGTAGGCCTTGTCGCGAATCTCGTTGAACAGAGGATCGCAGCAGTCCCCACACTTACAGCAATATCCTTCACGGATCAACACGTTACTTTTCCTCTTTTTTGATTAGTCCTTCCTCTCGGATTTTCCTTCTCTGTCCTTCTTTGAAGTAGGCAGATTTGTATAGTTCTTCAAAATGTTCTTTCATTCTATCAATCGTTTCCTCAGCTTTTTCAGTCAGTTTATTCAGATATTTTTCCTGTTCATCGTGTTCTTGGACGAGGCTGTGAGCTGCGTCTACCTTCGGTCTCAGCCCGTCGATCTGCTTCTGTAGACTATCCAGACTGGACTCGATCTTCGAGAGGTTGACTCTCGGTGGTGGTTGCTGAGTTCTTAGGGATGCATTGAATTTGTCGTTTATCAGGTTCTCAAGGTACTTTATGCAAACCCGGGTGTCCTTATCGAGTCGACCTAGGGCCTCTTTGTATTTTGAGTTATTAGTCATTGTTCCTCCTGTGCCTTGCATTTGACCTCGGTGTAATTTTCAGTGAATTTAACCGTGGCTTCCAGTAGCTCCGGACACACAGGTCTTTGCTGCATAAAGCTTCCTAGACAATACCAGATAGGAACCTCTCTATCCTCCTTGGGACAGTAAACCTTTGGGGCTTCACTCACTTGTTTTTCCTCTTTTTCTTGTTCCTTTTCTTCTTACTTTTTTTTGACAGCTTCTTGTTTCTAGGCATTATCCCTCACCTTGTTCCACCTTTTCGCGAGGAAGTAGCCAAACCCAAAGGCTGCATAGGCATAGAACAGAGAATAGCCGAGAACCTCATACCAGATCATCTTTTACCCTCTCATTCACTTTTCCTCAACTTCCTCAAAGGAAAACCTGTGCAGGCACTTGGTACACTTTAACGGTTTAGGTGACGTTTTTATTTCTGCTATGGCGAGGCTACCACAATTCGGACAACGAATAAGGGTCTGCATTAGTTCTCGCTTCTTCCTTCTTGCTTTCGGATTCCTATCCAGATGGGGTCTCCTTCCGTTAGGTTCAGTGCCTCAAGAGACTCTTTCGTTATGGTTATGCGACCTCCCTTGCCGATCTTCGTTGGGAACTCCCATATCCAAACTTTATCTTGTTCACCCATATCAAGGATTAAGGAGGATGCAGTGTCCATATAAAACCATTGAATGGATAAATAATGGAGTAGCGCGCGCGGCAGAAACGTGATTACTTTTTGAAGGCTACACTAAGTCCTTCTTTCAATGGCATTGGGATATCGGTGTAGCCTTCCGTCATACAACACTTGCATCTATTTTTTTTGGTGTTATATGGACAGTTGGCCGTGGGGTCTCCAATGTAACATTTCTGAGCCACTTCACATCGGTCAGGATACTTTGGACAAGGCAAACTCATTAGATGTCTCCTTTGGGGTTCCTACACTAGAGCCGCAGCTGATGCATTCTAGGGAGATCATTTGTTTTCGGAGAGTCCTTCTTCCATGACCCCGCTTAATAACGGTAGTATACTCTTCTCCTGCAATCATTACGCCTCCACAGTCAGGGCAAGCCGGCATTACTCTTTGGCCTCCTGGACTGTGTACTTTGTTAAATTCATTCTATGTTCCCAAAGTTCATCATATATTTGTTTTATAGTAGCGATTTCAATCAAGACCTCATCTGAGTATGGTATGAGTTTTGAGGGATATACTTTTGAAGGAACGTACTTATCGCCTTCTATGGAGTTAACTGCCCACAGTACGTTAATCTTCTCGGCATCAACCACCTCGAACCAAAAAACGCCTATGTCTAATAGATCACAGTAAATCATTCGCATCTAGATATCCTCCTAAAGCTCCAAGCCCACTGGTATTCTGAGTCTTCGGGTTGATAGCTTTCCCCCACGGTCTCAACTTTGAAGTTTTTCCTGAAGGTGGAGAGTATTTGATATAGGTTTGCTTCAAGGTCGCTGCTGTTCCATTCAAAAAGACTGGTTTCCCAGTTCAAGTTTACGCCAAACATTTTGTTCTCCATTTCTTATTCCTCCGTTGTTAGTTTCTCTGCGAACTTTGTCATCAAGGTATAGTCATCGATAATTTTTGATTTGTTTTGTTTTACTCGATGTTTTATGAGTCTGAACCCTTGCATCTTTGTACCTTTTTCAAGGTATTCTTTTATGATCAGGCGTTCCTTCGCACTGAATAATGCTGTATGCATTTTTAGTTCCTTTTCCTTGCTTCGAATGTTCCAGCGAGATCGGTCTCGCCAGCTTTTGTTCCTCTCTCTATCGCCTCAGATATTTCTTCATCGGTGATGCCATCGGATTTGGCGTCTGTAACCATCCGCCATAATGATCTGTCGAAATCCTCGGCAAAGTCTCCGGCGTATCCGTTCAATGGATCGTTACAAACCGTGATTCTGGTTTTTCGGTTTGACTCGATTTCCTCTAATAGTTTATGCATTTTACCATTTATCTCCGTATTTGAATGCTCGGCAAGCATCGTCACCATTGCCCTGGTTCTCACAATCAAAGTCCCTACAACTATTGCAGTGGGGATCTTGACCATCGGACTTGATTAGATACTCGGTGTAGCCTGGGCTGACGTTTTTTAGCCATTTATCGATCTGTGTGGCCATTGGGTGGTCGACTGGGTAACTGATGTTGATCTTACCCGCTCCAGTTGGGGTAACAGTTAGTACAGTACCAGTCATTTAGATTACCTCTACTAAGATGTGTAGCACCCTGTTCACGAAGTAAGCGTACTGCTCGGGGGTAGCGTTTTCATCGACGCAGTTTAAGCCGTTTTTCATGATATCAAAGATTGCTACTTTGAGATCAGTTACTAGCTCGTTGTATCCAGCGCCATATATCGCTGCTTCTACGATCTCCATCTCGGTCATGGTTGGTGGGGTTATGGTTTGGTTCTCCATGTTTCAAGATACGTAACAGGCTGTATATATGTGTTGCGTCCTGCGAAACATTATAAATTATGTTCTCTGTTTGGTTTCATTATCTCCAAACCTTGATTCCATTCTCATGGAGAAGTTTGGCTATTCTCTCGGTGGCAGAGATGAGTTTAGATCCCTTGTAGCCTAATC
>SDBS01005214.1_pt1 | contig 12709 bp, 12 predicted proteins | sample 2277091 | NCBI WGS metagenome assembly SDBS01 (sample SAMN10404972, study PRJNA504765) | marine sediment metagenome | isolation source: marine sediment core GS10_PC15, 163 cmbsf | place: Arctic Ocean: Southern Knipovich Ridge | collected 2010 | reverse complement strand
GGAGCAACGTTTTAATTCAGGCTGTTTTGCATAATCTAGCACCTGTAAAGTAGGAATGTTTTTTGCTTCTTCGAATTTTTGTTGTTCATATAAAGGACCTAAATATTCCATGGCGGGCTTAATGCCATCACAAACACCAACCAGCTCCATCTCTTGATACTGTTCTGCTGAAATCAGGTGATTATGAAAAAGATAGTACGAAGGGTAAAACTTAAGGACTTCTATTATTGTAAAAGCGAAGACAAGCAGCCAAAACATTTTTCGGATTCTGGCTGGAACTAAATTTGATATCATAAATAGTCCCCATCCGGCAAAAAGAAAAATGTATGGCCAGATTGGAAATAAATATCTAATTCCTAACTTTTTACTCGCCAAAGAAACCGTTATAAAAAACAACAAGGAGTAAATTAAAGATATTTTAGCCAAAGGGCTTAATTTTAAAAATCGCTTTTTAAAAGTTATGAAAACACCAATCAATCCCGCAATTACTCCTAATAAAACCGCTTCTGTTAAATGAAAAGGGCTAATAATAAAATAGTAATACCAAGAGGGTTTTCTGGTAATTTGACTAAGAAAATATACAAGATGGCCTTGAGAAACAACACTCAGCTGCGTTTTTAAATAAAGAAGCATTTGCATTAGGGGATTTCTCCACAAAAATGGAAACGCGATAATGACTAAACACCCAACCGCAAAAAGCCATTTACCGAATTTGATAAAAAACGTTTTTCTCTCTACCCTACTAACTGTCAGGCAATAAATGAATAATGAGATAGGAACAAGAAAACCTTGGGGTTTAGTTAAGAGGGCCAATGAAGCAAAAACTGCGGAAATAAGCAGGGCCATCCCCGAAGGACTACGAATAAATAATAAGAGACTGATAAAAGAAGTCACCGCTAACATTAAATCCTGATGCAACCATCGGCTTAATCCTATACTCACTGGATCGAAAACCATTAATAGCGTTGCTATCAAGGCGATTTTTTTGTCAACGTATTTCCTGATTAAAAGGTAAAAGACAGGAATAAAAAGCGAGCCAATTATTACCACCGGAATCCGGGCGGCAATGATATCAGGAATAATTCCCAGAGAGAGCCTGCTCTGCCCCGGAGCAAAAACGACCAACATTATTCCAGCCAAGAAGGCCACGGGCAAACCAAGAGGTTCAGCTGCAAATCGATTCAACCACCAACCCGACTCGAAAAACTTTAAATTGAATTGCTTCACAGCAAAAAACAACTCTTTACCTCTCACCATCCAGCTCAACTCGTCATGAAACAAGCCATGATTACTAATACCAAAAATTCTTATTGCTAAGGCAAGAAGAAATAACGAAAGAGGAATAATATGTTTTTGAGAAATATATTTAGAACTCATCTTAAAAACTCCAGCCAAATAGAAACGTATTTTCTACCTTAAAATTCGGCGTTTTAATCTTTTTAATGGTGTTTGAATAGACGCTCTCGCCCACTCCATTCTACTCATTTTTATCCAGGGGTCAGAAACAATGTTAGGATGTTCCAGAGAAAAGACTTCTGGATACTTAATGCCTTTTGGAAGAAGAATACCAATTTCATATTTCCTTTTTTTCTTCCTCAGCAACACCTCGTCATCCTCAGAGGAACGAGGTAAATGAGTAGTATGAAAGTAATGAACTGGCAAAAACAGAATCTTCTTAGGGTCTCTCTCTTGAATGGGTTTATTCTTAGCATCAAAATAGCCTTGCTGGCCATAAGGCAAATCAGCATGAAGACCAGGTATTTTTAAATTCATTGCTCTTAAATTATAATGGCCCTTTCGTCCGGCAATCTCGTACTGACCAGCTCTATCCTCAAGATAATGATAAACATCACCAATAAGATTAATTGTCTTGACTACTACCGACTCGATCTGGTTTCCTTTTTCTTGGATGACTTTAACAACAGAAGTAATTCCCTTCTTGGTCCAGATTTCATCTCCATCTAATAAAAAAAGCCAGTCCGCCTTAGTGGCTTCAAGCATTTCCTGGCGGGCATTAACAAAGGTCTTAGGAGTAACTGGGCCATACTGCTTAAATAAAATTTTCGGGCTTTTAATTGACTTAATTATTTGAACTGTTTTATCGGTCGAGCCTGTATCCCAAACCAAAATTTTATCAACATAATCAATCACTGACATTAGGGCGTACCAAACCCATCGTTCTTCATTTCTGACCAGGCAATTACCCCAAATGATTCTTTTCTTTTTCATTCTCTCTCTTTGAACCTTTTGAAGACAAATAAACTGCTGATTAAGAAACCGGCCCCATAGGCAAAAGCTAAGGAAATGGCCGGTCCGATTACTCCCAATCTAGGAATCAATATTAGGTTACCAAAAACAATTAAAAGAAGAGTGAAAAGGGAAATGGCGGTAAAAAACTTTGAATCACCGAGATAGTAAAGAATAATAATAATCGGCACTGATCCCACGACAAAGAAAAAGGAGGAAAGAAGAAGCCAACGAAAAATAATCACCGCTGGCTCATAGGCTTGGCCATAAATCCAAACTGTGAACCATGGAGCAAGAATGAAAAGGAGAATAATCGGCAAAACAAGACTCGCAAATAAAAGACTGGATTTTTTGGTAAAGGTTTTCGCCTCAGCGAGAGTCTTAAGAGAGGCGAATTTGGGCTGTAAAACCGCGGCTACGCCCGTTACCATCACTGGAAAAATAAAAGTCATTCTTTGAGCGTCCGCGTAAAAACCAACTTCAGCTGTCTCCACAAATCTGACCAACATTAAGGTATCAATTTTCCCTGAAACCGCGGTGGCGATTCGGGCTAAGGCCACCCAAGCTCCAAAACCAAAAAGAGTTCTTAACAAAGCTAAATCTGTTTTCGCTCTGAAAAAGCTCGGCCTGATAAAGAAAATTCCCAGAACCACTCCGGTAAATGAAGTTAAAGACAAAATGATCAGAACTGAGACTAAGTTTAATCTGCCCATTAAAAAAAGAATGATAATAGCTAATACTTTAAGTAAATAAACTGATGATTCAGTGATAACGCCGAAAAGGAATCTTTGCTGGCCCTGAAGAATAGCCACAAATAGATAAGTAAGAGGAAGCCCGATTAAGGCGACTGAAGTAATAATAAAGGGTAAAATTAACTCTCCTTTCAAGAAAACAATTTCTGCTAAAGGCGAAGAAAAAAGGAATAAGAGCAAGGGATGGATGGAGAGGTTAAGGCCGGGGTCCTTACGATCAGCGATAAGGGGTCCAGGAATTTAAGAAAAGATGAGAGCGGTAAGATAGTCGTCGGGATGTTGGAGGAGGCAGGGTTTTTAGTCCTCAAGAAGGAGATCGTCCCCGATGATCAGAGACAGATCGCTGATACACTGAAGAGATGGTCCGAAAAAGAGAGGCTTTCCCTGATCATTACCTCTGGGGGAACCGGGCTCAGCCCGACCGACGTCACCCCTCAGGCCATGGAAAAAGATATCGATTTCCAAGTCCCCGGAATGGCAGAGGCCATGCGTGCCGAAAGCCTCAAGAAGACACCCCATGCCATGATCTCCCGGGCCATGGCCGGTGTCAGAGGGTCCACTCTTATCATAAACCTCCCCGGCAGCCCCCGTGGTGCCAGGGAAAACCTTCTCGTGATATTGCCGGCGTTGAATCACGCACTTTCAAAACTGGGGGGGGACCCTTCGGACTGTGCCGTGTGATTTATACCTCCAAGGCTTCGGTTTGCCATGCGGGTGGATGAGCAAAAAAATTTACCACCCGCTTCTTTCGAGATTTTCCAGTACGATTTTTCTGACCTGCGGGGTACCCGGGAGTCGCAGGCTCCGGTCCATAGACTGGGGCGCTTCGACGAAACGCCCTGACCGCACAGACGGAAATTTTTTGACCGAAAACATAGCGTTTTCGGTTATGCTCTAAATACACATTCCCTACATTATATGGCTATAAAAAAAAGGCTCTTTCTTGTATTGTTGGCTATTTTTATTGTGATCATGGGAGGGGCTAACGGCTATTCTCTTCTCTACGGCGGACAATATAGTTTTGTTGATTATATGTATATGACGGTAATTTCATTGACTGGCGTCGGTTACGGCGAAGTCGTGGAAGTTACCGGCAATGTCCCCGCTCAGATATTCACCATGATCCTGATTACTTTTGGCATGGGGATCATTTTTTATGGAATCAGCACGTTGGCGGCATTTATGATTGAAGGTGAACTTTCCGGAATTCTGAGAGAACAGAAGATGCAAAAGCGAATAAATAGGCTGAAAGAGCATTACATTGTGTGCGGCGGTGGCGAGGCGGGACGGCCTCTTATCGCAGAGCTTGTCAAAAACATGAAGACCGCTGTTTTGATCGAGCAGTCAGAGGAGGGAATTGAACTGTGTAAATCGGTTTTGGATCTTCTTTACATAAAGGGGGATGCTACAGAGGATCACAACCTCATTGCCGCGGGCATTGAGAGAGCAGCAGGGATACTTATCAACCTCCCTTCCGACAAAGACTGCCTGTACATCACAATGACTGCAAGAATGCTCAACAAAAAACTTCGTATCATCAGCCGAATGGCGAACCCTAACCATGAGGCGAAACTTAGAATGGCAGGTGCCGACGGAATCGTGTCACCCAGTGCGATTGGGGCCCTTAGGATGGCATCGGAAATGATTAGACCCACGGCAGTGGATTTTCTTGACAAAATGCTAAGAAGCCATCAGGGGACATTACGGGTCAATCAGATAAGCATATCAGAAAAATCTATCGTTGAGGGGAAAAATATCGGGGATTGCGGGTTAAAAGAAAAATTTGATCTGTTGCTTGTCGCGCTGGAACAAAACGCCGGTCAGATGGAGTTCAACCCACCTCCTTCGCTGATTTTGAAAAGCGGGATGACTTTGATTGTAATGGGAGATATAGCCAATATTGAAAGGGCTAGGAAGGTTTGTTGATATCCAACCGGAAGACCAAAAAATATTGTTCAATTTATTGAGAAAGTACCCTGAAAACGCCTGGGGCTGCGTAATCAGGGCGGTTTTGTCAGGTGCCCATTTCCCAGGAAGAAAGATATTCTTTCTGCTGAGGGGTCAATGTATCTATCTCAACTCCCATGGATTTCAGTTTTAGTTGAGCTATCCTGTCATCAATCTCTTGTGGGACAGGATAAACCTTTTTTTCCATCTTTGCGTGTTCACGGGCCAAGTATTCGGCAGAAAGGGCCTGGTTCGCAAAGCTCATATCCATGACACTGGATGGGTGGCCTTCAGCAGCGGCCAAATTGATCAGCCGACCTTCTCCCAGCACATAGATCTTCCTATTGTCCTCAAGGGTAAACTCCTCAACAAATTCTCTGATGGGTCGATGTGAAACAGCGATCCGGGAAAGACCGGCGAGATCCAATTCCACATTAAAATGTCCTGAATTGGAAATGATTGCCCCATCTTTCATTTCCCGGAAATGTTCGACACGGATGACATTGATGTCTCCAGTCAAGGTGCAGAAAAAGTCTCCCAGGGGGGCTGCCTTGGCAATAGGCATTACCTGGAATCCATCCATCACTGCCTCAAGGGCGCGTAATGGATCCACTTCACATATGACCACGTGGGCGCCGTGTCCTTTGGCCCTGAGGGCCACGCCTCTTCCGCACCAGCCGTAACCGCTGACCACAAACGTATTGCCGGCCAGCAATCGGTTGGTGGCCCTGATAATGCCGTCAACGGTGCTTTGACCGGTCCCGTAGCGATTGTCAAAAAGGTGCTTGGTGTCAGCATCGTTTACGGAGATTACCGGGAACTGCAGGACCTTGTCTTTTTCCATGCTCCTGAGACGAATGACACCCGTAGTTGTCTCTTCGGTTCCGCCGATTACCTCTGAGAGGAACTCTTCCCTTTCTTTGCCGGGCATATTTTTGCCCCACTCGCATATGGAAGGATCCAGCGCATCCCATTTTTCGAGGGCGATAAAATGGAGAGCGCCCACCAGATCTGCACCGTCATCCATGGTCATGTGAGGTTTATGTTTGAGAGCGGATAGTATGTGGGAGTAATAGGTCTGGTGATCCTCCCCCTTAATGGCGAAGACAGGAATTTCATCATCGGCAACCAGGGAGGCGGCCACATCGTCCTGGGTGGACAGGGGATTAGAGGCGCAAACAACTACTTCCGCTCCGCCTGCCTTTAGGGTTTTGGCAAGAGCCGCTGTTTCAGTGGTGACATGCAGACAGGCGGAAAGTCTGAATCCCTCAAGCGGTTTTTCCCTTGTGAAACGTTCCTTGATGCCTTTTAGCACGGGCATGATCATATTGGCCCACTCAATTCTCAAACGGCCTTCTCCGGCCAGGGTGATGTCCTTTATATCATAATCCATTGTTTTGACGCCATTTCAATTTTGGTATTTTCTTGCCCTTTTTCGGGGATGGTTTTCTTAAGTGTTTGGATATTGACTGTATTCTCAGAGCAATGACCTATTTTACGGCCTTTTTGAGCGTGTCCACCATGTCTGTTTTTTCCCATGTGAACTCAACAAGTTCGCGGCCGAAATGCCCATAATTACAGGTTTTTCTATATATGGGCTTTAGCAGATCAAGCCTTTCGATTATTGCGGCCGGTCGGAGGTCAAAATTATTTTTTACAATTTCGGTCAGTTCCATGTTGGAAACAACGCCGGTATCATAGCTACCCACCAGAACGGACACGGGTTCAGCCCGGCCAATGGTATAGGCTACCTGTATCTCACATTTTTCGGCGAGCCCAGCGGCCACAATATTTTTTGCAATGTAGCGGCACATGTATGAGGCGCTTCTATCCACCTTTGAGGGATCTTTTCCGGAAAATGCCCCGCCCCCGTGGTAACCGAACCCCCCGTAGGTGTCCATAATAATCTTTCGACCGGTAAGGCCACAGTCCCCCAAAGGCCCCCCTGTCACAAATCGGCCAGTGGTGTTGATAAAATACTGTGTGTCTTTATCCAGTTTGTCTTTTGGGATCACTTCCATGATCACTTTTTCGATTATTGACCCACGAATCGTATCGTGATCCACATCCGGGTCATGCTGCGCGGCTATTATCACCGTGTGAATTCTGGATGGCTTTCCGTCCACATACTCTACGGTTACCTGTGACTTTCCATCCGGTCTCATCCATGGGAGTTGACCTGATTTTCTAACATCGGATAGTCTTTTTGTGAGACCATGAGCAAGATATATGGGCATGGGCATCAGGGGCTTGGTGTCTTTACACGCATACCCGAACATCAACCCTTGATCGCCGGCCCCCTGCTCCTTAAAAAGGCCGTTTCCTTCATCCACACCAACGGCGATATCCGCAGACTGTTTGTCTATGGTAGAAATGACGGCGCAGGTTTCCCAGTCGAAACCCATGGATGAGTTGTGGTAACCGATGTCTTTGATGGTTTCCCTCACGACCCCCGGCAGATCCACATAGGCCTCGGTGGTGATTTCGCCCGCGATGATGGCCATCCCGGTGGTAACCATTGTTTCACATGCCACACGGGACCTCGGGTCCTGGGCAAGTATGTTGTCCAGGATGTTGTCGGATATCTGGTCAGCAACCTTGTCAGGGTGCCCTTCGGTAACCGACTCTGAGGTAAAGAGGAAATCTGATGTTTTCATAAAAATGCTCCTTTCGATTTGAAATGTCTTAAAAAATCTAACTCAGTTTTTAGAGACGATTTGATCGGGGTCTCTGTGGAGGACACAGTTGTCGATCAGTCTTGTTGTTCCGACCCTCACGGCCAGGGCCACGGGGTTTCATCCGCGAGGGTTTGAATGTCTTCAAGTGTCACGGGGTCACAAAGGGTCACATAGTCGATCTCGGTATGAGGGTGGCTGAGTATAAATGATTCAAGCGCCTTCTTGATAACCCCGGCAGCCTTTTCACCACCCCTAAACATCTCATCGGCCAGATCAAGTGATTTCTTTAGCGAGCGTGCGGATATCCGTTCCTCCGGGCCTAGGAACTTGTTGCGGGAACTGGTGGCCAACCCGTCCGGGTCTCTGACAGTTGGAACACCGACAATCTGGATGTCCATATTGAGGTCCATGACCATCTGGCTGATAACCGTCAGTTGCTGAAAGTCTTTCTGTCCAAAAACGGCCATATGCGGTTTTGTGATATTGAACAACTTGGCAACAACTGTGGTGACCCCCTCAAAATGACCAGGCCTGGAAATGCCGCAGAGGCGGCGGGTGATCCCTTTCACCTGGACGTTTGTCTGATACTCTTCCGGATACATTTTCTGAACAGAAGGATAAAAGACAAAATCCACGCCAACCTTTCGGGCCTTTTCAAGATCGCCTTCGGTGTCCCTGGGATATTGGTCAAGGTCTTCGTTGGGAGCAAATTGGGAGGGGTTTATAAATATGCTTATGATCAGTTTATCGGAATGTTTTTTCCCCACCCGCATCAGCTCCAAGTGCCCCTCGTGCAAAAAGCCCATGGTGGGAACCAGAGAAATGGTGCGACCGGCCAGCCTCAGGGCTTCTGCCCTTTCCTGCATTTGCAAAGGGGATTCTATCACTTCCATGGTTAAGTCCGTAGTCACGTCTCCAAAAGATGACTGTTCAACTATCACAACCCCGATCCCGCAAAACAAGATGGGCAGGGTTTGGATATAGCAAAATGATATGGCTTATATTGCGGCAAATCTTTTAAAAATATCAACTGCGCGGCCTTTTGTCAATTTTTGGGACTTTAGCAAGGCACAGAAACTCATCCATGGTCAGGGTTTCGGCACGTCTTTTGGGGTCAATACCGTATTCTCTCATTGCTGCCGAGAGGATCTCCCTGCGCCATGGAGGGAATGCGCCCTTGAAAGAATTCAGTAAGGTCTTTCGGCGATGGAGAAAACCTCCTCTTACTACCCTTTTGAAATTTTCCAGGTCGACATCTTGACGGCCGGGGTAAGGCCTTTCGAAGTTAAGCTCTATCACCATGGAGTCAACCTTTGGCCTCGGGGAAAAGGCCTCTTTAGGCACTTCAACCAGCGGAGTTGCCTTTGCGTGATATCTTACGAGCAGGGTAATGGCGCCATATGTCTTTCCACCCGGAGAGGCGGTCAATCTGTCTGCGACTTCCAGCTGGAGCATAAGAACAGCCCTGGCAATCACCGTTCGATTCTCCGTCAGTTTGTAGAGAACGGGAGAGGTTATATTGTAGGGCAGGTTTCCCAGGACATGGATTTTTTTTGAAGATCGTGGGCGGACCTTTCGAAAGTCAAATGACAGGATATCATGATTTATCAGGGTTACATTGTTTATTCCCGATGAAGAGAGTCTCTTCTCGAGTGACCTTGCAAGGTAGGAGTCCTTTTCGACGGCCACCACCTGCCCGACAGTTCGGGCAAGGGGCAGTGTCAGGGCACCACGACCGGGCCCTATTTCCAATACCAGATCGGAGGCCCCAAATTTGGCTTCGGTGAGGATGTGTTCGATTATGGTGGAGTCAAGAAGAAAATGCTGGCCAAGACTTTTTTTGGGTCGGAAATTCCCCCCGGACATTATTATCGCTCCTGATTATTGTTCCTGGAGGTGTCGATTTTGCTTTCCTTTCTTGTTTTGACGCCAAACCCTTATGCGTTTGAATATATACAAGAACAGGAAATAAGAAGGGGGCGCCACAGCCAAACCCATAACCAAACCCCCTAAGAGAAAGGTTGAGATAAAGATCCCGCCTGCCCCTAAGATTTCCCTCAAGATCACCATGGATTCTTCACCGGACTGGATGGCGGTCATAACGGATGAAAAAACAGCATTCTGCTCGGGAAGACCCAGTATGTGTGCGCCCAGTTTGTAACTGTAATAATATAGAAAATACCAGTTAAAAGGATTGGAGACCCACGTGCCGATGGCAGCCGTGATCTTGCTTCCCCTGAATAATATTGCCAGGGCCACACCCAAGGCCGTTTGAAAGGGCAATATGGGCATCATTCCAGAGAATATCCCCAATGCCATCCCAAGGGCCAGTTCTCCGGGTTCGCCTCTCAAGCGGATAAATCTGAGATAGTAATATTTGATCTGTCTTTGAAATTTCAAGGTCGTTTTTTTGAATAATTTACATGGGCTTTAGGTCTTTAATAGGAAACTTGGATCTCACATCAACAGACAGATCGGCCTTTTCACCGGATGAGATCCTGTGATAGCCGGCTGCCGCTATCATGGCCCCGTTATCCGTGCAATATTCCGGCCTGGGGTAGTACAACGCAACACCCTCTCCGGATGCGGCCTCCTGCATTCGTACACGGAGCCGTTTGTTACAGGCCACACCACCCGCTATCACAATAGATTTTGCTCCGGATTTTTCTCCGGCCTTTAAGGCTTTCCGGACCAGCACATCGATAACGGCCTCCTGGAAGGAAGCCGCAATGTCGGGCAGCGTTATATCGCCCGCTTCCACCTGCTCATCGTGCCATTTTTTTATGTAGAGCGACACGGCGGTTTTTAGACCGCTGAAACTAAAATCGAGTGATTCGCTTGAGAGGTATGCCCGTGGGAACTTGACCCTGTCTTTGAGACCATCATGGGACGCATTCTCAATTGGAACTCCCCCCGGATACCCGAGTCCAAGGATCTTCGAAACCTTGTCAAAGGCCTCTCCGGCAGCATCATCAAGGGTCTGTCCCATCTGAATGTACCTGCCGTACCCTTTTACATGATACAGGGATGTATGGCCTCCTGAAACGGTCAGCGCCACACAGGGAAACGGGGGTGTATCCTCAAGAAAAATGGAGAGGATATGACATTCCAAGTCATTAACCGCCGCCATTGGAATGTCATGAACATAGGCGAGTCCCTTGGCATAATAAAGCCCCACCAGCAGGGAACCCACAAGCCCTGGTCCCACTGTTACAGCGATACCGTCCAGGTCGGCCATACCGACCTTGGCCCGGGAAAGCGCCTCCCGGACCACAGGCATGATATTTCTGAGGTGTTCCCTGGAGGCAAGTTCAGGCACGACGCCCCCGTGGGGGTGATGAACCCGGACCTGAGATTGCACAACGTTTGAAAGCACATGACGCCCACCCTCTACCACTCCGGCCGAGGTGTCGTCACAGGACGTATCTATTCCCAAAATAATCATCTGAATAACTGTCTCACGGGTGCAGGAACACTTTTCTTGGTCCAAAACCCAAAATTGTCCATCGGGTTTCCAGTTACCCCGTGGAGGCGTCTCTTCATATTTTTAAGAAATCGATCCGGATCGGAACATGGAAGTCCAATGCGGTTACGTTTTCCCATCATCAGTTTCTCGGCGGGGGGAATCGATAGAAGATAGGTCCTGTTTTTTTGAACACCCTATAGCGCAAGATAGAGTCTTATCTTATCATACATGACGGGGCCGATTCCTTTAACGGACCGGAGATCCTCAAGCCTCTTAAAGCCCCCTTTTTTGGCCCTCTCAAAAACAATGTTTCCTGCGGTTTTGAGCCCGATTCCGGGGACTGCAGTCAACCCTTCCATGGTTTCACGGTTAAGCCATATGGGTAAATCAAGTGTGATTTTATGAAAAGGTGACATTTCAGATTCGATGATTTTGGTCTTTTCTCCCTTCCTCATTACTTCAATTCTTCTGCCGGAGGATAGTAAAATGTCTTTCAGCATCACCGGTTTTCTTGCCCTCAGGTTGGGCCCTCCGGCGTTGGTTACCAGTTCCATAAGATGAGGGGGGTGATGATATCCATAGATACCCGGGTTTTTTATATCTCCTGAAACTTGTATGAGTATCTCTTTGTAAGGAGCAGTCCGGTCGGGCTCCGCCGGGCTGAACCCGCCTTTCAGTAGGTTTATAACCAGAACAAGGAGCAGCATGAGCAGGCCCCCCGTTGTGATGTCATTGCCCCGTTTCTTCCTCATGGTCCAACCCAAAGGCCTTGTGAAGCGTACGCACCGCAAGTTCCGTATATTTTTCCTCTATTATGCATGATATTTTTATTTCAGATGTACTTATCATCATAATGTTTATGTTTTCCCCTGCCAATGCCGCAAACATTTCCCTGGCAACGCCCGCGTGGCTTCTCATCCCAACCCCTATGATGGAGACCTTGGCAATGTCCTCATCGCCAAGGACCCTTTCTGCTCCGATTCCTTTTGCCACATCCCCTACAAGTTTCATTGTCTTGTAAAAATCGGGTTTAGGGACGGTGAATGTCAGGTCAGTCAGTCCCTCTTCGCTGGTATTCTGAACAATCATGTCTACCACAACGCCCGATTTAAAGATGGGGTCAAATATCTGATAGGCAATCCCTGGTCGATCCGGCACCTTTCGGATGGTGATCCTTGCTTCGTTTTTGTTAAAAGCCACCCCCGAAACCAATACCTTTTCCATATCCTTTGTTTCCCCGGTCACCATGGTACCCCTTTCATTGGTAAAGGTTGATCTTACATGGATCGGCACTTCAAACTTTTTTGCGAATTCGACGGAACGGATCTCGAGGACCTTGGCCCCCAAACTGGCCATTTCAATCATTTCATCATATGAGAGGGTATCCATCTTCCTGGCCTTTGGACAGACGTTTGGATCGGTGGTATAGATACCGTCCACATCGGTATAAATTTCACATACCTCAGCCTCCAGGGCCGCAGCCAGTGCAACTGCGGTGGTATCGGACCCCCCCCTTCCCAGGGTGGTGATGTCTCCATGATCATCAAGGCCCTGAAACCCGGCCACAGCCACGATCCTGTTTTGACTCAGCTCTTTCTTTATACGGTCAGTTTTTATTT
>SDBS01005213.1_pt1 | contig 12710 bp, 8 predicted proteins | sample 2277091 | NCBI WGS metagenome assembly SDBS01 (sample SAMN10404972, study PRJNA504765) | marine sediment metagenome | isolation source: marine sediment core GS10_PC15, 163 cmbsf | place: Arctic Ocean: Southern Knipovich Ridge | collected 2010 | reverse complement strand
TTAATATCTAAACCGTTAAGCAATGACGCTGCTTCTGGAAGCATGAACTTTGCCTTAGTTATTTTATTGATTGTAACATCAATATTATCCTAAAAACCGCAGTTGGATCGCAATTATGAGCACAACATCTTGATTCATCTGGCTATATCAAAAATTGGCTTATCACCGAGGAGGTGACAACGCAATTTTTGATTACGCCATCTAAATCAATCTGTTGCACTCAATAATCGCGCCCAACTGCGGTTTCTAGGATGTTAATTTTCAGCATAAGTAAAATCAGCTTCTCTAAAATCTACGTTATGAGCACGGCATTCAGTCATATCAACTTCTCGCAAATTAACGCCGAAAAAAGTCGAATGACTAACATCACATTTCACAAAATGAATTGGACATGTTAATTTTATTCTAGGCCATGCTGCTTCTGTCCAGTTTACACCCGTGACTTTTGATTCAATAAATTCAACATGATTAAACGAGCAATCTTTAAGCTTAATTAAGCTTAAATTACAACCTTCAAACACGCAATCGCAAAATCTGCACGCTTGAAAATCTGTTTCACTAAAATTACATTTAATGAATTTGCAACTTTCAAATGTTTTTGAAGTCAAAATCTTTTGGGACAAATCGATTGCTTCAAACGTTTTATCAAAATACTCTTTTTGTTTGTCGTTATCGGATAACATAATATTAATCCAAGTTATTCAACTTAGTAACCAGCAATATAAATTGCGTCATTAGATTTTAGCCTACCCCTAACTACAGCTACACCCGCAAAAAGCGCAATTTCTGAGCAGAAAAGGGCGAATTACTCAAAATATACGATGGCATCGTATATTTTATGCCGAAACTATACGATGGCATCGTATAGTTTATACTCCAACGCTCATTTCATCCAGCTCACACCACTGATCCTCGAGGCTATCAATCTCACACTGCATCTCTTCAAGTTGCAGCAATAATTTTGTTAAACGATGTTTATTTTTATCGTTGTACATTTCGTTTTCGGCAAGCTCGACTTCGATATATTTCTTTTTGGTATATAAATCAGAAAGCTTTTTATCAATCTTTTCTAATTGTTTGGAGACATTTTTTACGCGCCTTTTTGACGGTTTCGGACGAGCTTCAACTGTTTCACTTTGAGCATCTTTTTGCTTAAGAAACCAATTCTGATATTCGTCAATATCATTTTCAAACGGCGTCACATCAAGATCATGCACAAGATAAAGCTCATCAACTGCCGTTCGAAGTAAATGTCGATCATGCGACACTAAAACTAACGCACCCGTATATTCAGTCAATGCATCGGTTAACGCTTCGCGCATATCTAAATCTAAATGATTTGTTGGTTCGTCCAGCAATAATAAATTGGGTTTTTGCCAAACTAATATCGCCAAAACTAAGCGCGCCTTTTCGCCGCCTGAAAAAGTTTCAATGGATTCAAAACAGCGGTCACCATTAAAATTAAAACCACCTAAAAAATTTCTAATTTCTTGTTCGCGCGCTTTACCTTCGAGATTGGCAATGTGTGAAAATGCGGATTCGTGTAACTTTAGTTGATCAACTTGGTGCTGCGCATAATACCCTATTTTTAAGCCTTTATGTTGCACGCATTTCCCAACCTGAGGCTGCAATGAACCGCTTAACAATTTTATCAGCGTTGATTTTCCTGCGCCATTTGGACCGAGCAAACCAATGCGATCACCCGGACTTAAATTAAAATTAACTTTTTTAAAAACATTTTTATCGTCATAAGCAAAACCCATGTCTTCGAGCGTTAATAATGGTGGCGAACATCGCGCTGGTTCTTTAAATTTAAATGAAAAGGGTGAATTGATGTGTGTGATATTCACAACCGCCATTTTCTCTAAGGCTTTTAATCGGCTTTGTGCTTGTCGCGCCTTTGATGCTTTATAACGAAAACGCTCAACATAACTTGTCATATGCGCAATTTGCGCCTGTTGTTTTTCATACATCGCTTGTTCTTGAAGTAATTTTTCAGCACGCATTCTTTCAAAATCTGAATAATTGCCTGTATACATATCCATCTTGCAACCATGAATGTTTACGATTTTATTCACCACATGATCCAAAAACTCACGGTCATGTGAAATTAGTAATAACGTGCCTTCGAATTTTTTAAGCCATCGTTCGAGCCACGCAATCGTTTCGAGATCCAAGTGATTGGTTGGCTCATCTAATAATAATAAATCTGCACGGCTCATTAACACACGCGCCAAATTCAAACGCATCCGCCAACCACCTGAAAATTCATTGACTGGTTTTTCAAATTCATTTGAGCTAAAGCCAAGGCCATTTAATAATTGTTTGGCTCTAGAATCTGCTGCATAACCATCAATTTCATAAAGCCTTTCATGTGCCTCAGAAATTTTATGATGATCATGAGATTCTTCGGCTTGTTTAAGTTTCGTCAAAAGTTCAGTTAATTCTTTATCGCCATTTGTAACATAAGTTGTCGCAGGCATATCTGAGTTTGGAACGTCTTGTGATAAATACGAAATTTGACAATTAGTGGGAATTGATAAATTGCCAGCGTCAGGCGAAAGCTCGCCACGCATCATTGCAAACAAACTGGTTTTACCACTGCCATTGATACCAACAAGCCCAACTTTCTGCTTTGCAAATATCGATAAGTTAACGTGATCAAAAAGAACTTTTTTACCGCGCTGAAGTGTTAAATTTTGTAGCGTTATCATTCTGTCATCCCGTGGCTTGACCACGGTATCTCCTGAAATTCTGCAAGATTCTTACAAGATCCCGCGGTCAAGCCGCGGGATGACGAATATCTTACTCAACCGAGCTCTTCAAGCATATACTTTCCATTTTTATAATCAAGAAGTGTCTTGACGCTGCTAATTAAATACTTTCCCTGCTCATCTCGGCGCATGAATACAATGACATCTATCGCATAACCTGGGTGTCAGACCCGGCTAGTTTTTTGTAAGTTACTGATTTTAAAAAAATTATTTTTTACCACGTCAGGTCTGACACCTTTTCCAGCTCATCAATCAATTGAGCATAGCCAATACGCTTCTTTGGACTTGGAGAGCAAGCCCAACCAATAATCGATTGAATTTTTGATATTTTATCTGTTCTAGGAAAGCGCTTTATAATATCAAAATCCTCACATGACCATAGAGCACCCGGAAAAACCTCTTTTTCATCACCATTCACAAAATACCACAGCAATTTTCCTATCGAGAAAATATCTGCTTTTTCGGAAAGTTCTTCGGCCTGGCCCGTTGCATACTCCGGCGCAAGAAAAGATCGCTCTCCCACCATTCTCATATTTGATGTAATTCTTCCTTTGCCATCATCATGCATGATTGCGCACCCAAAATCTGCCAATACTAATTCGTTGTCATTTTTAACCAACAAATTTTCTGGTTTTAAGTCTTTGTGATAAATAGGAAAATCCATTTCAGATAATGTTTTTAATGTTTTGATAATTGGCAACAATAAATTAACAACATATAAAACATCACCTTTAGTTTTCTTTAGCTGCTTCGTTGAGTTTCCAGCATATTTTGGCATGTCGTAATATGGCATATTGTTTTCGCAGATGCCTGAAACTTTAAACTCAACCACGTTTGGAATATTGCTCAACATTTTTAAAATATCAATTTCTTGTAAAAATCTTTTTTTATAAATGGGCAAGTTGCTTTTCAATATTTTACGAACAGTGTTATCGTCAATAGTGTGAATTTCAGAATGGTTCACTTTAAAATGCCATATAATGATAAAACTGAAAATTTTTCTTTTCACAATGCACAGCAATCGCCGCACAATAATCTTTGCAAGGCTTAAACCCCATCAACTGCCACGACTGAATAACCCCTTCTTTTATACTTTCTAGCTTGGCCACTTTACCTGGTGTTAAATTTACAATAAAATCTTTGAGTGAATAATGCAAACCTTCTCCAATCGCTTTTATGAAAGCCTCTTTACGAGTCCATGCATTATAAAAGCCTTCTACTTTTTGGTCTGGCAACAATGAACTGTACTCTTCAAACTCAGCTTGCGAAAAAAAACGCTCTGCAATTTGTCCGAGATCTCGCGTCGTTTGCATTTGCTCAATATCCGCTCCAATTTCATGATTCAGAGTTATCGCGATCAAAGCATATTCATGACTATGAGATAAATTAAAATGAACATTTTCTTGCGTAAGATTTGATAAATGCGGCTTGTCATATTGATTATATTCAAAATGAATTGTTTGTGCAGGAATTTCAAGATACCGCCCCAAGATTTTACGAAGCGCAACATGCGAAACAATAAAAGAGTGTTTATCACAAGCAAATTTAAAAGCCGCTGCTCGTGCTTTTTCATGATCATCAAGCAATTCAAAATCCCGAGAAATATCCTCAACACATTCAGGAATATGTATCAACCAAACAAAAATGTCTTGATCGGATAAACTGAAAGAAGTGGGCTTTTGCCAATTGATAATCATGATTAATTTAGGTGTTCATTAAGTATCTATGCGTAATTTGGAGAGGCGGCCGTCTCAATACGCTCTTTTTCCGCTAACGATAATTTTGGCCACGCCTGCATCAGCATTCTACCAACATTTCGCTCTTGCACAACCTTACTATGCGTTTCCCAAGGCAATTCATCATTCACAAACAGCCCTGTCATCAATGAAACAACGACGGCAACAACTAAAGCGAGACCAAGTTTTTCCCATTGAAACCAGCGAGACATTTTACGAATACGCTGTATTGCTGTCCTGGATGTGTTTTCAACTCGATCAACATTTTCAAAAATCAAACCTCGAAATTTCTCAATTTGTAGTGATTTAATTGCTTCAGCAATCCAATCAGCAGAATTTTCAGAAACTCTCTGCAACGTATGACAACTATTCTCAGCTAATTTTTGAAATCGATCAGTTGCACTTTGAATGCTTTCAAAATGTTTTTGACCATCCGACAACATTTTTTCTGCTAAAACCTTAAATCGCGCAACACCAGTCTGAGTCATAAAATTTTGCATCTGAACAATGGTTTTTCTAATCTCATCAAGCTGTTGACTAAAATAGCTAGCATTATCTTCAAGCATTCGACCCGCCACAGCATCATGCTGTTTAAGCTTTTGTATAACTTCTTCAGACATTGCAATAAAGTCAGCTATTTGCTGAGAGCTATCTTGCAATTGAAGAAGTTGTTCTGCTTGAACCGTTTTATCCATTTTATCTTTTCCCTCAGATACTTGAGCCATACTTAATACAAACTTCGAGAGGCTAATGAACCAAACCTCTTTCAATATGGCTTATTCCTGCCTTAGAATTATTATTGAAATGGCAACTCGACACTTTAACCAACATTGATTGATCTTTGATTCGATAGTTAAGCGCAACAGATTAAATTAGATGGCGCTTTGACAATTACAGGGTCACCGCTGATGTAGCGAGTCAATTTTGTATATAAACAAACGAATCAAGAAATTATGTTGTGACTAACGGCACACACCAAATCTATGAACTGCAGGTTACCACAAAACCTTTTAAACTTAAACAAAATTATACGATAAGTTCTTATTAAGTAAAGACTATCCAACTCTTCTAAGAAGGAAAAATGCCACAGCACAAAACACGAGAATTGGCGCAAGCGCACCTACCACTGGAGGGATTTGATAAACAACACTAAATGGCCCAAAAAATTGATTCAGCAAATAAAAAATGAAGCCAACGACAACACCAATAAGAATTCTTGAACCCATTGAAGAAGACCTCAAAGGACCAAAAATAAATGGGATAGCTAAAAAAATCATAATAAGTGCTGCAATCGGCTGAAAGATTCGCTGCCAAAAAACAAGGGTAAAATTACCTTCTTGCAAACCATGTCGACGCTGAAATTGAATTAACTGGCTCAATTGAATCAACGATATTGCACTTGGATCTGTCAATGAAAATTTCAATAAATTCGGATCTATTTTTATAGTGAGCGGCGCTTGTGCAATCTGTTGCGTTGAAACCTTATTCCCATCAAATTGTGTTCGTTCGATCTTTTGTAATTGCCAACGACCATTTTGATAAACAGCATTCTCTGCATAACTCGACGATAACAAATAGTTATCGCCATTAAAAATATATTGACTAACACCTTGCAAGCGTTTGCCCGCCTGAATCTGATTAATATGGATAAAATCATTATGCCGACGCATCCATAATCCACGCGTGGTTTTCACAACACTGCCGCCCGCTTCCGCTGATGCTTTTAGATCAATCGCCGCATGGTTGGCATAAGGTGCAACAACTTCGCCAATAATCGTCATAATAATTAACATCAGGATTGCTGCTTTTAATACTGCCCAAGTAATTTGCCATAATGACATCCCTGAAGAACGCATCACAATTAATTCACTATTTGAAGCAAGATACCCAAGCCCCAACAAACTTCCCAACAAACCAACCATTGGAAAAAAACTATAAACATTTTGTGGCAATGTTTCGACAATATAAATTAATGCAGACAAAACCCCATAATTTCCGCTACCAATACTGCCGAGTTGCGCAATAAAACCAACAAATATTTGCAAACCAGCTAACACCAATAGCACAAATAAAGTTGAATAAATAACAACACGCTCAATATGTCGATCTATTATTTTTACCATTAGAATCTTTTCCTAGAAAATCGCTTGCCAGCGAATCTTGCAATAAAAAATAACGTAATAATCAGCATTAAGATATGCACCCACCAAATACCAAACCAACCGGAAACAACGCCATCTTCTATCCAGCTACGGCTGACAAAAATCATATTAACATAAAAAAAGTATAATAAAATCGCGGGAACCAAATGTGCAAAACGCCCTTGCCGAGGCTTAACATAACTTAATGGAACCGCCAATAACCCTAACAACAACACTGAAATAGGCATCGCAAGTCGCCATTGCAACTCTGCCATGTAATTGTTTCCAGTAAAAGCCAATGGCAATAACTTCATCGTTGGAATGGCTTCCTCTCCTTCATTTCGTTTTGATAATTTAGATGTCTGCATTTGAACACCATATTTATCATACTTTATAATTTCATAATCCTTCTTGCCAGGCACACCAGAAAAACGATAGCCATTTGTTGCCACCATGTAATCTTCGTTGGTATTTTTGTCCGTCATTTGGTAACCACCTTTGGCTGATAAAACCATCCAAGGCTGATTTCCCTTTGCCGACTTATTACTCCCCATTTGTTGTGCAACAAAAACATTTTTCATGTGTGAACGATCTCGCGACATTTTTTCGATATAAAAAACACGCAACCCATCTTTCGACGCTTGAAAATGACCCGGTAAAATCGTTTGAAAAACGGTACTCGCCTCAGCTGCATCAATCATTTTATCGCGCTTTAAAGCAAAAATAGGGTTAAACCATAACACCAAAAACGCCACGATAATCATCACAAAAAATGAAATCAGAAAGGTCATCCCAATCAATTGCTTTCGGCTTAACCCACATGCGAACAAAACTGTCATTTCTGAATCCGCATAAAGGCGCCCAAAACTTAACAAGACTCCAAGAAAGAGTCCCAGTGGTAATAAATAGCCGATTAAAATAGGCGCTTGCAAGACAATCAAATGAAATAAGGTGCTGATCGCATACTTACCACTGGCAACATAGCTCAGATATCGAACAAATTGATTGCACAAAAAGATAAATACGACAATCACCGTAACCGCGAGCATCGTATAGCAGACTTCTTTAGCCATATAACGAAAGATAATTTTGGGAAATGGACGCTTTTCTTTTTTCATGAATTGACCAATGGCCTGGACCAGTTTTAACCTAAAAACCAATTATAACTGATTATTAGCGACGATTCATTCTAAAAGGAGGCTGGTTCACAACAATCGGACCAACGCATGATCAAAATCGAATAATAAATTCATTACCGAGCACAACTACCCCCCCTTTTTTGTCAAGCTGCCTTAATGCTTTATTTGATCTTCCTCTTTTGCTTTCTCCTTTTCCTTTTCCTGGTTCTTCAATCCCTGTTCATATATCGCATCAAAGTTCATCGGGGCTAAATAAAATTGTGGAAAGCCACCTTTGGACGCTTGCGTTGTTAAAGCTTCTCGCAGATATGGAAATAATATCGTCGGACAATAGGTTGCAAGTAATCGTTTTAAAGCTTCTTCTTCAACTCCTTCGATATAAAAAATACCCGTTTGCACGGCTTTTGTTTCGAAGGCTGGGCGATCATGATTTTTAACCGATACTTTAATCGTTAACATGACTTCGTGTTGATTCTCTTCTAATTTGTTTTGTTTCACGGCCACTTCGAGCGAGGCTTGTGGCTGCCACGTCTCTCGAAATATCTGTGGTGTGTTTGATGCCTCAAACGACATTTCTTTGACATAAACATGCCTTAACTCAAAGCGTGTTGCTTTTTGTTTTTCGTTTTGTTTTTCACTTTCTTGACTCGCCTGTTGTGGCTCTTCTGGTTTCACTTCTTGCGCTTTTGAATCAATGATCATTCTCTTCTCCTGGTTGTTAAATGTAAAAATTTTATTTCATTTTAATGAAACGAGTTTCTGGGTGGCGCCGGCGTATCCTCAGAATCCGATGATGACTGTGATGATGGCGCTTTATAAAAATGTCTAGTTGAAAAAGGACTATCTGAATCGAAATTACTAGCTATTTCAACTTTCTCTTCTTTTCCTTCTTTCTCTTTAACTCTTGGATTCTGATCTGAATTTTGAGACTCTAACAATAATTCTGTCTGCAACAATGCCTCCTTTACGCTAAGACGAGTTGCTGAATCGGTATCTAATAATCCTTTAATTATCCACATAATGCTGTTTTCTTCTGGTGCATAAAACTCATCAATTTTCTCAATTTGTCTTTCAAAAAAATGTTCATCTCTATTCGCGTGTAATTTCTCAGAACTTACTTTTTCAAAAGGGTAACGGCCGATGGCTATTTCTAAAAGACTTACCCCTAAAGCCCAAGCATCTACTTTATCTGCTTGAATGGTGCCAGATCTTAAATTCAATCGCTCAGGTGAAAAATAATTTTCATCACCAATCACTCTGCCAACCTGACCATTCGATAATACTTGTGCACAACCAAAATCAGAAATATACACTTTATTCTCACGGGCAAATAAAATATTCTTGGGCTTGACGTCCAAATTGTAAATATGTTTACTGTGAATCGCACTGAGACCTGCTAAACAATCATGAGCTATCCATGTAATTATTTCTTCTTTTTTTGCTGGACTACAAGCTTTCATCCGTTCTTGTATCTTCAAGCCATCGCCTAATCCGGCCAAGGGCAAAAAGTGATACAAAACTTTCTCTGTTTTATGGGTATTATATATTGGCAAGATATGCTCGCTATTCTTAGCCGATTTACGCTGAATCTCAGCCTCATTTAGAGATGCCTGCATATTCTCAATCCCCTCCACTTTCTTTAAGGCAACATATGTTCCATTTTCCTTATTGAAAGCAATTGTAATTTTACTAAAATTTCCTCTTCCTAATAGATAATTGGCTTTATTCTTCCCTTGTTTAAAGGGGACCTGACGTCCTGTTTGACGAAATATTTCACCTGCCTCTTCTCGAGTAATATTAGTCATCTCATAATATTGACCGATAGGTTTTCGATTTAGCATGCGCGGAGTTAATTCTACCTGCTGAACATAGAAGCTATCATTACGCCTTAAGCTGTCACTAGCAGGAGGCACTTGTTGGTCACTTTCATTACAGCCGTTCATGCTGATATTAACGTAACGAGTGACATAAGGATTATGATATCCCTCCTCAATTTCACTTAATTCTATGTCCGAAGGTTCTTCCTGACTTTTTTTATAGAAATAACGCGCAGCAATAATTAGCGGAACAGCACAAGAAGCACCAGCACAGATTAAACCTATCAAAAACAACTCAAAAAACAATCGTAAATTTTCTGGATCACGAGACTGTGAATCACTGAGCGTTTCTTCTGATATCGTTAACCATAGTGATGATTCAGAGTTCGCTTGACTGATTGAAGGGTCTGTTAGGCTGGTCGCGCCTGTGAGATCCGTAGCACTTAAAAAAGAGCTGGAAGTACGACTATTGCTTGCACTACTGAATAAAGTTGAGAGCATGAATGTCGAACTGGGTCTATTACTCGATGTGCTCTGAATAGGATTAGACGTTGAACTGGGTCTATTACTCGATGTACTCGAAATAGGATTAGACGTCGAACTGGGTCTATTACTCGATGTGCTCAAAATAGGATTAGACGTTGAACTGGGTCTATTGCTCGATGTACTCAAAATGGGATTAGACGTTGAACTGGGTCTATTGCTCGATGTACTTGGAACAGGATTAGACGTCGAACTGGGCCTGTTACTCGATGTACTTGGAACAGGATTAGACGTTGAACTGGGCCTATTACTCGATGTGCTAGATAAAGAACTGGATGTCGTCATATCACCAACTACAATCTGGAATTGATCAGACACACTTCCGCCTAATTGGTCGCTTGCCGTCACATTAATAGTGTAATTTCCAAGCTCCGTTGGAGTACCATAAAAGTTACGTCTAGCAATATCAATAATACTAAGCCCTGAAAACCCGCTAGCCGTGCTACTTAGCACATAGACCGTACTGCCAGAAATACTGACACTACCTGCGCTAAAACCGTCAACATCGTAGATGCCCAGCTGATAAGGTGCAGCAGAATTACTTACATCGACAAACTGCAGCCCTACGCCATAACCTGTCAAACAGGCCGTACCACCTGAAACGCTGATTTTACTGGTAACCCCACCATCGAAGCGGCTCAATTGATAAGGCGCAGCTGGGTTACTCACATCAAGAATGTGAAGAAAATCCCAATCCACCACATATGCTATGTTGCCAACAATACTCACATCTCGTAGGGATGATGATGAATACCAATTTCCCAGCAAGGCAGGTGCTGATGGATCGCTCACATCGAGGGTATAAAGGGCACCAGAGCTTCCCACATAGGCTACATTGTCAACAACACTGACAGCATAGGAATATCCTGTATCATAACTCCCTAGCCAGAAAGGTGATGCCGGATTGCTCACATTGACCATTTCGAGTCCTGCAGACCCAATCACACAAGCTATGTTATTAGAAACGCTCATATCTTTTATGCTATTCAGCAGTGTAGTATAACCACCCAATCGATTAGGAAAAACCAGATTAGTCACATCGAGAATATGAAATTCTGAACCAGTATCAAACACATAAGCCCTATTATCAGAGAGAGTGACCATACGAAAACCGCCTGGATAAACATAGCTGCCCAACTGATAAGGCGCCGCCGGATTGCTGATATCCACGGTATGAAGCCCAAAATTATTCTCTGCAATATAGGCTGTGCTGCCAGAAATACTAACATCATAGGCGTAGCCAGTTCCGTAAGCCCCCAAAAGAGTTTCTGCAACACCTAGTGGATGGTGCGCAAAAGGGTGAGTAGAAATATCAATGAGTTGAATACCTGACCCAGCATCTGACACGCAGGCAACACTGCCAGAGATACTAACATCGTAGGCATAGTGTGGCGTATCATAGCCGCCTAGCCATGTGGAGGCCGTTGGATTACTTATATTGAGCACTTGCAGACCGAATTTATCATCCGCCACATAGGCGATGTCACCAGAAATGTAGAGGCCCTTGGCACTTCCTAGCGTATCGTAGCTACCCAATAAGAAAGGTGCTGCTGGATTACTGACATCTACGGCCAGAATCCCTGCTGATTCACATGCCAAATAGACTGTACTGCCAGATATACTGATATCTCTAGCCAAACCCGGTGTATCATAGCTACCTAATAAGAAAGGTGCTGCTGGATTGCTCACATCAATGACCAGAAGCCCTGAACTCCAACCTGCGACATAAGCGGTACTGCCTGAGATGCTGACGGCGCGAGCTTCTCCTCCTACATAACTACCCAACAAGGAAGGTATTGCTGGATTACTTACATCGAGCATTAATAGCCCTGCCCTACCATGAGCTACATATGCGACAGTGCCAGAAATACTAATATCATGTGCATTATGATAGCTTGTGTCATTTGGATCAAAACTACCCAGCTTGAAAGGTGCCGATGGGTTACTCACATCGAGAATAACAATACCTGCATCTCCATCTGCCACATAAGCCGTAGTACCATCGACACAAATTCCCATCGCAACGCCTGGAGTATCATAAAAACTCAGCCGGAAAGGTGCCGCCGGATTGCTTATATCAAGAATCTGAAGTCCCGAATTACCATCTGCCACATAGGCGATATTACCAACAATTTGAACGGCCTGAGCATATTCAGGCGTGTTGTAATGTCCAAGTAAATAGGAGTAATCAAACATCTTGAGATGTAACCAATCAGGTAATGGACTACCATCACTCAGTGTCGCACTAACCGCCAGGGTATCTCCATCGGCATCGTTAAAAACTTCGTTCCACCGGAATACGTGACTGAAGTGTTTACCAATATTTGCTGTTTGATCAGAAATAGGATTAACTACCGTGGGTGCTGCCGACTGAGCGCCATCCCACAGCCTCGCAAAGCTTGTAATAAAGGCTCCAGGAGCGCCGAGTTCCTGATGACCACTCAGAATACTCAAACCACAAATTGCCGATACATCAAAAAAGATTTGAGAAGCCTGACTCATTTGAAACACATCGGGCACAAAATTATCCCAAGAAGAATATGAAAAATTCTCATGAAAC
>SDBS01005212.1_pt1 | contig 12713 bp, 11 predicted proteins | sample 2277091 | NCBI WGS metagenome assembly SDBS01 (sample SAMN10404972, study PRJNA504765) | marine sediment metagenome | isolation source: marine sediment core GS10_PC15, 163 cmbsf | place: Arctic Ocean: Southern Knipovich Ridge | collected 2010 | reverse complement strand
TAAATTAACCGAATAAACGGTTTTTTCTCATGGACGACGACGATCAAAATCAAGCCTTTTGTGCTGAATGTGGAAAAAAAATTGCTGGGGAATTAGTAGAAACTGCATCTAAAGGCAAGAAAGCATATTGTGAGAACTGCGGAACCCCATTCAGATCTAAAATCAAAAAGAAAGAAATCGGATCACCTAAAAGTTATGAGCCTCCGCCTAGAGCGGAACCTTTCAAGCAATTTATTAAATCAAAAATCAATAAACAGCTGAAATATCAAAGAGAAATTCAATCCAAAATCACAAAAAAGATGAATGATAAATTTGATAAACATTTCAGTTCTGTTAATGAACCAACCGAACGCGCTCCAAATCGACCCCAACCTCCTATTGCTCCAACACCACCAATTAGGACCCATACAAAGACAAATAGAATAATACCCGAAAAGAATTTGAAGGATCTGAAGAAAGCAATAAATTTCTTCAACAATATTGTCGGTTCTCCATTAATTCTTATACTGGGAATAATTGCAACTGTCGGCCAAATCGTGAATATGTTTCTAACATGGAGCTTTTTGCCTTCGACCATTTCAGGTACCTTCTTTAGAATTTTTGTCCTAATATCGCTTAATAGTTATGTTCAGAAAAAAATAACCCCCCGTATATACTCGGGAGATTATTCTAAATTGGGTATAGATGCTATAATAATGGGGTCCATTGGGTGCGCCATTTACGGTCTTGGTGTTTTTCTTCTTGTTGAAGGTATTCTAATAATGGTATATGAAATTTTGGTGAAAGTGAAAACACTGCAGACCCATGAAAGAAAAACTCTACCTGTTGAATTGAGTTACGAGATTTTGGCTTCCAATATTATTGAAGACGTAATAAGTGTTATGAACGAGAATTTGTATAAAGCAGAATACTTCATAATATTACTGAACATTTTTTTGATAATTAATGAAGTCAGTTTCCTCTCGAATCTAACCTGGTTATTTCTGGTTTTCTTCATAGTGGCATTAGTAATGCTGAATTTTGTTAAAACCACGATATACCCTACTCTCAAATCAACGCCGTATGCAAAGTTGGAGGAGGGTTTTATTGTTAAATCGCTTATACTCGCCGGATTTAGTTTAGCTTTCGGAAGTTCTGGTATAATTGTGTTAATTTTGAGCATTTTTCTTTTCGTTTACCGAGATAGATTCACCGAAATTCGTCGAAAACTGGCAAATTATCAAGTAGGAACAATCCCTACTGTAACTAAAGATCAATCCGAAATTCCTCCTGCTACGTCAAAGAAGGAAATTCCGGTCAAATCTGAAACATTAGATGGTATTAAATGGGAGGCTAAGGATACTGAGCGAAAAAAAATGGTCCCCCTACCTTCCCATCGAGTGAAAATACAAGATCTTGATAGTAAAAAAGATTTGCAAAAAATACCGGAAATTCAGGGAAAAAAAGCAGATACACAACACGATCCCATTGAAAAGCAGAAATCAAATGATAAGGAAGAAAAACCAGACAAGGAATACCTCGATAGATTATTCATGGTGATCTCAGAGGAGACGAGAGAACGACTTCTTAAACTTGATATTTCAGAGGAGGAAAAATGGGATATTATCAGAGAATTCATTAATTTGCCGGAAGAACAAAGACAGAAGTATATTGAAGAATTGGAAGATGTTAATCGCAAAATTTCGGAGAAAATAATCAGCCGCGTGAATGTTATGAAAATCAATAGAAAATCAAAGGAAGGGCTCATGAAACAGCTTGCATTAATGACACCTAATAATCAACAAGATTTCGTTGAGTATTTAGAATCTGATGAGTAGGTTGCAATTCTGGTCATACCGTAAATTGTTATGGACGGTATACGAATGGGATGAATAACTAAATGGCTGAGAAAGAACTTCAAAAGGAAAAGGTTGTCAGAGAAAAAGAACCTATAGTAATCTCTGAGTCAAGTGTTATTATTGACTCTTCCCAGATTGAAGAAGAAGATGGCCCTGAAGTTTATGATGCAAAAATCGCTCTTATTCAGAAACAGTTATTAAGTGAATTAACTCCGATTGAAACAGATGTTCTTTCTGTTGCACGGGAAATGCTGAAGAAAAAACGTCTTCCCGCCGAGATCAAAACGGAAAGAATTGAGACTATTTCTCCTATGGTCGATCAAATCTACGCTAAATCTATTGCTCGTTTCTTCAATCAAAAAAATTACCAGAAAGAATCAATATTTCTGGCCATTAAAAGCCTCGAACAAAAAAGATGGATTATCACAGGCCAAAGAAGTACTAAGCAAGAAATTTTAAATAATCCGATAAAAAAGAAAATTCTGGCTTTTGTTGAAAAGTATCCAGGAATTCATGCACGTGATACAAAAATAGTTTCACAGCTTAATATGACGCGTAATCCGTTTATAAAACATATGGTTTCTCTTGAAGCATTTAATCTTATTCGCTCGAACAAAATTGGTTCAACTTTGAATTATTTCCCAATCGATTTACCTGATGTTTTCGACGATTTGACTGTCCAATTTCACAATCCTATCGTAGTTGACATAATTAAGCTATTTCTGAAAGATCAACGAATGACTCTTATGAGCATGGCACAGCAGTTAGGAGTTTTTCATAGAGCGATTCAGTATCATATAAAATTGCTTTTGAAGAACAATGTTCTGTTAAATGTAACATCTGAAGAAATTGAGAAAAAATATAACGAAAAAGTAGATACCCGCAGAAGATATTACCGTATTAATCAAGATCTTCTTTTGAGATATAATCGACTTTTTAGAATTCCCCCATTTTCGGAATGGTTATAATTAAAAAGCTAAATTTTTGGAATTGTCAACGTTAAAAAAATTAAATTAACGTGGATGTTTATAATTCTTAATGCATGATAACGGATTTTTTAAAATTTCAAGAGAATTTACTGAAAATTATACTAGAACAAATTATCGTGTTGTCGGGAAATTTAAGCACTCGGCAATAAAACCATGTTACTGGTTAGAACAGAAGTTATTGACAGGTAGAAATAATAGAAATTGTTATAAAGGATATTTTGGAATTAAGAGCGAACTGTGCATTCAGAATTCTCCTGCGTTTCCTTTTTGTAACCATTCATGCGTCTTTTGTTGGAGAAATATCGAACAAGGAAATCTCGGCTCTAAATTTGTAACAGAACCAGATGATCCAGATTTTTTGGTCCAGGAAATGATAAGACATCAGAAAAACATTATTGAATTTCATTTTCCATTAAAAAAAGCTCTTGTAAATTATAACATTGCTTCTGAAATTCTCAAAGATTGCTGGATATCCGAAGGCAATGGTTTGAAAAATAAACAGACATTGAAAAATTTCCATACAATTGAATCGTTTCAAAGAAAACTAAAAATAGCAAAGAATCCCATAAGCAAGGCCGTTTTGCTACTAAAAAATATGGGTGTCTTGAAAACTGATGATTTACAACATTATTATGTTTCTGGTGAAGCTAGTAAATTTCTGACTGAAAATAACGGGGATATTTTCAAGACAATGGATAAATATGTCACCAACGATGAAGATATTAAAAAATCCCATAAATTAGCAATGGAACCAGGTCATGCAGCAATCTCTCTGGACGGAGAACCTACATTATACCCGTTTATTGGGGACTATGTTTCGTGTTTTCGAAAACGGAAAATGACCACTTTTATAGTCACCAACGGGACTAATCCTGAAACACTTCAAACATTGAACGATGTGGGGGCACTTCCTACTCAATTGTATGTCACAATTCCCGCTCCCAACGAGCAGACTTACAAAAAAGTTTGCCGGCCTAAAGATCGTAATACTTGGAATAAGATTCTAAAAACACTCTTGATTTTACCAGATCTAAAAACTAGGAAATGCATCAGGATCACATGTGTGAAGAATCTTAATTTATCTGATAAAATGGTTCCCGATTATGTGGAATTAATTGAAAACGCTAAACCAGACTTTTTAGATTTGAAAGGCTTTACACATGAAGGTTCTTCTATGAACATCAGTAAAAGGCTTGGTACAAAGGAAGGAGGCGATTTTTTCTTCCCAAATTTTGAATACTTACTTAAATTTGCCCAGAAATTAGAGAACGAAGGTAATTTCAAAATAATTGAGACCCATGAAAAATCCAGAGATATACTACTACGGGTAGGATGGCCAGAGGACAAGAGTATTAAAATCACCAAAGAGCAAATTTGACCGTAAAAGAATTAGTCCCCTATGGAAGAAATTGGACATTTTAATAAGATATTAATTAACCAATCCAAATATCTGTGCAAGTTCTTTCGTGTTATTTACAAAAATAAAAGGTTTTTCCTGTTTTAAGGCTTCTTTTTTTGATAATCCGCTGTAAACACAAATAGTTCTAATATTTGCGCTTCTTCCTGCTTTTGCATCACTGGTCATGTCTCCAATGAAGATCGCTTCATTATGATCTTTTATACCATTTATTTCCAATATTTTTAGGAGCCCTTCAGGGTCGGGTTTGATATTTTTTACTTCATTGTAGCCGAGAATCGATTTTTCATCAAATAAATTGAAAACATTTAGTCTTTTCAAGGTTTCTATTGCGTAACTCTTCTTATTATTAGTTAAAACTGCCAATTTCTTGTTTTTCTTCGCTAAAAATCTTATTAATTCTTCGATTCCTTCGAATATTTTTGCAGTTTTTAAGTCGTTCTTGAATTTGGTGTAGATAAAAGCGCCAATTTCCAATTTTTTTAGTATCGTGATGTCATCTATAAAAGAGACGTTGAATAATTCATTTGCTTTTAGGATCATTTTTGGTATCGGAATTGTTTGAATTTTTTCTATTAAGTGAGCTAATTCTTCTAGAATCTCATGGGGTTCAGCAGTAATTTCTTTGAATTTATTCACCGCAGCAATTGTAGCTTTTCGTACACTATCTAAAATATCGAGAATAATACCATCATGATCAAAAATTACCAACTTGATGTCTTTAAGTTTTAATTCATCAAGTTTTGAATTATCCAAAGGGTTCTGTTGCGTCATTATAATCCTTTCGGTATCAATTTGTGTCTAAATTAGAAGTAATATATAATTTAATAATAATAAGTTTAATCATAAAAAGTTTTTAAATTCAGAAAAGGTGCCATCAAGAATTAATTTTTTTGGGCTCGAAAATATTGTCTGACAAAAGAATAGGTAAGCCCAGCATCCATATTAAAATTGAAATAAATTGTGCCCATTCAAGGAGAGGATGACCAAGTAAAAAACTGGTATAGTCCAAGAATGCCCACCAGGTTTTTTCCATAAACATTAGAATACCACCATATACCCAGACCAATATTAGTTGACCGTACAACAAAATAAATCCCATTAATAAATGCCATTTTGATTTCACTTGGTTTCTGAAACTCTTCTTTATGATGATGGTAAAAAATATTATAAAAGCTCCCGTACACATTCCAACGAAAGAAATATCTGCTGCAATGATGTGAAACCATCCATAAATTTCAGGAAATATTCCAACAAATGCGAAACCGATTGATCCGGCTACTGTAAAACCAAATGAGATTTTAGTAGTTTTTCTGTAAATATGATTTCCAGGAAATAAAGAGAATCGTCTATAGAGATATATAAAATTTGGAATAGTTAATATTCCAGTTATAAAAGTTCCTATATTAAAAAACCAATGGCCTATCGGATTTAAAACCGGATTACCCTGTTCTGAGATTTTATTTTCAACAATATTAAATCCAGGTAAAAAAGTCTGTGAAATTATTTGACATAATATAAAGAACGCAAAAAGGGAAAACAAGTAAATTATATGTTCTTTTTTTGAAAATTTACCAGCAAGGATGCGCCTGGATTCATTCAGTAATTTATTGAAATAATCTTGAAATATCATTTTATCAGTAGTAATTTGAATCGTAATTATATTTTTTATTATCACCTTTATGAAAAATCTTCTTTAAATGGAAAATACGATAGTATCCATAGGTGTTAAACTGTAAACATTATGATTTTACCATTTTTCCCGGCTCATAGGCATATATAGCGTTAAAATTTGCGAATATAATCAAAATTCGGTAAATTAGTATGAGATTAAAATGGAAAAAAATCCGCAAAAATTTTCGGTTAACGGGTTTAAAAGTTCTCTTCATTAACCGATTTTTTGGAATTAATGCAACATTGCCCAATTTTAACCGGAATTCAAAAAAGGCGGAAAAAATTATATATTTAATTTATAATCTATTTCATTTGTATTGATGTTTTATAATAATTTCATAACAATTTGGATTTTTTATTAATCAAAGATGTAATTTTTTTTAATCCAAAGTAAAAGAATCGTACCTCATAAATCGCTAACAAACCTATACGAAAATAGAAAATAACAATATTTTTTGTAGAATTATTTTTAAATTAGTGTTCTGTAATTGAATATGGATTATATTTTCTATAAATGATCCGTCAAAATTAGTAAGGTATTATATAATATTTACAATAATTTTAAATATGAAATGACGGTGTCATTATTGGAATAAATAATAATGCGAAAAAAATATAAAAAAGAAGGTAAATTTTATGGCTGAATTTTTTAAACTATACCGGCGAAAAGGGTTTGGAGAAACCCTAGAAGTATTGAATAACTTTAAAAAAAAAGAAGCAAAGCAATCACAGTTTTTTAAGACTTTAAAATCAAATAAATCGTATTTGAACAGCTTTTTCAGAGTTAAGGATGATTTACTTGCCACAAAATTAATTGCTTACAAATTGGATGGCGAAAACGAAAAAGTGATTTACCTAACCGAAAAAGGACGAGAACTATTCAAGAGAGTCAATGAGATTGAAAAGTTGATAGATGCTTCGAACAAAGATTTATAACTCGATAGATTTTCTTTTTTTTTAATTTTTTCTTTATTCCAACTTTAATATCAAAGATTTTTTTGAAACACGTTTTGGAATTACTCTTCACTTTTTGAGAGCGCAGAAGAGCACAAATTTTTTGATATGCATTGATTTTTGATCAAATTCCAATAATTAATTAAAATAATAACAAATGACATTGAATTATTACATAATTATTATTACCTTGTTTTCCCAAATTACATCTTAATAGTACAAAATATCTGAGGTTCGTGTTAAAATAAATGTCGAAAAAAGAAGAAAAACAGAGTAAAAGAAAAGAAAAAGCCTATCAAAAAATGGAATATAAAGAACATTATCACGAAAACCATGAATTTGATCTCGATGCATATAGATTTGCCGGCAACAGACATATCTTTCTTGAAATCATAATGATCTTACTTTTCGTTGCATATTTTGTGTACGGAGGTATAATGCTTTATTCTGCAGGAGATAACATTCGTAGCTTTGTATTAAGTAACCAAAATATGCTCGATGTGGCGATCAACTATATAAAAGAGTATTCTGTTGAAGCAATCTTCATTTTCATTGGTATCTACCTAATTACGCTCTGGATTACTTATATGGTTGTGAAATGGTTCTCAAAACTAGCCGCTTGGTTTCTATACGGTTCCTTTATTTTGGAGATTGGACTTTTTGTTGCACTTTTCTTTTATGTGGATTGGGCTTATAACTGGGTGTTTCTGATTCCGGCGGTAATTCAAGGCATACTTTTAATCTACTGGCGCAACAAAATACAACGTGCTGTTGAATATGTAAAAATCAGTTCAATGGCCATTTGGAAAGAGCGTCATATGTTTATACCCCAATTCATACAAACGGTATGGATCATTTTCCTCTCTTTCTTCCACTTTGTTACCACCTTGACTACATTCCTTGATTTAAACACATTTGATAGTATTACAATCGGTCGAGTAATAATAACAGATGGCTGGCTTTATGCAATTTATTCCGCACTATTTGTTTTCCTTGTTTACATAATAATGTACAGTACAATCGGAATGAAACAGCTTATGCTTCATCATTGGTATAGAGGGGGCCATCTTTCTTACAGTCGGGCATATAGTATGATAGTTCGACGTTGGCGTGCATTTATGGGTTATGCCTTATCAAGCACTATCATTCACACTATTCAATTTTTCTACAAACTCTTTAAAGGAGAAATAAAAGTGACCAATGTTAAGGAAGCAGCGGAAGTTACCAAAGAATTAACACCTGATTCTCCAATGAGTTTTGATAGCGATCAAGGTAAATCCAGTAAAAAGGATGATAAAGGCAAGAAAAAGAAACTCCCGTTACATGAGCGCATTTGGATGGGTTTAAATTATTTTACACTCCCTGCAATTGCAATTGAAGATAAAAATTTTGGACCTGCTCTATGGCGATCCCTGAAAATGGTCGCTAAAAGTATTCCTGATATTTACATTAAAAAAGCTCATGTAAATAAGTTATTTAGAGTCATGCAATGGGCTAGTTTATTTCTGATTGGGATTCTCGGTGCACTTGCTGGTGGGGTATTTGGTAAATTTGTTCTTGGTTACTCCGGGGGTAAATTATATGCCGTTGTAGGAATTGGTATATCTCTATTTGAATGGATAGGGGGTATGACTTCGGTGTTAGTTTTAAACGATCTGAATATGGCATATATCACTGTAATGTATATATATACCATAGATGAAGAATTTGGGATGGAAGGTTATAATAGATTCGAACTTGAGAAACAAGAGAAGATTGAAGCAAAATTAATTGTTAAACAGAAAAAAAAAGACGCAAAACAAAAAAAGAAAAAGAAAAACTGATAAATTAATAAAAGGAACTTATTCATTTTCCCCCTTTTTTATTTTTCGAAATTGGCAGGCCTAAGCAAAATAAACCACTTAGGAACTTTCTCTTTGTAATCCAGATAGTGCTGTCCGAACATATTAATCAATAATTGCTCCTCATAAGACGCAATGTAATTATAGAAAATGAAAATTATTCCGAGTAATGACAGAGAAATAAGCGACAGCGTCATTACTATCAATCCCAAGTATATAAAAATTGAACCGAGATAAATTGGGTGTCGAGTTCTTGAGAATACTCCTGTTTTTATTACTTGAGGAGGATCCCGAATTTCTACAAACACAATTTTAAGACCCTTAATTATAAAAAAATAAGAAAGAACAAAACAACCAACCATGAGAATTAAATTGATATAAATTGGAATGAAATTGATTAATATGGTTGAAAAACGAAAAATAAATGAATCTAATATCCAAACTATCAAAAATACAATAAAATAAATGGCTTGACCTAAATCTCCTTTCGTATGTTCTCCAGCTAAATCTTTTTTATTATGATGATGATCGCTTTTTTTATTGTTTTGAGGCATAATTTAATGTATATTGAATTCACTTAAAAATTCAAGTATGTTAAATGAACTGAATCCCTTTATTCTTCAATTATTCTGAACAATAATTAGTAAATCAGTTAGTGTGAATCGAGTAAAAAAATTTTTATCAGATGCAAAAGCTATTTACTCAAGATGTTGAATAAACGCCCGAACACAAAGAAATGTCTCGTTTTAATTACTTCGATTATACTAATGTTAACAATTAGCAGTTTTTCTGAAAACCAGTCGCAAAAAATCAACATATTCGATAGCTCCAATTCAAATACGATCTCAAAACCATTTTCATCCCAGATGACAAATATAACCATTAAAATCGATGGGAATACCGAATTAGAAGAATTTTCTGGAATTACTGGAGTGGGATCTTCGGAAAATCCTTACATTATTGATTATTTACAAATAAACGCCAGTAATATTGGGTCGGGAATAGAAATTAAAAACACGAATAAATACCTTATTATCCAGAATTGCACAGTTGTTAATTCTGGTTCTAACTATGAAACTTTTGATTCGGGAATTAAGATTGAAAACAGTTCGAATGTTGTTATTAAAAATAACATTATAAGCAATAGTTTGCATGGAATTGGAGTCTTTAACTCACTTTATAATAATATAACGGATAATGTGGTATCGATTAACAATTCTTTTGGAATTTTTCTTGATACCTCATATTACAATAATATATTTGGAAATGAAGGTATGTTAAATAAAATCCATGGGCTATATTTGGTGAATTCTTTTAATAATTCAATAACCAACAATTTAATGGCAAATAATACCTACGGTTCAGGGATTTTTTTAAGCGATTCGGAGGGAAATGAAATTAGAAACAATATTGCAGATAATAATTCGTACGGACTTTATCTGAAAAATTCTAATTATAATACTGTTCGAGAGAATAATTTTAGTAATAATTATTTTGATTGCATTAGAATTTATTTGGGGAATGGAAATACTATTTCAGATAACGGCGATTGCACTGAGAAAATTGCTTATATTATTCCAATGATTCCTGCATTCCCCATATGGGCTGTTTTTGGGTTTTTAGTCATTGGTACAGCTATTTTAATTCTTAAAAACAAGCGAAAAATTAGTAAACTAGTTTAAATTTTAATTTTTTGACTTTTTTGGCGTTTTATAAAAAGAGAAAAAAATTATTTATTGTTTAAAATTTACAGAAAAAGTAAAAAAAGTATTAATTTGCTTTTATCCGCCTGCTTGAGTTGCCATTACCGTTATGACATCCTTTTTGGGATGAATTCCTACTTTGGCAAACTTAAGATTGTCAGGTAGAACTTTACCTTTGAAGATAAACTGGATGGCCAGGATCGGATTCAGTTTATATTCCTTCTGCACATTTTTCTTTATATCTGAAATACTCAAATTCGGGTCGATTTCGATCATTTTAATTGCTTGATCAGGTGGAACACCCGTTAATCTAAATCTAAACTGTGGCATAATTTTCACCTAAGATAATAACGTAACCAAATTATTTAAGTCGATGGTATATTTATTGATCATAAGTATATTTTCTATACTTCAATTCTTGATATACTAGGTTTTGACGATGGAGTTATCTCTGTTAAGTATGCTTGAAAATTCATTCAAGTTATTATATTTATTAAATGAATCCGGTAGTTTAACATTTACAAACCTTGTGAAAGACTCAAGTTTAAGCAGAAACACGGTTTCAAAGTACTTAAAACAATTACAGGCTGAAGGTCATGTAAAAAAGGAGATTATTTTGCTTAAAAACAACAGAAATTCTCTGGGTTATTCAATCACTGAACAGGGGATAAATGTGTTGAATTCAAGATTCGTGGGGGATAATAAATCCAATTGGTTGTCTTCAATTTCTGCAAAAAACGAGGCATTAGAGAAATTACGGTCCAAGGATTTAATTCCATTTTCCGTTTACAGTAAAGAGAAAACTTATTTATATCAAATTGATGATAGATTTTTCAACGTACTAAACGATGCCCTGAATATTTTAGAATTTGGAGGGGCAGAGTTGGGACGTATTAATAAAATTGTAGCCCAGATCGGCCGTTTTGCTTCTAAATTCGGAGAACGTTTTTTTGAACGATCCCCCGATATATTGCTCCACCTTTCTGTCATTTTTATTTTTTTCAATTCTTTGGAAAATCCGCAGTTTCATATAGGTGAAGAACAATTCATCGAGATATATGGTCAAATTGACGAAGATTTTAGTTATAGCCTTAACGATTTCAATGCTTTTAGAAAATTTTTTCTCAATAATTTTGCTGGTAATAAACTACTTGAAGAGCTTGAATTAATTTTCAGTAAACAAGAACAGAATAAAAAAACCGGAGCTTACAAAAAAGAACCTTATCTTCGAGCATTAAAGAATGTAGAGGAGAAAATTCAAAGGAAGATGAAAAAAAAAGGCGGAAAAATTGTCGATGTCAATATAGAAATCCTAAACTATCAGATGAAGTATTTAAACTTTATAAAAATTAAATTCAAAATGTTAAATGAGTTTAAAAACACTTTGGATTCGATAATTCATGGGAATTACGGAATTAATTACTTTGTTTTCAAGTATGAATCTTATTATTTCCATGAAAAGGACGCTGTCGGTTCATTTCTGAATAGACGAATAAATGATGCACTTACTGAAGAGTATATTAACAGCAAAATATTTGAAATGAAGGAATCTAACCCTCTTGTTGAAATTGCCGAAGAAATTGCAGATGAAATGGAAACATTGCATCTCATTTGGCTTGAAATAAAAATCAAATTTAAAGATGTTGTACTCGAAAAGCTTATCAAAGAAGCTGTGGAATTTAAAGTTAGAACCCGTCAATCAGATGCATCAAATGTGAATTTAGATGAGATTAAGGGGTTTTGTCCTATCTGTGGAAAGAGAATTATGATTGATTTTGACGAATGCGAATTTTGCAAAACAAGTATGAAAGATAGAAAATTAGTTTTCGACATTAAAGAAGCAAAAAGAATTGCAGGTGGGTATAAAGCTGAGAGTTATCTGGAACAACAAATCAACTCTGCTATTTATACGTATTGTAAATGTGGAAATTTAATTGCACGAAGTTGGAATATATGCCCTCGTTGCAAAGAAAAGAGATTAACCGTTTAAAGTTAAAAAAAAGATTTTTCATTAAAATAAAGACAAAGTTTCTGAAAGTATGTTATTCGAGTTAAGTTTCCTGTATAGGCCACTTCCATGCATACCAGACAATTAACAAAAGGAGTACAGCTTCTACACTTGAAGCAAAGGTAAAATAAGAATTTGAACTTTCTATTCCGCTTACTATCACAAGACCAGTTTGTAATATTCCGACAATGATGTTTATCCAGCGATTCGCTTTAGCCTTCAATGCCAGGGACAAAAAAACCATAAGACTCGGAATTATCATTAATATCATAAATACCAACATTATTCC
>SDBS01005211.1_pt1 | contig 12714 bp, 19 predicted proteins | sample 2277091 | NCBI WGS metagenome assembly SDBS01 (sample SAMN10404972, study PRJNA504765) | marine sediment metagenome | isolation source: marine sediment core GS10_PC15, 163 cmbsf | place: Arctic Ocean: Southern Knipovich Ridge | collected 2010 | reverse complement strand
CATGTGGCGAATGCTGCCGCGCTCGTCTTCGATTACTTTAAGCTCAGTGATCTCTACGCCTTCAATCATAGCGATGTCTGCTCTATGTATTTTTGCATCCACATATAAGTTTCTCGAATCCCTTGCCCCATCGTGGTTCTCGGCTTCCATCCAAGCTCTTCAATGATCTGACCGGCGTTCAAGCGCAGATGACGCTCTTCATCGCTTGCTCCGCCCAGTGTGAAGTTGGGAACCTTTGTTCCCAGCGCCTCACCTACCATCTCTACGATCTTAAAAACTCCGTAGTACTCATTTGATGCGGCCACATTCCAGGATCGTCCTGAGTTTTTGTTTGATACAAACAGGTCTTCTGCGATCAGCAGGTATGCGCTTATGATGTCGTCAACGTAGTTATAGACGCGCCTGGGGCCGCCATCGCTGCGGATCACCAAGGCTTTGCCGGTATGCACCGCTCGGACGGCTCCAGGAATCAACCGCTGCCAATTGGTGTCGCCAGGTCCGTAGATGTTTCCGCAACGCGTGATCCCAACTCGGAGACCGTAAAGGTCCGCGTAAGATCGCGCTATGAGATCGGCTGTAGCCTTGGAAACGTCATAGGGATGGAATGGATCGAAGCGTGTTTCTTCGTTCGCTATTACCTGGCTGGGCAGCCGCCCATAGGCCTTGTCGCTCGATGCCGTCACTATGTGAATGTGATCCATACTGCTCTTGCGGACAGCTTCCAGGATGTTGACCGTGCCCATAACGTTGGTGTCGTAAGTGGCTCTGGGCGCGTACACGGCATCGACTACTTGGCTGATGGCTGCCAGGTGGAAGATGAAGTCGGGTCTCCACTCAGCGATCAAGCGCTCGATCCTCAGGTAGTCAGTCACGTCGCCCATGAATACCGTCTCGAAGTTAGAGCGCCGCTCGTGGAAGCTGGCATCGTAAGGAAAGACAATCTGCTCCCTGATGTCGACCCCATAATTGGTAGCGCCTAGACCTTTGAGTACGCGAGCTAGTTGGCTGCCGAGGAATCCAGCATGGCCAGTTATCATCACCTTTCTGTGTTTCCAGAAACCGTCTAGCGACATCAAGACCTCCAGATCATCCAGGGAGCCTGGTCGGAATCGGCCATCTGATTGACTAGCGTCAGGTCGCGTTGGGTATCGACCATCTGAAAGAAGCCTGGATGCTGGTAGGCTCCTATTCTCTTTTGAATGGCCAGGCTTGGTAGCACGTCGTACTCCAGTCGGCTGTCGTCTCCCGAGATTAGGTTGAGTATCTGGGGCTCGATGATATAGAAGCCGCCATTGATCCAGTCCAGCGGAGATTGAGTCTTCTCGCCAAACACAGTGGCTCTGCCAAGCTCCAGGGTTAGGTTCCCGAACCGCGATGGAGGATGGACTGCCGATAGCGTAACCGTTGGCTTTCTGAGCCCTGGCTGCTTCAGCCCTCTGTGATGGTCCACCAGCATTCGCATATTGACATCAGCAAATCCGTCGCCGTAGGTCATAAAGAACGCCCCGTCCTTCAGATACTTGGACAACCTAAGCAGTCGGCCTGCGGTCTGAGTTTCCTCGCCGGTATCCTCCGCGATGACTTCATCTGCAAACTCCGCCAGGGTCTCCGAGCTATTCTCTACCCACTCTTCAATCACCTCACGCTTGTGGCCAGTAGCTATAATGAAGCGCCTCAAGCCTTGGGCCGAGTAGATGCGCATGATGTGCTCTAGCATCGGAATGCCGCCCACCTCGACCATCGGCTTCGGGATCAGGTCGTCCGTCTTATCGGACAGGCGCGAGCCCTGGCCGCCAGCCAGGATTACAACCCAGGCATCCTCAGCAATGTCGCCAACGTTGAAGCTGGCTATCTGGGGCTTGGGCGGGCCAGCGTCGTTTCCGGCGTCCGTCATTTGCAAATCTACGTGACCTACTATTGGATCGTGTGCCATTAGAATCCTCCTCGTGATCTTCGTATTCGCATTGCCGCATCAGCGGGAAGCGGCGGAAGTGGGTGAGGTCTATCGCCCACTGTTCTGTGATGGACCTCTCGATCTTTGGCTCTGGCGGCCCCCAGCTTATTCCATAGAGCATCGAAGTCGTCGTCAAGCGCTGCAATTGCGTAAGCACCGACCCTGTTACGAAGCTCGTCTATCTCCAGATGCAGCCAGGATGCCTTCTCTTCTTCCGTGGGCGGAATTTCGATTATCGTCTCTGGGACTGGGACTACTTGCTGTCCTCGATGGTGGAATTGGTGATAGCCGGTTAGGGACGACGTGCATATATCCACGTATTCGTGAAGCCTGCGATAGCTGAGCATCCACTGATCTACACTGGCATGGTTTTGGAATTCCGGCATATCTCTCCAGATTCCGGCGTCCTTCAGGGCCGAGCCCACAAACCACCAGGGCCATTCTCGTTTCTTGAAAACTCCCACGTTTGTGGAATAGCTGAAGCCCTCGGTGTGAGTAGTAAACCCAGGCAGAGACTCTATTGCCATAATGTTGCTATGCCAGTCAATCCTGTCGAGCCACGCTTGGCCGGTCTCGTCAAGAAATCCATTTTTGGGAATGACCCACCTGGGCAGGCCCTCTGTTGAAACTTTACTAATGGCAATCTTGTAACTGATCGTGCCAGCCCAATCGTTGAAGTGGGCACCGTACAGATATTCTGCAACGTTCGGATGAAGCATAATTTCGGGCTGCATGATGGTCCATACATCTCCGCTGGCTTCTGGAAACAGCGCCCGCAGACCCCTGGTTGGACACGCCGAGTAAGCGACCCTTTCCAGCCTGATCGTTTTGAGCCTGAGAAAAGGATCGAAGATTTCAAATACTTCGTCCAGGTTCTCTGGGCTGCCGTTGTCGCATACCAGGACCTCAAACTCTTTCCAGTCCTGACGACACAGAGTTTCCAGGGTCCTGGCCAGTTGCCCGCGTCGGAAGTTGTTGACCGACATCAGGATCGACAAATTGACCGGCAGGCTATCATCTCGCGGTGCCAAGTCGTCAGTCTTTAGTACGGGAAATTTAGTATTCCACAGGTCCATCGCGTCTACTCCAGGGTAGGCTCTACTCGTTTACACACGATCCGATGCTCTACAACCAGGTCCTTGGTCTTCTCTAAAAGCTCCAGGGCTGCCTCGTCTCCGTTCTCGAATTTGATCTTCTGATACACCTCCCAGTGCTTGATAAACTTCGGGTCTTTGCTTTTGAAGACACCTACGTTTGTAGGTTCCCAGCCAGAGCGCCTTAGCAGCCAGTTGAGCCTTTCCAGGGTCATCACTGAATAATGATTCTTGCCTCCCCATCCCCAGTAGGATGGAGACGGAGCCACCAAAACCAGATATTCGCGACACACTCGATGCCACTCCATAAGCGTGATGAGCGGAAACGGACTGTGCTCCAGGACGTGCCTGGCAAATACCATTCCGAATTGCCCGTCATTAAAAGGAAGGAAGGTCATGTCTGCGTTCTTGACGTTGAGCCTTTTCTTTCTGCAAACTTCATAGTCCTCGCCAATCGTTACGCCGGTCCAGTGTAGGCCGATCCTTGCAAATTCTCTTTGCAGAAAGCCCTGGCCGCAGCCGACATCCAGTACGTTGTCGATGCCCTTGAGGGGTGCACAGAGATTGTCGATGACCTCTATCGCCCATTCGGTGTGGCCCTTGTCGGGAGGCTGAGCGTACACATCGCCGGTCAACTCCTGGACGTACTTGTCGAATTGGCCGTAGTCATACTTCAAGTCTTTAGCCATCACTACCTTCCTTCGGATGCTGCCTCTCTGGGCCGCCCGATAGCTTTTCGTAAGCTGCTTCATCTAGGTATTCGTAATCCATCGCGATGTTCCAGATTTCCTTCCCGCCCGTCTCGATCACTTCTGGCGGCGTCAAGAGCGGGGAGCCGTCATTCCGCCAGCTTCGGTATTCTTCTGCTGTCGGGAAGCGACCCTTCTTTGTAATCCAGGCCATCCTGCGCATGATCGCCTCAAATCGCCAGTCCTCTGCCATCTCGGACGGATAACCCAGGTCGACGCAAGCACTGGAGATTTGCTCGTACCACTCCTGCATGTTGAAGTCGGTCATGCCCTGCATCAAGACATCGGGAATCGTCTTGCCCGCCCAGCTTGTCGTGAAGACGCCGCTGATAAATTGCCAGGGGTCCTTCTGGATCAGAACGTCGTCAATTACAAAGCCTTGCTGCCATCCGTACTCGGGATAATTATTTTTCTCGCCCTTGCTCCAGTATTCGTGAAACCAGGCCATGCCGTTGTCGATTGCGTAAAATCGGCTACCCATAGTTGTGGTCCAGTTTCGAGCGCTCCTGTCCTGGTTGCCGGTCAAGATGTCGAGCAGGGCAATGCGTGCCGCGTCTGGGTGTGTTTGTATGACACCCTTGGCAATGATGTCGGCTATCCTAAGACTGCCGTTCTGTCTATATAACTCTCCCCTCCATTCATCTCCAGGGACGCCTGGCGAAAACCCTCTGGCCACATAACACATTCTTTGCCAGCCTTCGGCGTTTCGCTCTCCAAACACTTCCTCGTCTTCGTGATCGGTAAATTGACCAGGCCTCCACAGCCCCACGTCTACGGGATTGCTCACCCTGTCTCCGACCAGCCCGCGATCTAGCTGCCAAAACGCGGCCTCGGTAATCGCCTTTCTTCTCTGGTGGACCTTCGGCCTGGAGATCACCATGACCTTTAGGACCATTTGGTTCCCATCCTCGCTTTTCCAGCGGGCAACCTCGTTGGCTCCGCCCAAGCCGGTATCGTAAATCTCAATTAATTCCATTTTGCCCATACTTGTAAGGCCGCAGGTTCGCCGGAATGAGACGGTATAGCGTTCCCGTGAGCGGGGAGATTGCCAACTGCCTTGTATCGTTTCGTCTTAAATTCGACGGTCTGTTCGTCCGGCCAGCCGTAGTGCAGAAGAGCATGAGGGGGGTTGATATTCCGCCACACATCTGGATGAGGAAAGTTTTTTCGTCGGAGTCCTCTAGGAGTTTCTTCTCCGTAGCTGGAATCTACCTTGCCTGGGCGATGCGCCCATCCAAAAAATCCGCCTAAGCTCAGCTTAGGATAAAAATTATCCTCCCCGACCACGTAAATTCTCATAGCACCGATCACGTCAGGTATGCTCGTACCCATCAGTGACCTGGCTGCTTCCTGAAGCGATATGGTCGGAATGCTGTCGCACACGTCGGTTATGATCCAGTCCGGCGCATATTCCATCACTGCTTTATACGCAAAGTTGTGCTGTTTACCTTTGTGATTCCACTCGTAGCCGTCGTAGTTTATTGTCTCTTTGAAGTGCACGACTTGGACTTTCTCAAACTTCTCGGCCAGGGCCACGGTGTTGTCGGTGCTCCCGCCATCGCAAATAAGGATACGATCAGAGAACCTGGAGTAGACCTCGCAGTAGCGCTCGATGTTTCGCTCTTCGTTGCGCGTGCAGCACATAGTTACAATTTTCATTAAGTCCATAACCTCCGTCCTTCTTGATCTGCGTGCTTTCCAGCACGGCCATCTTCTATTAAGGTGTTGTGATAGTAGATGCAAACTAGAAGCTGCTCAGGGCAATCACTATCTTCCAATGCCGCATCCTTCGGGCCCACGATCACGGCTGGGCTCCCGCAGGTACACATTGCGAACCAGTGACCGAGCCCTTGCGAAGGACTATTGGGATCGCTAGGCGCAGGTGTGCCAAGGTATTTCGGGTCCAGGTAAAGGAAGTGCTCTCCGTGATAGTCCGAAGTCTTGACCGTGCGCCATTGCACTGGAGATTTGGACACTACATCATCTTGGTCGTCGGGCATCGGGAAGTAGACGTACTCCTGCTTCTCGACCTTGTGGCCGCTCGCAAGAGTGACTTCGGTCGGGCTGCCCCGCTGTCGTATGTTGTTTCGCCTGGCCCCTCCGCGGGGCAGCGTTGGATTGTCGCTCATTCGGTTACTCCCAGAAGCTCCTGGACCATCTCCAGGTTGGCCTCAGTTGTCGTTGCATTCATCTCTATCTGCTCTTCGCTCAGCTTGGCCAGCGTGCTCAGGTTTCCCATCAAGGCTGCTAGAGCGCCCATCTCCACAAGCTCTTCCCTTCTCTCCCAAAGCGCGTCAAGCTGCTGATTGATGTGGTTGCTCAACTCCTGGGAAAGCCGTTGCTGCCTGACGCTGTAAGTCAGTACCTTCTCCTGGTGCCCTAGAAACGCCAGCCACATAGCTTCGGTATTCATTCGTCTTCCTTTACCTTCACTGTCTTCGGGTCCTTCTTGTCTCCAGGCAGCCCGTCGTTATCCTGTTTCTCTTTCAGAATTGTCCACAGGTTAATCGCGATAGCTATGAAGAGAAAAATCAGGGCCGCGTCCAGCAGTATCGGGTCGCCGCTCACTAAAGCATTCCGGTCTCGAAGAGTATCTGCTCAACTCTCGCATCCCATGTGTGCGGCTCTACCGCTCTCCGTCCGGCTGCTCCTATTCTCGTGCCCTTCTCGGGATCAGCCAGCAAGCCGTTGATTGCATCGAGTGCTTCCTCGTGGGTGTCGAATCCAATGAAGTCTCTTCCATCCTTAAACATCCGCATCAGATCGGGGACCCTATTGAGCACTGCTGGAATTCCGAAAGCCAGTAGCTCGAAGACTCTGGCGGTCGTATCTTGCTTGCTCGACCAGTTGAAGCCCACCTTGGTATTCTGATAGATCGCTTCGGCGTCGTCGTAGGCTGGGCCTATGTCATAGAAGACGTTTCTTCCCTGGTTCCGTAAGTCTGCAACCAGCCTGGTGCGCTGTGGATACTGGAGACCGATCAGGGCACTGTCGTATTCGCGGTTCGCGAATGGGATACGCGTCTCTCTGTGCCATTGAGGCGAGTAACCGTATGGGACTAAGATGTCCCCAGGTTGTAGGTAGGGCGTCTGCATTGAGAAAACGTAGTCGGCCCTGGATCGCTGAGCCAGGTAGAAGTCGGCCAGGACGTGCGGGTCCGTTAAGACCATGGCCAGGGGAGCGTTCGCCGGTCTCCCGATAGCCGTCAGGCCAGCGTTGACTTCAAGCCACAGGTCCGGCTGCCAGGGCATCTTCTTTTCCAGCATCGGGTAAGAAACCATCGGAGGACTCGTCATTGCCGTGGGATGGCTGGGCTTCAATAGATACTTGTCAGGCAGGTGCATACCGCCGCCCCAGGGGATCGACCGGCCCGTGTAGGGTCCGGCGCTCCAGACCTGGACATCTTTGCGGCGGAGCAGCGCCTCGTGAAAGTAGCGAGCCATGGCCACTGGGTAGGCTATGTAAGTGATGGCAACTTTCAATCTGTCTCTGCTCATGGTCTCTCCGGCCAGTTGGTAAGCTGGTGCTTAGCTGCAAAGCGGGCTCGCATGGCCACGGTGTGATCGTAGCGCTCTGGGTTGTACCCGATGGTTCCGGCAACCCCGTGTCTTAAAGGAAGCTCTGGAATAGCCAGCAGACTCCAGCCATGCTCCTGCTGGGCTCTGTAGCATAGGTCCATATCTTCGTAGTCATAGGGGTCAAAAGTGTCGCTGTCGAAGCCTCCGAGCCGCAGGAACGTCATTACGTCCATGGCGAGGAAGTGACCATTCAAATAAGGGATCGGAGGGGTGTTTTGAAACTCATTCCAGCCAGAGTGCCCGTGGACTAAAGTCTGTCCCACTATGACACCTGTTGGTAGGTTTCCTGTCTTTTGAAGGATAGGGGTTATGAAGTCGCCCTGGACTTCAACGTCGTCACTGAGCAGATATATCTTGTCGCCCTGGGACAGCTTGACGGCTGCATTCCATCCGCCGCCGAAGCCCAGGTTGTCGGGAACGCGCCCGAACACCCAGTCTCTATTGGTTCGGTATTGTAGGGAGGCTCCGCCAAGGACCAGCTTTGTGGCTCCACTGTCTGATCCGTTGTCGAATATGATGAATTCAACATCGTCCCGCCCGTCAAAGACGCGCGCCAATTCACCTATGCGTCTCTCGACCAGGCTTGCTTTTTTGTATGTGAGGACTAGAACTGAATGACGGGGTTTACGTTTCGTCTCCAAGCTCTGACTCCAATTGCTGTAGGGATGTCAGGCCGTCGATAGGAGAGTAAATGGGCAAACCCAGTCCCTCTGCCTTGTCGACATTGAGGCCACCGCGTAGCGGCCTCGGCGCAACACCCGCGATCTCGCTGGTTGGTTTGATGAGGTCAGGATCGAGGTCGAAAACCTCTGCTATCCTTTGTCCCCATTCAAATCTGCTCAGCGTAAGATCGCCCGCGATGTGAATGACTCCCGTCATCTCGCGGCCAATTGCTTGGAGCAGTGCTTGTGCTAGGTGTGGTATGTATGTAGGCGTTCCGTATAGGTTATCAGGCAGGGATTTGTCGGCCCCTAATTCCAAGATATCTCGGATTTGCCTGACGAAATCTGGCTTCTCGATTGATCCGAAAAGGTCCAGTGTTCTTACAATCAAGGTTGGCTCTCTCATTTGAGCGGCTTGCTCTCCCCCAAACTTGCTCCAGCCGTAAACGTTGACTGGCTCCAGGGTGTCGCTCTCTCTGTTAGGTCCATCCGTTCCGTTGAAGACGAAGCCCGTGCTGATGTGTACTAGCAGCCCGTCGTAGGCTTTTCTCAGGTTGGCTGCGCCTCGCAAGTTGACCGCCATAACCTTATCGTAGTTGCCTTCATCTTCGGCGGCGTCTACATCGGTCCAGGCTGCGCAGTTGATGATCGCTTCTATGCCGGTCTCGGTCTCGCTCTCTTCTGTCATTTCTTCGAGCGCTTTGGCGATCTGGTCGGGCCTGGAAACGTCGCATCGCAGCCTTATGCAGCCTGCGGTTGTCAAGTACGAGCCCAGACGGCCCTTGGCACCCGTTACTGCAATTGTCACGAGTCTTGTTGTGATGCCTCAATGCGCTGAAGTCTGATCGACTTCGGATAGTCAACATCGTCTGGGGCTGGGGCGAGCGGCGTCTTGCTAGGACCCGTTATTGGATTTCCCATAGGGTCGAGCACGGCCCTGCCTCTATCCTCTTGCATTATCAGGAGCACTTCAGCAATTTCGGCCTTGGTGTGGCCTTCGTTAATAAACTGGATTCCAGACGCTAGGGACAGCAAGACTGACTTGTTTTTTCTCATCAGTGCGGACATCGTGTATTTACCGGCCATGTTATTCTCCCTCGCATTCTAGGATACTTCTCGAATTGGTGCAACTGTCACTATCTCCCGCCTCCAGTCTCCCAGCGGCGAACGTGCGTCTCGTCTCCATAGAAAACCACGAGCTTCTGCTTCTCGCCACAGCAGCCAGCCGTGACCTGTAGCATACACTCGACATCCTCTTCATTAACATAGGCCATTGAGATGTTGGCCTTGGTTGTGAAGATGTACTCGTTAGCGCCCTGGCCAGGACACGAGGCCAGAACGGTAGCCTGCTTCATATAACGCAGGGCCACCTGGCCCTCTTCATTGTAGATCGCGTCTTCAGAAATTTCAAATGCCATGATGTTTCCCTTTACTATATATCAGTCCAGGATAGAGCGTATCTACTTGCCAGGTAATTTCCCAGGAGATTGATAACTCCGTCTGAGGGTATGCCAGAGATTTGTCCTAACTCAGCAATGTCGCCGTTAAGATAAAATCCGCCGCCGCCCCAGCCGCTTACTTGTATATTGGATCGAGTGGTCGCTCCAGGGTTGCCGGTGGCAACCGTTCCGTTGGCTATGATCCTGGAGCTTGCCCCATCGTAGAGGCCCATGACTATGTTGTAGTTGGTAGTGGCTGCAACATCGACATCCAGGGCTCCGCCTGAGTAAAGACCAACGGTATCCGTATCAAAACTGCGCATCACCCCGACGTTGCCAGTGGTATCCGTGTCTATGACGTACTCGTTTCCGCCATTCGATTTGAATACCGCAAAGTTGACGTAAGGCTGGACTCCATCCAGAGTGCCGTCTAATGTTTGGTCGGTGCCATCGAACCTCACAACAGCCAGGCCGTTCAATATGTCCACTTTCCATATCGGCCTATTGACTTCTGTGATCTGGGTTACGTCGTTTCCCTGGCCGCTGGCATCAAGCCAGGTCACTACATCAGCAGCGTCAGCCAGGCCGGTGATTTTATCTGCGGCCAGCCATAACTCAATATCGGGAATATCGGTAGGCAAAAACTTAGCGCCCACGGCTCTTCCGGCTCCCATCAGTAAGGGGCTCATAGCAGCACAATTCTCCATTTGGCTTCCAAGTAACGTTCAACCGTAGTTATCTGGGCTGCGGTATGCTGACCCGAATAAATGATAACCTCTCCCAAGTCCCCAGAAAGAGAAGCCGCTGCCGCCCCAATGGTTACGGTGGCGCTCGACCACGAGCCCGACCCGACATCTCCAGACCCCTCTATTCCATCTACTCTCAAGATGGAGTCGTCATCGAGCATACGAGCAGAGACAATGTGCCAGGCTAAATCAGTGGCGGGCTCATCTGGGAACGTGACTGCCTGGCCTGCATAGGAATAAACCATATCGGCTTCATCGTCAAACCCCATCTCGCCCTGAGAGGTTGGCGACCATATAACTCTATTGAACGCTGTGAGGTTTCCATTCCTAATCATCACAGCGTACCAGGAGCTTGGCTGCGCCAGGGTGATGCCGGAATCTGATGCAACGTTGTCGTTGCCTCCATCAAATCTGACAACCCCAAGACCGTTTTTAACGTTCTGTCGATAGCTCGGCTGTTGCCCTCCAAGTGCTTGCGAGAAGTCGGGGCCACTGCCCTTGTTGGGCCACGCTGCAACTCCGGCAGCATCGGCCAACCCAAGATCGTGCGCGGTCAACCAGATTACAAGGTTGGGATAATCGGATGGCAGAAATTTCGCTGCCACATCTTTCCCAGCCCCTAGTAGTAGAGGGCTCACGGTTGACCTTGACCGCCTGGAGGTCCGCCTGGAGGTCCTGGGGCTGCCTCTGGTGTCCTTGCCAATTCGTCGTGGAGCGCTACGCCCCTTTCCTTGCCAGGCCCAACTTCGAGCAAAGTGGCTGTGGCCTCTCCTTTATTCATGCGTACATGGACCTCTGCCGGAGCAGTGAGCCTGAATTCGACCACGGTCAATCTCACGGGCTTGGTCGGCTTTTCCGCGGGCTTGCCAGGTTCGGCTGGCTTCCCTTTCTTTCCGGCGATGAGCGTGCTGGTCAATATCTTTAAGAATGCCATGGTGCCTCCTAGCTGGTCCAAACTCTAAAGTAGTCGAAGTCATCGAATCCGCTGTGGGCATTTGAGAACTTCCAAAGACCGTGCATGGTATTAGCTTGTAGGTCTGTGTCAGTAAAATCAAACTTCAGCGCGCCATCCAAGTAACACTTAATGCTACTACCCGACAGCACCGCTCTGAATACGTGGCTATCTCCTACCGCAATTGTATAGGCCACACTAGCGCCACCTTGTTGCGAATCGCCTCCGGCGACCGTCTGCCACATCTGCAAAGTGTTCGGTGCTCCACTCCAATTCAGATGTCGAAAAGTCCAGTAGTTGCTAGAATCGGCAGCGCGAAAGGCTAACGCCCGCTGGTTATTGACGTTGTTAGCGTCTCTCCTGGTGATACCGGCCTCAACGATCACATCTGCCTGGTTTGTCTCGATAATGGCTAGTTGTGTAACGGAATTGGTATGACCTTCGGCTTTCTCGTCAACTATTTCCCAGTCCCCAGACGCTTCAACCCAACCCGCGGCTCCTACGTCAATAGGAACGGCATGGGCGCTTAGCTCTCCGTCTGGTCCGAGGAAATCATCCCAGACCAGAGAGTGACTGTGGTCGTCTACAATAACTCTGTTTACCGCAGGTACTCTGGTCTGCATTACACTAACGCCGCCTCCGACACTCTAACTGTGTCGTAAATCAGGGCCGCTCCGCCTGTCCCAGCCTCGAAGCCTATCTTTGTCGAATTTGGAGGCGGAGTGCCAGGGCCATAGCTGTATCTTTCGGTGCCGTCTACGAATACGTGGCAAATATCATCATCGCTCATAACCGATCTGACCAAATAGTCTTGGCCGTCGTTCATTACAAAACCTGCTCCCCCGCCGTTGTTGGTAATACCGGCATTGACGAAGTAGATATTTATGACGTTGGTGTTATTAAACATCACAACAACTACCTGGTTGTTTGAATCTGTCCATCTAAGAAGCTGTACGCCTATGCCGCCTGCTGGCATATTCATAATGCAAGAAAAGTCCTGGTTGGCAACGCCCACGTCGATGGCGCACTCGTTGTTTCCGCCCGCGGTGGCGTTTATCAGGTTGTTATTGGCAGCTTGTACTTCCCATAATCCGCCGCCTGCTACCTCCCAGGCTGCGCCGACTGGAGCCTTCTCCGGCGTGTGCGAGATAAGAGCAGTATTCGAGCCCTCAACGAAGTCATCTACAAGCAAGTAGTCCGGCCAAAGATCGCGCACTCCACTAAACATTCTTCCAGTGGCGATGTTTCTTGCTAACGCGACAGGGTTTCTATCTGGGCTCATACTGGTTATAACCCCCACTTTGCCGCCAGGCCCGCTTCTGTGTCAGCGACCTCGGCGTCCGATAATTCACGGTTGTAAACTCTTACTTCGGAAATCCATCCAGGGCTCAGGGTGTGAACGTTCTGTGCTGAAAGCCGACCATCGGTAGAGATGCCCCAACTGGCGGTTGTGTCAATGTCTTTTGATCCGTTGCGCCACATCTGGTATCCGTTGACTGGGCCAGACCTTACGCTATGGTAATGCCAGGTGCCATCGTTG
>SDBS01005210.1_pt1 | contig 12714 bp, 9 predicted proteins | sample 2277091 | NCBI WGS metagenome assembly SDBS01 (sample SAMN10404972, study PRJNA504765) | marine sediment metagenome | isolation source: marine sediment core GS10_PC15, 163 cmbsf | place: Arctic Ocean: Southern Knipovich Ridge | collected 2010 | reverse complement strand
CGACTGTTGCGCGTTGCCCCCGGCGGCGAGCACGTGGCCCTGCACGGGCGAGTCCAGCATCAGGCAGCAGAAGTAGTAGGTGGGCTTTTCCGCGCGAACGTCCCAGCCGCGCCGCGCCACGAGGCACCGGTCCTTCGGGCGGTATTCCACCTGGAACTGGCGCAGCTCTAGCAGGCGCTTGTACTCCTGGTCGGACAGCCTGGAAACCTGCGGCACACCGGCCTTGCCGCCGCTGTGGAAGTCGGCATACCAGTTGAGTTGCTTGCGGTTGGCCGTCAGCGTCGAGCGGAGGTTCATCGCCACCGCCAGTGCCGCCCCTTCGTCGGCTTTCTCCGTGAGGTTCGTGATCTGCACCTCGCTCGCCACGCACCACTTGCCGGGCACGTACCACTTCTGCCGGACCTCCACCGGCGAGGCCTTCGCCCGCAGCGTCTTGTACTTCAGCGCGCCCACGTGGTGAGTCGCGCCGAAGGTCTCCGTATACCCCGGCCGGCGGATGTCCTCCAACAGGACGCCCGGCTTGTAACGCATCAGCACCGGGACGTACGAGCCCCAACTGCTCACCAGCGGGTCGCCGCAGAGCTTGGTGAACAGGTGCAGGCCGGTGTTTCGGCCCGGCCCTCCCGAGTAGACCCACGTCCTGCGAATGTCCCCGTCGACAAAGTGCAGGTCGGAGACCTCAGCCGTGGCGGCGTTGGCCACCATCATGGTCCCCGACGAGCAGATCAGGGGCGAGCCCTGGATGGTGATTCCCTCCTCGCACATCGTGCCGTCCTTCCGGGTCCACCAGTAGCCCCCGTACGTCCGCTGGCAGGGCCCCTTCAGACCCGCGAAGCGATAGCCGTAGCCGGCGGCTTCGGCGCCTCCCAAGGCCAGGCCCGCTTGCCATCCCACAAGCCACAGCACCGATGCCACCATCATGCTCGTCATGTTCCTCATGATTGCGATCTCCTTATGATCCCGGATCATACACTATTCGCCACAGAGGACACAAAGGCCCGAAAGGGTTCAAAGGCAACAGGGTGTTTAACGGCGGATCGCAATCCGCATTACGGCCCTGCCTCACTGAAGTGAGCAGGCCAAACGAAAAAGGCTACCGGCTACTGGCTCCCGGCTACTTGTCCTTTCTACCCCTCTGCGTCCTCAGCGTTCTCTGCGGCAGGTGCTAAGCCGCAAGCGGCCGGAAATCGCTGGACTAGCACAGGATCCGGCGGTTATACGAAGGATCGTAATGAAGCCGATTTCACTGAAAACTACCGGGCCGGTACATCTCGGCATTGTTGGTCTGGGAAACTGGGGCAGGCAGATCTTCCAGGCAGTCGATCAGCTGCCCGAAGTGAAGATCACGCATTGCTACTCTCGCTATCCAGACACGAGGAAGGCATTCGCCTCGGAGTATGACTGCGTAGCCTGCGAGCAATACGAAGACATGGTGGCAGATCCGCAGATCGATGGGGTCGTCGTAATGAGCTCCAATGCGACTCACGAGAAAGACGTGACGCTTGCCGCCTCAGGAGGGAAACACATATTTGTCACCAAGCCGCTTGCCACCACCATTGCCGCGGGAAAGAAGATGATCGACGTCTGCGGGCAGAATGAAGTGGTCCTGGCTGTGGGACATCAAACCCGCCGTGAGCCTGCTTTGCGGAAATTGAAAGAGGTCCTCGATTCCGGCGATCTGGGAACCGTTCGACTGGTGGAAGCCAATTACTCGACTCCCAACGGATTGAAAATAGAAGCCGGAGACTGGCGCTGTGCCCAGGATGAGTGTCCGGGCGGGGCATTAATTCAGATCGGAATCCACGTGATTGATACGCTTCAGTATTTACTGGGCCCGGTCAGCCGGGTCTTCAGCTGGCAGGATAGAGGGGGACTGAAGGTGGATATGCCGGCCGTTACGGCCACGCTCATGGAGTTTGAGTCGGGTCTGCGGGGCTATCTTGGTTCTTCCTATGTTTCCAGTTTTTCACATTGGATAAAAGTTTACGGTACACAGAAGAACGCCTTCTTCAGCGAATTGGGTGGCCTCACTTTGACAGCGGATTCCTGGGAAGAAGGCCAAGAGCGGGAAAATGTTGCACCTCCGGCCAATGTCACCGCGCCGATGCCGGCGATTATCGAGGAGATCGGGGAGTTTGCCCGGTGTATCAGGACGGGCGAGAGTCCGGAAATTGGTGGCGAGGCCGCACTGCACAACCTTGCCGTTGTCCTGGCGGCTGTGGAATCGGCCAAACTGGAAAAACCGATAGAAGTTACTTCCCTGCTCAACAAGTGACAGGCTTCATAATATGGAAACCGGTAAATTCCTTTCTGTTGAACACCTCACCAAGACCTTCAGAACAGATAAGGGCGATGTCTGCGCTATAGATGACGCATCACTGTCCATGGCGGACGGGGAATTCCTTGCCGTTGTGGGGCCCAGCGGGTGCGGAAAAACCACGTTGCTGATGATCGTAGCGGGATTGCTTCAAGCTACAGGTGGTGAGGTCAAGATCAAGGGCCAAAAGGTTGAGGGCCCATTCACCGATCTGGGGATTGTATTCCAGAACCATGTCCTCCTCGATTGGTTGACCACCATGGGCAACATCCTGTTTCAGACCGACATGCGCCGCCTGCCCCGGAAAGAATACCAGGCACGGGCGATGGAGCTGATCAAGATGGTATCCCTTGAGGGTTTCGAGGAGGCTTATCCTTATGAATTGTCCGGGGGCATGAAACAGCGGTGCTCGCTCTGCCGGGCACTGCTTCATGACCCGCCCCTGTTGCTGATGGATGAACCTTTCGGCGCTCTTGACGCATTGACCCGGGACCAGCTCTGTATAGACATGGAGAAGATATGGCTTCAGACAAGGAAGACCGTGCTCTTTATTACGAACAACATATCGGAAGCCGTACAACTGGCTGATCGAATCATTGTGATGACCCCGCGGCCGGGGCGTATCTGCAAAGAGATCGTGGTTGATCTGCCCCGCCCGCGTTATGAAGACGGGATTAACACTGAAAGGTTTTCCTCCCTGGTTGGCCAGATCAAACGTTCTTTCATGGAGCAGGGAGTACTGAGAAAGTGAGAGAAGCCCTGGAAGCGGCATTGTGACTGACAGCACGAACAAGAAGCATCCTTTGATAAGGCGGATTCTCTGGAACAGGAAGACCCAGACAGGACTGTCCTTTGTCCTCTTCTTCGCCCTGTGGGAGCTTGCTGTCGTTGTTTTTGATATCAGGGCCTACATCCTCCCCGCACCGTCAGAAATATACCGGGCCCTGATCAAGTATCACGGCGAACTGTTTTACGCGCTCCTGTTCACGACCAAGAGCCTTGTTGTCGGCTATATCGTTGCCGTCGTTTTCGGCATCCTGCTTTCGCTTCCGGTGGCCTTTTCGAAGTTCATAAGAAGAGCGGTTTACCCGTTGATTCTCGTTTTCCAGGTAATCCCCAAGATCGCCCTGGCCCCTATATTCGTCATCTGGTTCGGGTTCGGCCTTCTTCCCAAGATAATGATCGTTTTTCTCCTGTCTTTCTTCCCCGTGCTGATCAACGGCATCACAGGTCTTCGTTCCATCGATCAGGATGTTATTAACCTGACCCGCTCTACCGGGGCGAGGGGAGTTGATGTGTTTTTCAGAGTGCGGCTTCCCAGCGCCCTGCCTTCCTTTTTCGCGGGCTTTAAACTCGCGGCTATCTCGGCCACGATAGGCGCGATCATCGGGGAGTTTATCGGTTCTGATGCCGGCCTGGGGTATCTCATTCTCACGGCCAACGGCGATCTACAGACTGATTATGCTTTTGCCGCCATTACAGTTTTGACTGTTTTGGGGCTTACTCTTTATTACCTGGTGGAGGGGATGGAACAGATACTTCTTCCCTGGCATATTTCGCAGAGGGGGAAAACCTCTTGATGAAAAAAATAACAGTTATAGGGATCGCGCTTACGCTTCTTATCCTGGCGTTACTGCCGCTGAGAAAGCAGCAGGACAACGACCCTGAAAAGAATCTCACCAGGGTGACCTTTCGTATGAACTGGAAGCTGACCGCGCCTCACGCGGTGTATCTGCTCGGCAAGGACCTTGGGTTTTACGAGGAAGAAGGCATAGACCTCGATATCCTGGAAGGAAACGGTTCGGTTACAACGGGACAACTGGTAAGCAACAAGTCGGATACCTTCGGCCTGGCAGACGCCGCGGCGTTAATTCCTATTATGGCCAAGGGGCTGCCCATCAAAGCAGTGGCCATGGTCACTCCAACCTCGGCCCTGGCTGTAATCGCCCGCCAGGACAGCGGAGTGCGGACACTGAAGGACCTGGAGGGTAAGAAAATCGCTGTGACCGCCGGGGACTCCATTACGCAGATCTGGCCCGCTGTTGTTGCCGCCAACAACCTCAACAAATCCAGGATTCAACTGGTCTACGTGGATGCCGCCGCCAAAATCCCCACAACACTCGAGGGCAGAACCGACGCCTTAATGGGGGCCGCGGGCGATCAGAGTTTTATCCTGAGAGATAAGGGAGTCCCTGTCGTTGATCTGATATTTGCCGACTACGGGGTGAATGTTCTTAATCTGGGCATCTTTGTCCATGAAGACCTGATAAAGGAGAATCCCGATTTAATTCGACGGTTTCTTCGGGCTACGAAAAAGAGCCATGAAGCGCTTAAGCCCAATTACACCAAAGCGCTGCGGCTTCTTATTGATATCAAGAAAGAGATTAAGCCGGACCTGTTGAAGAAACAGGCCGACAGCTATTACAGCCGCATGAAATCTCCGAACAGTCCAGGTGCCGGCATGCTTTACAACGTCCCCCGCGATTGGGAAATGACAGTCGAGATCATGAAGAAATACCGTAACCTGGAAGGCGATATTAACGCGGAAGATTTCTATACCAACGATTTTCTTCCCCGGGTGGGAGGTGCGCGATAAAGTTGTTTGACGTCAGGGAAATTGTGTCAGAGGCGCGGAAAGTGGTCTCTTCCCACGCGGGGACAATTCCAGGAGAGTATCACAGGGTCCTGAAATCTTCGGATGATAAGAGCATCAGAACCGGTGTCACTGCTTACGGTTGTTCTGACGCAGCCTGTATTCTTTATACCCTGGATGAATTGCCGTCAGACACGGAGGCCGGAGCATCCTGGATTCGAACCATTGCCCGCTTCCAGGACCCGGAGACGGGCCTTTTCAAGGATGGGTCACACCATGAGATTCATACCACGGCCTTTGCCCTGGCCGCGCTGGATTTCTTTGACGCCCGAGCCAGGTATCCCTTGAAGGCGCTCCATCCTTTGAGAGAGAGGGAGCGGATGGAAGGGTTTCTCGACAGCCTGCTGTGGCATGAAGAGCCGTGGCTTGAATCACATAAGGGGGCGGGTATCTATTCGGCCCTCGTACTTAACCGTGAAGTTTCCCGGCAGTGGGAGGACTGGTATTTTGACTGGCTGTGGGAACAGGAGGGCCCCCAGAGCGGCCTCTGGCGGAAAGGCAAAACTATACCGTTGAACGATCCAGGGGCGCCGGTTCCGCTCTTCCACTACCTGGGCGGGTCTTTTCATTATCTTTTCAATATCGTGTATGCAGGGAGAAAGCAGCGATACCCCGAAAAGGCCGTCGATACGTGCCTGGAGATATGGAAACGCAATCACCAGCCACTGCAGGGGTACGGGGAGCCTTTCTGCGGGGGAGTAAGCTATGCTGAGATAGACTGGGTATTTTATCTGAACAGGAGTCTCCGGCAGTGTGGGTACCGGGTCGAAGAGAGCCGCAAAGCAATGGCCGAGGCAGCGGAAAAGTATATTGATTATCTTACCCACCTTGATTACGACAGCGATCCGGCTTTCAACGATCTTCACAAGCTCTTTGGTATGATCTGCGCGCTGTCTGAGTTTCAACTGGCGCTGCCCGGGCAGATTATTACCGAGCGCCCTTTACGCCAGGTGCTTGACCGGAGGCCTTACATATGATCTACGGTGAGATCCAAGGATTATCCAGGCCGTTGCCCCGGATCATCTTCGGGACGCTGTTGTTGGCGAATACTGATGAGGAAACCTTTTCCCTTCTCGATTCAGTTGCCGGATCAGGCTGTTATGCTTTTGATACCGCCCATGCCTACGGCGATGGAGCTTCGGAACGCGTTATCGGAAACTGGATGGAAGAAAGGAACAATCGAAGCGAGGTTATCGTCATTGACAAGGGCGCTCATTCCGTGGGAGGAAGAAACAGGGTGGATCCTGAAAGTATCAGGCAGGATCTCAGGGAGTCATTGAGTAGGCTGAAGACCGACTATATCGATTTGTATCTTCTGCACAGGGATGATCCCACCGCGGGGGTGGGGCCCATCATCGAAGTTCTCAACGACCTGAAGAATGAAGGGAAGGTAGTTCTCTTCGGCGCCTCCAACTGGACCACCAAGAGGTTGGAAGAGGCAAGGGAGTACGCGGAAAAGAGCGGGCTCGCCGCCTTTTCAGTGGCAAGCAGCCAGTACAGCCTGGCAGTCCAGCATGATTATCCTTATCCCGGCACGTTGAGCATAAACAGCTCGACTGATGATCCTGAGTTCCAGTGGTATAAGGAGACGCAGTTTCCGCTCCTGGCCTGGTCCAGCTTGGCCAGGGGATTTTTCAGCGGAAAGTTTACGCGGGACAACCTGGACGCTTTCACCGATCCGCAATCTCTTATAAGCATTCGCTGTTACGCCAGGGAGGATAATTTTATTCGGTTGGACAGGGCGCGGCAGCTGGCGGAGGCCAAAGGAGCAACGCTCCCGCAGATCGCACTGGCCTACGTTTTTCGACAGCCAATCAACTGTTTTGCTATCACCGGTGCGTTGAACATAACTGAATTCAGGGAAAACGTAGAGGCCCTGAAAACGAGTTTGACGGAAAAAGAAGCTGCCTGGCTTGATCTGAAATCCGATTCTCCGACTTAGCGTGCTCTTAACCGGAATTAGCGTTTCTTCCCATTGAGGTACACATCCGACTTGCCTTTGGCGAACACCACAACAACGTGTTGCCAGACGCCCGGTTTCAATACGCCGGGGAAATCTTTCTGCCAATCGCCGACGATCAAACGCAGAGACAGGCCCGGCCAGCAATCCAGCAGGAAACCGTCACGCTGTCCGGCGGTGAGTTTGTCGAGGATGCGCCCTTTGTCCCCTTCTCCAGGCATGATCCATATCTCGAAGGAAACCTCACCGTTGAGATCCCCGGCCTTAACCGGCAGGGCATCGCCTGCCTTGGGTTCAAGCAGGCACCCGACGACCGCGGCCGAGTTCATCTTCTTCTTGCGATCGCCCGCGGCCAAGGTGCGGATCGTTTCAGGTTTGAGCAGGCCGCGGAACATCGTCACCCGCCCGATCTTGCCCTGGAGGCGATTAGCGCCGTTCTGATCGGCGCCGATGCGGAGCGGATGCCTGTTGGCCGGTATTACCGGACGCTCGGGCGCGGGCTGCGGTTTATAGACCACCACATCCTTTTTGCGCGCGGCGGGCTCGACGGTCCAGTCCGTTAGTTTGCCGTTAATAACTTTACCGCTGATGACCGTGCTCTTTTCCAGGTGAAGCTTGAAGTCGGCGTCCCAGTCCCCCGGCCAGGCCGGGAGCAGCAGGATCTTGCCGGCGGCCTCCTGGACCAGCATGCGTTGCAGCGCCGTACTGCCGGCGCCGAAGTGATCGAAGTCCGGGCAGGAATCCGGCCCCGCGGATCCGTACAGCGGGAAGCGGCATTGCCTGGTTGCGTTGCGGAAGCGGCGGATGAGGCCTTCCTGTGCTTCGGCGGCGTTTCCGGCGTAGGCCCAGTGGATCTGGTCCTGGGTCCAGCATTTGTAGCCGAAGGCGTTTTTGTGGGTGCGATACTTCATGGTCCAGGCCACGATGTCCTTCGTGCCCAGGCCCAGGCCGAAACAGCGGAACGGGAACACCGGATACAGCAAGCCGTTTTCGGCGTTGTGCTTCGCGGCCCATTTTTCGGCCGGTGCGATCGCTTTGCGTCCGTTGATTTCGTGCAGGAACACCGGCGGGACCTCGCCCCGGAAGCGGCGCCAGTTGGCCTGGTCTTCTTTCGTTCCGGCCTTCATCGCGAGCAGCTCATCGAGGCAGAATTGCAGACCGGCGATATCGGGAGCCGGGTTCACTGCAATCCACCAGGTCTCCAAAACCATCGCCGGGTCCAGGCGGATCTTCCCCGCCGCATCGCGCTGATAGTGCTTGTCGAAGAACAGCAGGACCTCGCGGGCGAAGGGAACCAGCACCGTATCGCGGAACTTCTTGTCACCGGAATACTTCACGTACTCGGTCATCATGGTCACGGTTTCCAGGCCGCTGGTGAAATAGTAGCTGTGATAGTATCCCTTGCCCTTATTCTCGCCCGGCTTGGTCTTCGGCGGCTTGCCCGATCGCCCGCAATCCCGCTCGCCGCCGGTCGGTTCGATATTCTCGCGGTAGTAGGCACCCTCGTGGCCGAACCATGCCTTGGTGATGGCCTTGCGGATCGGCAGCAGGTTCCAGTAGTAGTCGAAGAACGGTTTCATCAGGTCGCCGTCGCCGCTCATCAGCAGCGGCCAGTAGAGCAACCGCTGATTCTGGTACGTGTATCGCCGCCCCCACAGGCGGTCATCCCCTTGCGCGTTCTTTCGGCCGCGCAGCGGTTGGGTGAAGAGCCCGCCGTTGAACTTGGCTTGAATCCGCCCGCGAGACTGGCAGGCCATGATGAAACGGAAGACGTTGTAGCTTTGCGACACCAGGGCGCCGCCGTCGGCTTCGGTGCGCCTGCCGGACGGAGCCTCACCATTGAGTTTCTCGCGATCGGCGGCCGGAAGCGTGTTGTCCGAGGCGATGATCCAGCTTCGCTTCCAGAACGCCGACCACCATCGACAATGCGCAGCGAAATCCTTCTTCACATCCGTCGGCCGCGCGGCCTGCCGCTCAATTGTCTCGATCCACGTGGATATCCTGGGGGCCTGTTTGGTCAGGGCGTGGATGCGGATGTCAAAATCATTGGCCTTGCCGGTGAGTTTCCCGTTCTTCAACGCCAGATCCGGACTTTCGAGAAGGTTTCCGAACGTATTGAAGCGATAAGGGTCCGGCCGCTTCGATATCATGTGCTGGACGTTGTAGTATTTCATATCGGCGGGATAGACGCTCCGGTCGCCCACCGCGAAGTACCATAGAATCTTGTCCTTCCGCTCGAGGCGCACATCCTGGGTGACGTTGGCGATAGGCGCTCTCGAAGAGTTGTGCTTGCAGTCGTCGACCCGCTTCCAGAATTCCGGCCCGGCTGTAACGGATATCTCGGCGGGCGATTTGATCTGCACGTGATAAACAGGCCGGTTGGCGTCGGCCCAGATACGAAGGCTCACGCCGTCGGCCTCGATGCGGATCGAACCGGTCGCCAAGTCGAGGGTTTGACGAAACTTCTTGCCCTTGGCGAAGGGATTGGGCGTCATCGCGATGCGAACGCGCCCGGTCTTGAAGATATCGCCGTTGTAGGTAAACGCGTCATTCTTAGCCAGCAGGAGGTAAAGGTCGCCGTTCTCGATCGCACAAACCCCGGCGGCGATGTCTCCGTTACCAAGCGGCATCTGCCCGGTCTCGTCCTTCGACGGACTTTCCCAGACGACATTGTAGCGATCGATTGTCCCGCCGGCGGCGCCCGAGGCGAGCATCAAGCCCAGGGCCAGCGCAGCGCCAAACGCCCGCCATGCGACGCGTAATCTCGTGTCAAATACAGTCATGTTTGCGCCTTAGAGGATATCATCCCGTTGTTCGGGGCAACCCCGGATTTCCTGGTTTAGGTTTCGTTCTCCGGTACAATAGAGCAACTTTCGACCGCATAAACAAAAGCTTTCCTCAAGACCAAGGGCAGGAATCCATATGGGAAATCCCAGATGAAACGACGTGACTTTATCCGCGTGGTGGGATTGTCGGCCGTTGCCTTCTCGCGGGCGACGCAGGCTTGGGGCAAAGCAAGCGACAAGCCAAAACGTCCGAACATTCTGTTCATAATGGCCGACGACCATACTTCCCAGACCTGGGGATGTTATGGCTTGCGTTTGAGCAAACACGCCCGGACGAAGAACATCGACCGCATCGCAGCCGAAGGGGCCCTGCTGAAGAACTGCTTCTGCACGAACTCCATCTGCGTACCGAGCCGAGGAAGCATCCTCACCGGCCAGTACAGCCATCTCAGCGGGATCAAAACGCTCCGCGAGGGGCTGGACCCCAAGGCCGACAACCTGGCCAAACGCCTCCAGGCCGCCGGATACGAGACCGCGATCATCGGCAAGTGGCATCTCAAGAATCAGCCCGCCGGATTCGACTACTACAACGTTCTCCGCGGACAGGGGTCTTATCATAATCCGACACTGTTCCAAACCGGAGCCGATTGGCGTAAAGGCGGGCGAAAACACACCGGACACTCAACCGACGTCATCACCGGTCAGGCCCTCAAATGGCTCGACGGGCGGAAGGCCGGCGACAAACCGTTCTGCCTGATGTGCCACTTCAAGGCCGTCCACGAACCGTTCTACCCCCACACCCGCTACCAGAAACTCTACGCCAACGAAGAGATCCCCATGCCCCAGGACCTCCTTTCGACCAAGAGCCCCAAGGGAACCGTAATCGACGGCTGGCCGCTGGAGATCCTCCAGCAGCGGTTCACCAAAAGCCCCAATCGATACGCCCCACCGAAACTCAACGTCTCGGGCATGGACCCCCCCGCCGCTCGCAAGGCGACCTACCAGAAGTTCATCAAGGACTACCTCCGCACCGTCGCGGGTATCGACGAGAATATCGGCAAGCTGCTCAAACTGCTCGACGATAGAGGACTCACCGACAACACCGTCGTGATCTATACGTCCGATCAGGGCTACTTCCTTGGCGAGCACAATCTGTTCGACAAGCGGCTGATGCTGGAAGAGTCGCTCCGCATGCCGCTGGTGATTCGCTACCCCGGTGAGATTAAGCCCGGCACGGTCGTCGACGATATCGTGCTCAATATCGATTTCGCCGAACTGATGCTCGACTACGCGTCGGTCGACATCCCACCGGCCATGCAAGGCCGCTCATTCCGCGCCAACCTGCAAGGCAAGACTCCCACCGACTGGCGCAAGGCGATGTACTACCACTACTGGTCGCACCAGCAGCCGCGTCCGAGTCATTACGGCATTCGAACGGACCGGTACAAACTGATTTTCTACTACGGCCTGATGCGCAACGGGCAGACAGACCCCAAGGCCTGCTGGGAATTCTACGACCTGAAGAAAGACCCCAACGAACTGACCAACCAGTACACCGACCCGGAGTACAAGACGGTCATATCCCGCCTGGAAAAGCAGCTAGGCGAATTGCGGAAGGAATTCAAAGACACCGCCAATCCACTGGGATCGGGCAATAACCGGTCCAGGAAACAATCGCTCAATGCGTCCCCTACGCCGGGAGTCGTTCTTGACGCCAAGCGTGACATGTAAACTGCTACCAACTCCCATAAAAGGAGACTCCGAATGGTTGCGCGAAGAACTTTGCTGTCTGTTTGTTTCCTGATGCTGTTCGTCTCGTTTGTCGGGGCCAAGACCGACGCACCAGCCGCCGGGCAGTGGGTCGTCTACAAAGGCGCCAAAGGCCCGGGCGAGGGCAAGCATGTTGTTTTGGTCTCGGGCGATGAGGAATATCGCTCGGAAGAGGCGTTTCCTCAACTTGGCAAGATCCTGGCCCGCAGGCACGGGTTCAAGTGCACCGTGCTGTTCGCGATGAACCCCAAGGATGGGACGATCGACCCGAACAACACGAAGAACATTCCCGGGCTCGAAGCGCTGAGAACGGCTGACCTGATGATAATCGCTACGCGCTTCCGCGACCTGCCCGACGAGCAGATGAAATACGTAGCCGAGTACATCGACGCGGGCAAGCCGGTGATCGGCATGCGTGCGGCGGTGGTGGCGTTCAGGCTCAAGAGCAAGACGTACGAGCGGTTCAGTAGCAACGGCAGGGTGTGGAAGGGCGGTTTCGGTCAGCATATCCTCGGGCAGACCTGGAAGAGTCACCACGGCCGACATGGTCGCCAAAGTACGCGCGGCGTGTTGGCGCCAGGCGCCAAGGATCATCCGATAGTCCGCGGCTGCGATGACATCTGGGGGCCCACCGACGTTTATACCGTGCGAAATCCGCTGCCGGGCGACAGCAAGGTTCTGTTCCTCGGACAGGTCATCGAAGGCATGAAGCCGACGGACAAGCCCACCGAGGGACGCAAGAATAACCCGATGATGTCGATGGCGTGGACGAAAACTTACAAAGGCGCAAAGGGCCAAGTCGGGCGCGTGTTCACCACCACGATGGGCGACGCCCGAGACCTGCAAAGCGAAGGCCTGAGGCGCCTGCTGGTAAACGCCGCCTACTGGTGCGTTGGCATGGAAAAGAAGATACCCGCCAAATCGAACGTAGATATTGTAGGCGAGTACAAGCCGCTGCCGTTCGGCTTTAATAAGTTCAAGAAGGGCGTCAAACCGTCCGATCACGCGATGAAATAAGCCCGTTGGATTCTCCGACTTAGCGCCGCTTCTAACGCGAATAACCGCTACATCGACCAGCCATCGCGATACGGTGGGTCGACCAGGGCGTCGGCGTCCCTGGAGTTGGTAACCTTCATTGCCTTGGCGTCCCATTGGATCAGCCGCCTGGCGCGCAGCGACAGCCCGCCGAGCAGGCCCATCTCAGTCATCTCGCAGCCGAATTCGATGG
>SDBS01005208.1_pt1 | contig 12716 bp, 15 predicted proteins | sample 2277091 | NCBI WGS metagenome assembly SDBS01 (sample SAMN10404972, study PRJNA504765) | marine sediment metagenome | isolation source: marine sediment core GS10_PC15, 163 cmbsf | place: Arctic Ocean: Southern Knipovich Ridge | collected 2010 | reverse complement strand
CCTCAATATCAAGAATCTGATATTAAACTTGTCAAAAGATTGCGTGATACTTCTTTAACCTTTGATGAATTTAAAGAAATCGTTGAATATATAAGGGGGAAAAACTTAACTGTTGTTGCAACACCATTTGATAATGGATCTTTATTATGGATTGATGAATTAAATATTGATGTTGTTAAAGTGGCTAGTTGTTCTATTGATGATTGGGTTTTGTTAGAAGATGTAGCAAAAATTAATAAGAAAATTGTTATATCAACTGCTGGTGCAGATAGCGAAACATTACAAGAAGTGTGTGATTTATTTCAGCAAAATAAACGCGATTTTGCTTTTTTACATTGTGTTGCTGAGTATCCCACACCACATAATCATGCTGGTCTAGCTCGTATCGGTTGGCTTAAACGTCTGTTCCCTAATGTAGAAATAGGATATTCTACGCACGAATCACCACATGCATCATCTTTATGTCCCTATGCTATAGCAATGGGATGTACTATTATTGAAAAACATGTTGGTTTGCTAACTAATGAGTATCCTTTAAATGAGTATTCATGTAGTCCTCATCAACTTACAAAACATTTAGATCAGATACGTACATTTAATGAAAGTTGGACTGGAGCTAATACTGCATCTATAGCAGCTTTAAAGGAATTAAAACGTTATATGTATGTTAAAAATAAAATTAATGTAGGAGATAAAATAAAGATATCGGATTTGTTTTTTGCCATACCTAGAGTTAATGATGAACATTTGTGTGTATCTGATATATCTAAGATTATTAATATGTTTGCAATAGAAAGTTTAGAAGTTAATACTCCTCTTCTACAAACTTCTTGTACATCAGAGTTTTTACTTGATATTAAAACAGAAATAAAAAGTTTATTAACTATTGCGTCTGTTACAACTACTAGTAAAGATAAAATTGAGTTATCAGCACATTATGGTATAAATAAGTTTAGAGAAATAGGATGTTGTATTATAGAAAAAGTTAATAGAACATATTGTAAAAAAATTATTGTTGTATTACCTGAACAGTCACATCCAACTCACCACCATCTTCGTAAAGAAGAAACATTTGAATTGTTATATGGAGATTGTGAGTTAGTTGTTAATGATAAAGTACATAGTTTAGAACTGGGTAATACTATTGTTATTAATCCTAAAGATAGACATAGTTTTTCTAGTAAAAATGGATGTGTATTTGAAGAGATTTCTACTACACATTATACAAATGATTCTATTTATGAAGAACCATCTATTAATAAATTACCACTAGATAAAAGAAAAATCTTAATTGAATTATAATAATGAAAATTTTAATAACAGGTGGCACCGGATCTTTAGGTAAAGAGCTTATTTCACAATTAAAAAATCATGAAGTAATCATTTATTCGCGTGATGAGGGTAAACAGGCGGAGCTATCTGATGATATTATCAAAATTATTGGTGATATTAGAGACTTTGATCACTTAAATTATAGTTTATCAATACATAATCCTGATCATGTTATACATACGGCTTCTTTGAAAAGAATCGATGATATAGAATTGTATCCTTTAGAATCTGTTAAAACCAACATATTAGGTTCCCAAAATTTAATACGGGCGTGTATTAATAATAAAATTAAAAAATGTATATTTACTTCGACAGATAAAGCATGTTTAAATTTAAGTGTCTATGGTGCAACTAAACTAATTGCAGAAAGATTATTTACTAATGGTGACGTTAATTCTTTAAATACTAGTTTTGCTTCTGTTAGATATGGTAATTGTTTGGCCAGTCGTGGATCTTTTCTTCCATTATGGTATAATAAAATTAAAAATAATCAAATGATTTCTGTTACTAGTAAGGATTGTAGTAGGTTTTTGTTTTCATTGCAAGAAGCTGCATCGTTTGTTTTAAAATGTTTAGATAGAATGGAAGGTGGGGAAGTTTTTATTCCTAAATTAAATTCTTTTTATATTATAGATGTAATATATACACTTGAAAAGATTTTAAATAAAACAGCTATTTATAATGTTAATGGAATGAGAGCTGGAGAAAAAATCCACGAAGATATGTTAAATGAAAATGAGTTAAGACATACATATATTGAAGATGATGTCTTAATAATTTTACCACAATATGGTAGTAAGACATATACTTATAGTAAAAAATATCAAGGCATCCCATTAAATTCATCATTACATATTGGTGATAAAGACATGTTAATGAAGAAAATTAGAGATGTAATATGATAAAAGATTTAATTATTGATTATGATTTTTATAAAAAAGATAATATTATAGAAAATGAAATTTGGATGTGGGTTAAACATTATGTTAAAGGAGAATTAAAAGTAGATTTTACTGATAGTTATTTGATTTCTAACTATGGAAGATGCCGTTCTGTAGATAGAATAATACAATATAAAAATTTAGGAACACGTTTAGTTAATGGTATATATAGACGACCAAGCTATATTAAACCAGAAAAAGCCAGACGATGTATGGGTAATAGACATTTAAAATTTGGATTATGGCTTAATAGTCAACAGTTTAATTGCCCTATTCATAAATTAGTTAAAGAATCTTTTGATGGTCCCCCACCACTAGGAAAACAAGTGAGTCATATAGATGAAAACTGTTATAATAATCAATTAATTAACTTACAATGGTTGACCCCTTTAGAACATAAACAATATGATAATCACGCTTTAAAAATATCTGGCGAAAAAAATGGACTAGCTAAATTAACAGATAAACAAGTTTTAGACATAAGACAAAAACATTTAACATATAATACAACTTATGCTAATTTGGCTAGAGAATTTCATGTTAGCTCAACACACATAAGCTATATTATTAAAAATAAAGTAAGAAATAGTGTTTGAATAATGATTACTTGTTTTCCCAAAAGTAAATTAGGTTTTGGTCCTAAAGTTTTAGAATTCGAAAATGCTTTCGCAAAAATTAGCAAGAAGAAATATAATATTGGTGTTAATTCGGCCAGCTCAGCTTCATTTATGATATTTGATTATCTCTATCATATTTATGGTAAATGTAATGTTTTTATACCATCATTAGCGTTTACCTCTCCGCCTTGGGCCGCAAAAAAGATAGGACACCAATTAATATTTGTTGATGTTGATTCAAGATTAATGTTTGATTTTGATTCTTATAAAGAAATAAATAAAAATTTAATACAAGCTAGAACTGTTCTAATGCCAATATTATATGGAGGTAATGGCTATCTTAATAATTGGAAGGTAAATGATGAAATAGTAATGGTTGATGCGGCCCATGGTTTAGACTGTTCTATCCCAAATGATTTTATTTTTTATTCTTTTCATCCTCAAAAACCAATTACAATGTCTTCTGGGGGCATGATTTCTACTAACATCCAAAATGCAGCAGATTTCTTTTTTGCTTATAGGAATTTTGGTAGAATATCAGACGACGATTCATATCATATAACACAAGATGGATTTAAATTTTATATGGATAATCCTAATGCCGCACTTGGATTAAAACACATTCGGACTGCTAAGAAAAACCAGCAACTCCGTAAGAAAAATTATCACATATTATTACCACACATACAAAGAAATCCCCTAATTCAAACCGTAGTACCGCATGATGAACCTTCTTCTTACTATCTTATGACCGTTCTTTTGAAATCGGCTGATTCGTGTATATATTTATGTAAGCAATTAAAACAACAGGGAATACAAACAACTTGTCATTATCCCTTTTTGCATACACAACAATATTATTATAAGTCTGGTCAGCCATGTTTGCATAATATAGAAGGTCTAACTGATAAAATTATTAATATACCTATACATGAAAATCTCAGACAAAAAGATTTAAATCGAATAATCCTAGCTTTTGAGGCTATTAAATAATGACCCTAATAGATGACAGATGGTATAATATTGCCGAAGGCTATACGGGATTTTGTTTATTTGGTGGACCATCAGCAAAACAATTAGAAAATTTAGATGAATTAATTAAAAATAATATTACCGTAGTTATAAATAATGGTATTCAAGTATATCCTAATGCAACAATGTTTTTATCAGCAGATAATCGACCAGTTAGAAAATATTTTGAAGAATTAACCGGATCTTTTAAACTATTTCATAAACATGGTTTTCAACAAACAGAAATCAAATATGATGGAGAACTGTTAAATAAAAAAGATATTATTAAAATAATTATTTCACAAAAATTGTCTTGTTCAAACTACAATAGAGAAATTGGTCAGATACCTCATTCTTATGCAATAAAATATGCACAAAAATTACCAAATACTTGGGTGGCAACAATGTTTGCTTTTGATCCAAGTGGCAGTACATATGGGACATCGTCTAAACCTAATAAGTTTTTGACACTTACAGATTCAGTAATTACGACTAACTATGGTACGAATCCACATGCTTTATATCCTGCTGGGAATTCTGGTAGTTTAGTCTTACAACTATTATATTATATGGGATTTAATAAGATTATATTTGCAGGCTTTGGAGATATGGGATTTTCACAAGGAACTAATACAGATGAAACATCCAGAACTACTAGTAAAGGAAAAATAAGTATACATGCACAACATGCTATGCAAGTACATGCAGCTAAGTGGGGCAATAGAGCTAAAATTTTAACTGGTGGCGAGTTAATACGTCCTTTTGGATTTCAATCTGCTAATCGGTCTGAACTATATACAAATCCAAATAAAAAAGAAGAATTTTTAAATAAAATTTATAAATTATAATGAATATATTATTAATTAATCCAATCATAAGAACGTGGGCTTATCCTAATATTATACCAATGGGGCTAGCTTATATATCACCATCTATTATTAAGGCGGGTTATAGCCTTGCTATATTAGATTTGAATGGTATAAGACAAAAACCATTAGATGATAGGGAAAGTTTTTCACAAGATTTTTATATTGAACAAGCTATTAAAGGTCATAACCCCGATGTAATTGGTATTTGTGGTATTATTACGCAGTATGGTGATATTAAAAGTATTATTAATCTATGTCGTAAGATAAAATCGGAAGCAAAAATAGTATTAGGTGGAGGTATTTCTTCGTGCTTACCAAATTTTATGATAAGATATTTAGATATTGATGTAGCTGTAGAGCATGAAGGAGAATGGATTATTCTTGATATTCTAGATCGGTGGAGTAAAAAACAACCTTTGTCTGGGTTAAAAGGAATTTGGTATCGAGAAGATGATGATTACAAATATGATGGAGCAAGGGATACAATTCCGTTAGGGCCAGATGGTCTAGATGGTTTGTCGTGGCCAGCTAGAAATTTATTTGATATCGAAGGAGTATATAAGAGAAATCCCGTAGGACACTTAAATTGGGAATCAAAATGGCAACAGGGAGCACCAGAAGATGGACGCTATTCATTAAGTATGATAGCTACACGAGGATGTCCATATTCATGTGATTATTGTTATGTAACATATTTAGGATTTGGATATCGATGTCGTGATCCTAGTGATGTGGTTAATGAAATGGAATATATTGCTGATAAATATAATTTAGAATATATTCATTTTTTAGACGATTTGTTTATGACTAATTATAAGTGGGCATTAAACTTTTTTGAATTGCTTCGTAAGAGAAAACAAGAGACTGGTTTTGAGATTACATGGGGTGCTACATGCCGTACTAATCTTGTTGTTGGAGATATGAAAAGGGCTGCAAAACATAACCGATTAAATATGTTAGAACAAGCACATGAAGTGGGTATGAGACAGGTTGGATTTGGGATTGAAAGCTGTAGTAATGTTATACTTAAAAATATAGATAAAAGTGGACAAAATCAAGATACTATCGCACAAACTGTTCGTGAGGTTCGTCGTATATTTGGTTATATTGACCCGTCATTTATGATTGGATCGCCAGGAGAAACACGTGGAACTGTAGAAGAAACCGTAGATTTTTGTAAGAAACATTCTATAGATACAGAAACTGTTTTTTTTACAACAGCATATCCAGGTACTCCGTTTTGGGACTTAGCTCTTGATAAAGGTTTGATCGGAAAAGTAACTACGGGCAAATTATGTGAAGCTACAGACGATATGATAGAAAATTATTTCTTGCAGCTTGGGGAAAATTCAGAGAAAGTAAGAACCAATTTTTCTGATGAGCTTTCCGATGAAGAACTAATGGAATTACAACAATGGATGGTTGATGAGTTAGGTGCAAAAAATATTAGGACAGCTAAAAATAAATTTAGGAGTATTCTATGACATTTATTATTGCTGAAGCGGGCTCTAGCCACAATTGTAACTTTAAGCAAGCTATTGTACTGATTGATATAGCTGTAGAAGCTAAATGTGATGCAGTTAAGTTCCAAACTTTTAGTTCAGAGACCTTATATGCGTCTTCAACGCCAGATTTTGCTGGATATAAAAATATAAATAAATTAATTAAAGATATTGAGTTACCACGACATTGGCAGAAAGATTTAAAATTGTATTGTGATGATCATGGTATAGAATTTATGTCTACGCCGTTCGACGAACGGGCAGTGGATGAATTGGTAGAGTTGGGCGTTAAGCGTTTGAAAATAGCAGGATTTGAAGCGACTGATCCTAGATTTGTTAGATTGTGTGCTTCTACAAAATTACCTTTAATTATTTCTGTGGGGATTGGTGTTGAAGGCGATTGTAGTTTATCAGAAATATATTCTAATGCAGCTAAAGCTTATAAATATCCCGAAGCAAATCCCGATATAACTTTTCTTCATTGTAACAATGCATACCCAACACCTTTTGTAGACATTAATTTAAAATCAATGGTACTAATGATTCATGATGGATATAGTAACGTTGGACTTTCCGATCATACCCCAGGTATTCTAGTACCACCAGTAGCAGTAGGAATGGGAGCTAGATGTATAGAAAAACACTATACAATTAGTCGTCTTCTGCCAGGCCCCGACCACCATTTTGCAATTGAACCTCAAGAACTTAAAGACATGGTGACTAATATTCGTACTGTAGAAACATGTTTAGGATATAAAATTGGTCTATTTACTGACAGCGAAAAGGACTTTGAAATGGGCACCAGATCAGTTGTAAGCAGTAAAAATATTAGTAAAGGAGAAAGAGTGGGGCTTAATAATATTACTACAAAGCGGCCATGTCCTCCAGGAGCCGTGCCAGCAGAAGACTATTATAAAATTATAGATTCTCATTGTTTAGTGAATAGAGATATAGAAGAGGATACAGTAATTCAAGTTTCTCATTTGGAGGTAGAAGTAGATGCCAGTACTATCTGACGATGATAAATTGATTTATAGAATACAAGCAATTAGACAGAAAAATAATATTAATTGGATGGATCTAGTACGTTCGGCTTTCAGGCTAGATTCTGTACGAGCTAAATCTATCATGTCAAAGGTAGTGGAAAATGATGAAGCTGTAGCTCGTCTTTTAAGAGAACTGTCTGAATGAAAGTATTATTGTTAGGTAGAGATAATTTTGATTATACTAATATTCTAAAAACTATTTATAATAATGGAGATGAATGTACAATATTCATTAATAATTTTTCACCAGATGCTATATTAGATTTTGATTTTATTATTAGTTATAATTATCCAATGATTCTTGGTAAAGAAATATTAGACAAATTTAAAAATAGAATAGTCAATTTACATATTTCATACTTACCATGGAATCGTGGAGCAGATCCTAATTTATGGAGTTGGATTGATAATACACCCAAAGGAGTTTCTATTCATCAGATTGATGAAGGTATAGATACTGGGGATATTTTAGATCAAGCCCAAGTATTTTTTAATGAATTGGATTATCAATTAACTTTAAATTATACGTGGAAATTTTTACAAGAAGAGATACAATGGCTTTTTAAAGAAACGTGGTCAAAAATTCGGACTCATAAACTTACAGCTAAATCTCAAGTTGGTAATGGAAGTTTTCATTTATTAAGACAAAGACCAAAACTCACAGAAGGTTGGGATACTAAAGTTGCAGATTTATAATTGTTATACGATAAGCGATGAAAAAATTCGTCAGCAATTTGAACAAACGTATAAAATCAAATTAAATAATTTATTATGGTATCAGCCTGATACGCAATTATATTTTTCTGTTGATTGTGTTAGAAAACATTTGGGTAAGTTTAATACGATATTTACAGAAACCAAGGAAGAATTTTATCACAAATATAAGACTTATGATTTATATGAGCAACAACATTCACCAACTCAATTTAAAAATAGTAAAGTTTTAATTGTAGGGGCAGGACCATCTACAACTGAAATTGATTGGGATGCAAGTAATTATGATCATATTATATCATGTAATTGCTGTTATCTAAATGAGAAAATTTTTAATACTAAATTAAGTATGCTATATTTAAATACAACTCGTGTCGGAGTTGATGGTCGAGGATATATAAAGAAAGGTAGGCTAGATGAATATTTAGACAAATATAAACCTTTAATAGTATATAATGAGAATCAAATGGGTAATAAGGATATGATATATAATGAGTATACAAATAAAATTTTTACTACATTACGATTTAATGGTCGCATTGGTGTTGTACCCTATTTAATTTTATATTTAGCTAAGTGGGGTGCTGATCAAATTGATATTATTGGTATGGATGGATATCAAGAAGATCAAGTCCCCGTTTATCATTCTTTTTTAGGTAAATCTATTGTTGCAAAAGGCAGCTTAGAAGATGCAATGTCATGGGATAAGGTCGTGTGTGCTTATCAGAGACAATATATTATGTTTTTTGATTATTTTTTTCATGATTTAAATTTTTTAGGTAAAGTAAAAATTACAAATTTAGCTGAAGAATTATCTTGTAACCGTTTAACTGGTTTGTTAGGTGCATTTCAAAGTGTCTAAAGAAATTATAGATTCATTAAAGTCATATGGATATTGTATATCTCATATTGATAAGCTTTTTAATAAACATCAAATGGATATGTTTAATGAAATTGATAATTTTATACAACGTGCCTTAGAAATGCAGCATGTTAAAGACATGATTACCTTAATTAATCAATGTCAAACTGAGCAACAAATAAGCTATTTAAAAAAGATACATGGACATAATAAATATTATTATTTAAGCCAATTTAATATATTGCATCGAGGACTTCAATTATCAGACATACCATTGGTGGAATTATATACACAGGATTTATTTTTAGATATTAGTCAAGATTTTTTAGGTTGTGAAACTAAAATTTTTGATACACTATTAATGATCCACCCATTTATTCAAAATTCACCAGTTAAATCTCAGCTTTGGCATAGAGATACTGAAGATCATCACACTATAAAATGTTTTATTTATTTAAATGATGTAACTGAGGAAAATGGCCCTTTTAAATTTCGACCAAACACATCTTTATGGTCTAAAGTTTCTGATGCAAGTCTTAGTACAGCATCTTTTACCGATTATGTACCATGTGTAGGACCAAAAGGTACTATGGTTTTTTTTGATGGTACTAATATACATTCTGGGGGTTATGTAAAAAATGATATGAGATTAAGTATGCAATCCTTATATCTTAAACCAGATGCTGGGCATATCACAAAAGGACTTTATCATAGTTTTAATTGGAATAAAAATTTTAATAATATAGATTTCAATAGTAATGAATTTGCAGATTTAAGTTCTCAAGCACAAAAGGCCCTTTCTTAATGTCACATATAGATGATTTAAAAAATGATGGTTATTGTATTATCCGATCTACAGATAAAGAGTTGCAAGAAAAAATTTATAAAGAACTAGATGACAAAATTCAAGAACAAGATTTGTCTGTTAATAATCAACATTTTGCCATGGTACATGATCCTTATTTATATTGTAAGCACGTACTAACGGCTTGTATTCATCCTGAAGTAATACCAATTTTACAAGAATATTTAGGTTGTATACCTTATTTTGATGGAGCTAATTTACGTCGTAGTTTCATTACTAACATAGATGATCAAACAACAACCATGTTTCACCGAGATAGAGAATGGTTATTTATGTTAAAGGTATTTTTCTATTTGAATAATGTAGATATGGACGGGGGTCCTTTTACTTATGTTGCTGGTTCTTGGAATAAAACAAAACAAAAACAAGGGTATGATGGCTATGGACCAAAGAAAAGATTTACTGATCAAGAAATCATAGGCATGTATTCAGCAGAAAATGTTAAGTATCTAACTGCAAAGTGTGGAGATATTATTATAGCTAATACTACTGGATTTCATAAAGGGGTACAGTGTATCAGTAAAGAACGTAATATGTTAACATTACGATATAGTGTATGTGGTAGAGCATCAAGTCCTAAAATTTCTAAAGATCAATTTGATTATTTAACACATAATGAACAACAACTTTTTAGAGGGTGTCGGCTACAATAAAAGCGAGAAATAATTAAATGAATATTTTTCTAGACGTTGGTAGTAATAATGGTTGTTCGGTGCGTCAGTTTATCTCACAATACGATCCACGAGATTGGACCATCTTCTCTTTTGAGGCTAACCCTGATTTAGCTAAACATTTTCCAGTTGCTCATGAAACTTTTATTAATAAAGCTGTTTGGACTTATGATGGAGATATAGTATTTTGGAAAAGTAATAAGACTGGCTCTAGCACTCTTCTTCATCAAAAAGTCATAAGATATACTACACAACATTGGACAGAAATGACGGTAGAATGTATAGATTTTCACAAATGGTTAGTTGAAAATGTAACTTTAGAAGATTATGTTATTGTTAAAATGGATATTGAAGGAGCTGAGTATGATATAGTAAATCATATTATTAAACAAGGAAGTATTAAATTAATTAATGAATTCTGGGGTGAAATACATGGGAAAAAAATTGGTAAAACAGAAAAAGATATTTATGAATTGAAACTTAAATTATATAATGAACATTTAACTTTTCAGCCATGGGATGCGATGAACAGATAAGGAGAATAATTTAATGTATATGTGGTACAATAATGATGATTTTGATAGTAATAATTTTGATCGTAAACTTAAAACTGACAAATATAATGAATATGTTGATGCACAAATTACTCGTAATAGCAAAAGAAATAAAGGAAGATCTAATTTTTCTTGGATTCAAAATAATCAATTAAAAGTTTTAGCAGAGATAATTATAAATCACTCTGAAGCTAAAAATGGTATATGTCATGGTGCTGCAAATGGTTGGGAAGTTAAAAAATTAAAAGAATTTATTCCTAATATTAATATTATAGGTACTGATTTGGCAGGCACAGGAGAAATATTAAAATGGGATTTTCATAAAGTTAAAGAAGAGTGGATAAATAATAGAGATTTTATTTATAGTAATGCTTTAGATCATAGCTATAATCCATTTTATTGTATTGATCAATGGATGTCATGTGTAAAAAAATCTGGATTATGTATCTTATCGCATGCGTCTGGACATTATGAATTATGTGGAAGTAATAACCACGATTGTTTTGGTGCTTCTGTTGAAGAGTATAAAGAAAACATTGAGAAAAAATATAAATTTTCAATTCATGATTGTAATTTTCTTAAAGGTTTCACAACAGGTATCCGAGTGAGACATCGGTTTTTGTTAATTCAACATAAAGAAGAGTAAAAATGTCTAAAAATATTAATGATATTCTCTTCATAATTCAGGCCCGTTTAAGCTCTACACGAGTCCCAGGAAAAATGCTTCGTAAATTTGGCGACAATAGTAATTTGTGTGAGATTTGTTTAGAAAAAGTCGCCCTCTCAATTATACCTCCGGCCAATTTTTATTTCTCTGTCTACGAGGAAGAATTAAAAGAGGTAGGGAAAAAGATGGGGGTACAGATCTATAATAGATCAAAGCAGTCAGCTGAAAGTGAGGGCACCCCACTTTCTCAAATATATGAATGGCATTCTTTTCCTTACAAATATATTATACTCGTTTCTGCCTGCAGTCCATTTTTAACCGTAGCAACCATTAATAAATTTATTCAACACTTTTTAGAATCTTCGTATGATGGATTATTTGCTGTTCATGAACGTAAAACTTATTTTTGGGACACAAGCGGTAAGTGTATTACTCCATTCGAACCCGATCAGCAAATTATGAATACGAAATTAATTCAAAATCCATTGCTGGAGGCATCACACAATTTATATGCTAGCAGAATGGACCTTATACCACAAGGATATTTTATGGGAGATTTTTCTCCAAATAAACCAGAGCTTTTTGTTATAGATGAATTTGAAGCTTTAGATATTGATTATGAATGGCAATTTAATACATATAATATTTTGTATAAAGAATTAAATAAATGAATGTATTATTTGTAATAGGTTAAGATGAAGCATAAACATCACTGGTCTTCTAATGAAGAAAATATACAATGGTTAGATAAACATATTAATATAGCAAAAAACAATCATACAGATAATTATTTTATTGAAATGTGTAAAGAAGTTACAGAATATCAAAAGGAATAAAATTAATGATACCAAAAACCTATTTTATAGATCTAGATGGAGTGTGCTTACGACATTGGGGGAGTATAACAAATATATTATTAAATAAAGCACAAGTTTTACCTGGTGTACTTAATATGTTAGATGAACTTGAACGAAATCGTTGTACTATTATTTTAGTTAGTGGGCGTCCTTCCTCAATGTATGAATTCACAAAAAAGCAGTTAAATGATGTTGGTATTTTTTATAA
>SDBS01005206.1_pt1 | contig 12718 bp, 13 predicted proteins | sample 2277091 | NCBI WGS metagenome assembly SDBS01 (sample SAMN10404972, study PRJNA504765) | marine sediment metagenome | isolation source: marine sediment core GS10_PC15, 163 cmbsf | place: Arctic Ocean: Southern Knipovich Ridge | collected 2010 | reverse complement strand
GCAGCTCATCTGGCTGTGCACTGATCTTTCAAAAGCCTCCGTGTAGGGTTGCATCTCGTGGCAGTTGGCACAGAATTCATTCTGCGATGTCATAACCAGGGAAGCAAAAGTCATAAATAGAGACAATGTTAAACCTATGGTGAGGTATATCATTAGTCTGAGTTTTTTTGTCTGGTGGATTTTTTGATAATAAGCAGCCCAAACCAAAAGCAAAATAATTGCTAGTCCACCAGCTGCAAAAAGGAAAAATATTAACCAAACCAGTTCCCAAGTTATCATTTAGTGATCCTGTCTTGTTAGGTGCGGAAATCTGTCATGCCTCGGTAGGATAATTCCTGGATTTCTTAAGATTATCGGTCTTAAGAAATAAAACATTTATAAAAGAAAAGATAATAAATCTTACAAACGTGCTATCTTCACCCTCATTATAATGAATGGGCCTTTGCGCAGGCCAGTATCTTAACAAAAGTCTAACTGTGTCTTAACCCGTCCTTAATATAACTTCTGTATATTTCGATGTAGGGGATACGATTATTCCAGGTAGAAGATGAATCTTAACAATGTGCAAAGAATTTATTAAGTTGACAGATTGCTTCTTAACAAAAGTCCAAATATTTTCTCGTTCAGAACTATGAATTACTAATTATTCATTGTTCCAGCAGTTGGAAGGAATTTCTTGCTACTGCCTTCCAAGAAAGTACAAGAAAGTAGGTGAGTGCAATTCCAATAGCAACGAGGGTTTATCGAGACAACCTCAAAGATGACAAATTGATTTCTGTACTGAGATGTTTGAAAGAGACCAGGCGGACCAAGGACAAGACTATCACTGCAGCTGATTTAGTAGAGTCGTTGAATCTTTTACGAAATGTTGAAGCTCTGATTGATAGGAAGAAGAAAAAGGAAGCAATAGTTGCTCTTGTGACAACTCGTTTACGCTTTAATGGTCTCAATGCCTCTGTGAGAGCAAGAGATAAACTGGAAAAAGAATTTGTGAGATTACGAGTAGGGATTGACGCTTTATAAACAAGGCAAGCCAAGAAGGCCGAGATTATAACTTAAGCCGGATGGAAAAAGAAGGGACCTTGCAGGTGGAACTTGGGAGAGGAAATAGTATATCTAAAAAGACAGTGATTGCTTTCTTCTTCATTACCGTTTTTATCTTTTTCTTTTCTTTCCAATCTGCTCAAGCAGGGAAGTCCAGTGCCGGTAAGCTTCTCTTCTTTCCCTGTGATAAATGTCATCCTCTTGGCGAAGTTCTCCCTAACGAATTTGAGGGTCACAAGATAGAACTTGAAGGCCATGACAAACTGGGTGAGGGAAATGCTGCTTGCTCTGTTTGTCACCAATCAGTTGATAATCCGGATTTACTAATATTAGCGGACGGAAGTCTTGTTGGTATAGACGATGATGCTTCCAAAGTCTGCTATCGTTGCCATTCAGATAAGTATGGGGATTGGGAAGACGGATTACATGGAAAGCAACCAGGTTGTATGGCTAAAGGTTGCCACAATCCACATTCCCCTGCTTGGATAGCAATCTCTCCCATTCCTCCTTTTTTGGGGACCACTCAAGAAATAAAAGTAGTTGGTTCGAGTAAGGAGCCGTTTCTGGCATTACCAATTCCTCCCAAAGAGGCGGAGCCAGAGAGTTTGCCTATTGCCAAAATCTTAGCTTTTGTGCTAGTGCTTGGCGTTGCTGGCTCCATCGGTGGCTCAATCTATATTGCCAATTCCGGTATCAGAATAAAAGGGAGGAAATAAGGTTGGAACCGACTAATGGCAGCAAACATAGCAAGCTAACTAGAAGAAAGTTTTTAAAATATGTAGGTGTAGGAGCAGGTAGTCTTTTTGTTGCCGGCTACGCTTCACAAATCGAAGCATTAGCTAGTCTAACTCACGATAAAGTCGAGCATGGTGCAAAAACAGGAATTAAGTATGCTCCGGATCCCTTGAAGGATGTAAGGTATGGGATGGCAATTGATATCAACGCCTGCATCGGCTGCAGGAAATGTGCCTACGCCTGTTTGAAAGAGAATAATATTGGTCGGGATTCCGGGTTTCTCTATATTCAGCTACTTGGTATGGAGAAGGGTACCGTTGATTTAGAGGAAGCAGAATATGATTATACTGAAGGCGCCGAGCACGGCAAATGGTATTTCCCCATTCAGTGTCAGCAATGTGCTAATCCGCCATGCGTACAGTCTTGCCCGGTTAATGCAACCTGGAAAGAACCGGATGGAATTGTTGTTATCGACTACGACAAATGCATAGGTTGCCGTTACTGCATGGTTGCCTGTCCTTACCACGCCAGGCATTTCAATTGGAAAAGACCGTATGTGCCCAAGAAAGAAGTGAATTCAGAAGTTCCCATGCGGCCTATCGGGGTTGTAGAGAAATGCACTTTCTGTATTCACCGGGTTAGAGAAGGCAAACCGACCCGTTGTGTTGAGGTGTGTCCGGTACAAGCACGGAAATTCGGAAACCTAAATGACCCTAAGAGTCCCATCTCTCGTTTCTTGGAAACAAGAAGACCTTTTAGGCTGAAAGAAGAGCTGGGGACACAACCTAGGATATGGTTTGCGGGATGATGAAAATGCGAAATTTTGATATCTACGGAATGCCAGTAAAACTGGAGAATCTGAAAAATGCCGGAGTTAGATTCTGGGGATTGATTCTGGCCCTGGTGATCACAATCCTAATCGGATTATATTTCTGGGCACTGTCACTGCCTTTCTTCAAAGGGCTGATGATCACCAATATGCGCGATGTCTTTTCCTGGGGTTTCTATATCCAGAATTTTATGTACTTTGTAGGATTAGCTGCCGGCGGTCTTGTAGTCTATTCCAGCGTTTCCTTATTCGGAGCCAAAGACTTTGCTCCGATATCAAGGATTGCTGTTTTACAGGCCGGAATATGCGTTTTTCTTGCCTTCCTTTTTATCATGGTTGATATGGGCCATCCTGAACGAGGTTTCTGGTTCATGCTCACTCCCAATCTACAATCAGTATTGTTCTACGATGCCATGATTATCAACGTCTACCTTGCTATTTGTGCCTTTGACGCTTGGGTTTTGATGAGTGGAAGAGGAACGCACAAGGTGGAGCTGGGCCTTACCCTGGTTTCACTGCCTGCAGCTATTGGCTTGCATTCGGTCACTGCCTGGGCGTTGGGTTTTCAGAAAGCAAGAGAAGGATGGCATACAGCTTTGATGGCACCGATTTTTGTTGCATCAGCAATAGTCTCTGGTATCGCCCTTATAATCTTGATTGCTATGGCTGTCGACCATTTCACAGAGATCAAGTTCGAGAAAGTGATGTTTGATAAACTGGCAAAGCTTCTGGCGACTATAATTCCCGTCGACTTGTTCTTGCTTATGTGCGAGGTTCTGGAAAGCTCGTGGCCCAGTTCGGCAATGCCGGGACATTGGGAACGGATTTCGTTGCTTTTATTTGGCAGGTATAGTGGCTTCTTTATGTTTGAGATATTCTTGGGAGCGGTTCTACCCTTCTTCCTGTTGGCTATTCCCAAAACCAGAGCGAAAAAGGGAGTTCAAATCTTAGCCTGTAGCTTGATTTTGGTCGGAGTTTTCATCAAAAGATTTATGTTCATTGTTATGGGATTTGCCATTTCTCCTTTGGGACCAATAGAAGCTTCCTATGCTCCATCTTTGGCTGAGATATTGGTTACTCTGGCTCTTTGGTCCATAGGGATACTGTTGTTTATTTTGGCATTGAAGGTATTACCAGTAGCGGTGCCTAAAGAGGAACACTAGCTAGACAATAATTGCTTACCCGGGAAGGTGTTTTAGTTGAAATTTTCACAGCCTGAAATGTTTTCCAAGCCTAAACTGGATATTATCCAAAAACCGTGGTTTTGGATCATGGTATTAGCTGTGATGGCCGTCGTTTTTATTCTTATAGCTTATCCTATATATGTCACAGCTAATTCCCGATTCTACAAGGGATACTCTTCTCATAAGTCAAACTATACAAATTGGTCTAAATCAACGCACAAAGATGTCGAATGTATCGAATGCCATAGCAAACCGGATGTTTTCAGTGGTCTGTCCTTCAAAGCCAGATCCGTTGCTGAGTTTTATAAGAAAACCTTCGTTGGTTCCAGGAAAAGCCCACTTTTAAAAAAACCGAGCAAAGAAGCGTGTGCTAAATGCCATCAGCGTCCAGTTACCATGCTTCGAGCTCTTACTTTGAAAATTCCTCATCGGGCACATCAAGATTTGAATCAAGTTAAAAAGAGTTGTGCAAACTGCCATAAGTGGCTGGTGCACAAGGAAGCATATGAGAAAAAACACAAGAAACTACCGTTAAGCGCTATTTGTTTAAACTATGCATGTCATGCGGGAACTCAGCCGAAGGAAGCATGTAGCAGCTGTCATCACAGGGCAACTACTTCAGAAGTCAAATGGAGTGCGACTCATAGAGATACGGTTGATAAAAGAGGGAAGAACAATTGTTTTGATTACTGTCATAATGTGGACTATTGTCAGACCTGCCATACCACAGGACAAAAACTTGAAGAAGGTGCAACTGCTGGAACTGCTATTCAACCGGGGGATTTGATTTCCAAACACACTGAATCGACTGACTGGATGAGAGAACACGGCAAAGAAGCTCTCAATGACGAATCGAAGTGTTTGAACTGCCATATGTCAATACAATACTGCAACAGCTGTCATAAGAAACGGCCTGCTTCTCATGGTAAGGAAAAGCAATGGATTTCAGCTCATATCAAACCGGCTAAAAAGACCGACAAGGGCTGTTTGACCTGCCATGAAAAGAAGACTTGCGACGAATGTCACGAGCTGTTCAGAGAGACCGGACTATAGTTTCTACGAAGAGTCCAAGAGGCGTGGAGCGTGAGCGTACATGTGGAAAGCAAAGAACAGAACCGTCGTAGCAAAAAGCGGGTATTAATTGGCTTTGTTTTTATTTTTGTCATCACAGTTGGCCTTCTTTCTTTCTTTATAGCTGTGCCGACATCTTCCTGCAACGGATGCCACAAGATGAAGCCCTATTTTGCAAGCTGGAAGAAGTCAACACACGGTGAAGTAAAGATAAGTTGTGAAAGCTGTCACGTTAGGCCTGGTTTCCTCTCCGAGTATACATACAAACTAAATGTATATTCCTGGATCATTGGCCAAGCGACCAAGAGCAAGATTCGCCCCGTAGGTGTAGTTGCTGCATCAACAGGTGCCTGCAGGCGTTGTCATTCATTAAACAGGAAGGTTTCGACGTCCGGAGATCTAAAGATCAATCATAGAGAGCACATTGTCAAAGCCAAGCTAGGGTGTCCCAAGTGTCACAGTGGAGTAATACATCCAGGTGTTGGGGAATTGGGAGCAATGAATCCTCCCAGGGAATTGTGTAAAGAATGTCACAAAAAAGAAATGAAAAAGTGTCCTTATTGTCATGTAATAAATGGTAAAGAGAAGCTGGAAGAGTTTGATCATTAGTAGTAAGAAAGAGGGTAAAAGAAGTGGTGCGAGGCCAAGGGGAAGAAAAAACCTATATTCCTTGGATCAAGAAAAATAAACGGCGGCTGATCATTACAGTAAGCCTGGCTGTCATTGTAATATTTCTGGGAATACCCATGTATACAGCACGTCATTCAGAATATTATCGTAATTTCAATGGTACCAAAGACTACTTTCGAACCTGGAAAGCTTCGACCCACGAAAAAATGAGTTGTATTGAGTGCCACGTTGAACCTGGGGCAAAGAATCGTACTGTTTTTATCTCAAAGGCGGTGGGCGAGCACTACCTAAGGTATGCCTTCCCCAATAAGACAAATTTGTTTGATGAACCTACACGGAAAGCATGTCAAGAGTGCCATACGAGTTACAGAGTCGTCTCCGCATCCGGAGATTTACTGGTTCCTCATCGTGCCCACATTGAAGTTCTCAAGATGTCTTGCGCAGATTGCCATGAGGCGCTTGTTCATACTAAGAACACAAAAGGTGTTAACACTCCGCAGATGAAAGAGTGTCTCAAGTGCCATGATGGCGAGGATGCTTCGGCCGAATGCAAGAGTTGTCACACAGAAAAAGGCTATCCTGAGAACCATGAGGCTAAAGATTGGCTTGAGGTTCACAGTGAAAAAGAGAAAGAAATTGATTGCGCTGAATGTCATGCTTGGACCCCGGATTTTTGTAAAGAGTGTCACAGCAAGAAACCAGAGAGACATACTATCGGCAATTGGAAGAAGCTACATGCGGAACCTGCAAAGAAGAATAGCAAGCAGTGCATGATTTGTCACAAGAAAAAGAAATGCTTGGAGTGCCATGACTAAGAAAGTGCAAAATACAAAAAACACCGAATTAGGAATTACGAATTATGAATTATGGTATTTCCCTGATTCCTGATTCATAATTCATTATTCCATGCAAAAGCTATAACTTGATTTTGAACTTTGTACATTGAAGTCATAACTTGTAGGAGATTGAATTGGGACTGGCAGATTTTAAAGAAAAGCTCAGGAGAATAGGTTCTATTGAGGGGATTAGGGATCTTCTTGCCAAGCGTGTTTGGCTTACCGCAGTCACGGGTGTTCTAATTATGCTTGCTATCTTCGTGGGATTGCCTTACTACATAACCTCTCAGCCTATCTTCTACCGTGGTTTTGCCTGGACCAAGTCCTATCATGACGTCTGGAAAATTTCCACTCACGCGGAAATAGAGTGCGTAGAATGCCATTCAAAACCGGAGAGCATCGAGTTAACTACATTCTACCTTCAAAGAGGACTGGAGTTTTATCTAAGGCCGTTCCTGCAACTTTCAAAACCTTTTTCCTGGAAAAAGCCTCGCAATGAAGCTTGTGACGTCTGTCATACTAGTTCCAGAAGGGCTTCGCCTTCCGGAGACCTATTGATTCCACATAAGGCCCACGTAAAAGTTTTAAAAATGAAATGTATCGATTGTCACCAGTACGTGGTCCACAAGAAGAATCCGGAGGGAAAACACACTCCTCGAATGATAACTTGCCTCAAATGTCACAATGGCAAGAGGGCTGATAATCAGTGCAAATCTTGCCATAAAAAGAAGTCATATCCTGTAAGCCATCGCGATAAAAGTTGGCTGGTTGTCCATTCTGAGAAGGAGAAGGAAAAAGCGGAAGATTGCGTTAAGTGCCATGGATGGGTCAAAGACTATTGCAAGGATTGTCATGTAAGAAAGCCAGTTTCTCATGCTGGAAGATGGAGGACAGTCCATCGCGACAAAATTGTCGATAATCGTAATTGTTCAACTTGCCATAAAGACAAGTTCTGCGTGAGATGTCATGGCGAGCTGCCCTAATTTCTATTTCCGGGGAGGAAGATTATGAGCAATGAGCGAATTCTAGTAGTTGATGATGAAAAATCGCTTCTTGAGGTTGTTTCATACGCGTTGACAGAAGGTGGGTACAGGGTTGCCACAGCTATTAATGCCAAACAAGCTCTGCAGCTATTTAAACAATTTGAACCTCAGCTCATGATACTTGATATTCGTTTGCCGGATCAGTCGGGTTTCGAGTTATGCAAGCTCATTCGCTTAGACAGTGATATTCCCGTAATTATTCTGTCTGCCAAGACCGACGAGGTAGACAAGGTTTTGGGATTAGAGCTGGGTGGAGATGATTATGTTACCAAGCCTTTTAGCCCGCGAGAGTTGGTAAGTCGGGTAAGAGCTCACCTAAGGAGGGTTAGCGTATCCGGCAAGCTTACAACTAATAGAGTAATAGTTAAAGATTTGAAGATCGACCTGGAAAGTCACCAAGTATTTCGCAATGACAAATTAATTTACCTGACTAACATAGAGTTTCAAATACTCACACTTCTGGCTAGAAGTCCAGGGAAGGTTTTTCCCCGATTGGCCATATTAAATCATCTTTGGGGATCCGGTTTTGTGGGAGATGAGCGTACGATAGACGTGCATATTCATAACTTGCGGAATAAATTAGAAGCTAATCCGCAAAAGCCAGATTATATACTCACAGTTCGTAATCATGGCTATCGTCTCAGTGATTTCTAATGAAGATGAGTATCCGCTTTTGGCAAACCACACTTTTTGTAGCGGTTACGATTGTAACCGCACTAGTACTCTACTTTAATTTCCTACCTGCCATTAAGAATAGCATTGTCGAAGTTGCTCAGTCAGAGCTAAGGCATAATCTGGAAGATCTGTCCAGCAAGGTTAAGGATGATTTAGCCGATCCCGGCTCTGATCAAAGTATATCTGATGAAATTGAGCGGATTTCTGGTGTCTACCAGATTGATATCTGGATTTTTGATTCAAAAGGCAATGAAGTCAAGTCTCATCAATCGCTTACCCAGCCCGGAGATCTTCTCGACGACTTCGTAGAAAAAGGGCTCGAGAAGAAGAATTATAGTCATGCTGACTTGGACCGGAATCTTGTTGTAATTTCCAAACCAATTGTTGATGGTAACAAGTTGCTGGGAGTCGTGGTAATCAGTGACAATGGAACCGAGGCCAATAGAGCTCTTAAGGTTGCTCAAGATAGGCTGCTGATTGCTGTATCCATTGCCATCCTGGTCTCCTCAATTTTGGGTTTCATTTTTTCCGAGATCATTGCTACCCAGATTCGCCGGTTAAAGGAGGGTGCTCTTGCTATTGCCCAGGGCAATTTTGATTTGAGACTCAAGAAAGGTCTTGTTCCTGATGATATTGCCGAACTTGCCCAGACTTACAATCTGATGGCTGAAAAACTGACTAGCGCTTTTAAAAAACTGGCTGATAAGAATGATGATCTACGTGCATCCCGAGAGCAGATATGGACTGTAATCAGGAGTATGAGTGAAGGAGTCATCGAAGTTGGTGAGAACGGAATGATAAACTTGACAAATCCGGCGGCTGCAAAGCTGTTGAATTGTTCAGTGGATAAATTAATCGGAAATCAACTTGAAGCTGTGATATCCGAGCCCAGTCTTTTGAAATGCGTCAGAAGAGCTCTGTCCGGTCATGATTCGACCGGTATTTGTGAGTATCACAAGCGCTTTCTCTTGCTCCACGGCACTCCAATTGAAATTCCGGAGTCTCATTCAGGCGGCTCTGAAAAGGGTGGAATGGTATTAATACTGCAGGATTTTACAGAGCAGAAAAAGCTTGAGAAAGCCCAGCGGACCTTTATTTCAAACGCCTCTCATGAGCTCCGAACCCCGATTGCTTCATTGAAAGGATTTTTGGAGCTTCTGGAAGATGGGGCAAAGAACAAGGTCGAGGTAAGGGACAACTTTTTGGCCACTATGCAAAGGGAGGTTGATCGTCTGCAAAGACTGGTCGATGGTTTGCTTACTTTGACTCAGTTGGATTCCGGTATAGACTCCATGGATCTTTCTGAGCACCGGGTCGATGAGATTCTCTCAGAAGTTGCGGCTGCGAGTGGTCCTTTAGCTACTTCTGCCGGCGTTGATTTGAAGTTAGAATCTCAAGCTGATAAAGCAAGGGTTATTTGTGACAAAGATCGTATTGTCCAAGTTCTCTTGGGTTTTGTTGATAATGCGCTCAAGAATACACCTGAGGGTGGCAAAATTGTTGTTTTCTCCCATCAGTCGGATCATTCTGTTCAGGTCGGTGTAAGAGACTCAGGTTCCGGTATTCCGCCAGACAAGATCGACAAGATCTTTGAACGCTTCTTCAGCTATGAAACGGGAGATGGCAGAACCAAGGCAAAAGGATCAGGGCTAGGGCTAGCAATTGCCAGCCAAATAGTGAAGGCTCATGGCGGTAAAATTAAGGTAGATTCCAAACCGGGTGAGGGGTCAACTTTTTCCTTCAAGCTCGGGCTGGCTTAAGCTTGGCTGTTCTTATACCCGGTGTTAACCTGTGATCTTAACCCAAAACAAACCCATCCTTAATCCTATCTTAATGATATTTTGATTAAATTAAATAAGGACTAACATGATCTTAATAATTTGAGTACACCAAGGCGATTTCGGGGATCGAACAATCGATGGAAGCTGTATCTGGAAAATCATCCAAGAATTCAGAAGAGGCAGATCTTTTTAGGGGTAGTCGACTCGCCTTCTTTTTTAAAAACTGGTCAATTCCTGCCTATGCCCGGCGGTACTATTTCTGCCTGGGTGGTATAACGTTCTTCCTGCTAATAGTTCAGGCAATAACCGGAGCCATTCTTGCCATATATTACGTTCCCAGTGTGGAAAAAGCCTACGCCAGCGTCTATTACATACACCACTATGTCAACTACGGATGGCTAATTAGGAGTATTCATTACTGGTCCACAACCTTGATGATCATTTCAATGCTCCTTCATACTATACGTGTTTTTCTCACCGGATCATACAAAAGACCCAGGGAATTCAACTGGATTGTGGGTGTTTTGCTTTTTTGTCTTACATTTGGATTTGCTATTACCGGCGGTTTGCTACCCTGGGATCAAGAATCATTTTGGGTCACCACTGTGATGTTTTCTTTTTTGAAGAAAATACCATTGATTGGAACGCTCTTCTATCGGATTATGATCGGAAATGAGATTCTGGGTCAAACAGCTCTTACTCGTTTCTATAGCTTTCACATTATGATTTTGCCGGCCATTGCTGTACTTCTATTGGTTCTTCATTTCTATATGGTCAAGAAGCAAGGAGTTTCACGTCCTTTGTGATTTGCATTATTAGATGGTGAGATAATGAAACCTGACCAAGCAGATCAAGCAAGAATAGATGGTTTAAGCGAGAAGATTCAGCGACTCTTGAATCAAGGAAGCCTGGTAGGAGCTGTTATCGTTTTGAGGTCGCTCCAATCTGATGTAGCTTATAGAGTTTTGGAGCAGCTTTCTCCTACAGATCGAGAGAGAATCTACGACGCTTCTTTCGCTTGGGAAGATGAGAATGTTGTTCAGGTTTCTAATGTTGTGCAGCTTGAGCAAGTAAGTCAAACTAGAGATGAGGAGGCAAGGAAACCTTTGCCTTTCTTTCCCGATCAGATAATCTCTGTCTTAACGACGGCGGCGCTGCTCACTTCTTTGATTCTGATTCTGACCATTTTTTCTCCGGCCAAACTTGGTGTCAAAGCCGATGTTCTCAATACTTCACCGGGAGTCAAACCAGAATGGTATTTCCTGTTCTTATATTCTTTCTTTGGTATAGTCCCGTCAGTTTTGGGTGTTGTAGCCCCGCTCGTTGGGATAGTAGCTTTGGCTTTATTGCCTTTTCTTGACAAGAATCCGGAGGTTAGGGCAAATAAGCGTAAGTTTGCTATTGTGACTTGTTTTGCCTTAATCACTGCCTTAATCATTCTTAGTATTCTGGGGGCTTACTATATCTAGGAAAGAGATATTGGTCCTAAATCAAAGGTAGCCAGATGGACGAAAGAGAAAAGAGTCTTAGGAAATCAAAAATTAGATTATTGTTAGTAAGCTTTTTTCTCAATGCCATCATCGTTGCGATTCTGGTTACATCATCACCGAGCGTCTCCCCAGCAAGCAATTGGTTAATCTCTTTCAACAAGGTTGCCCACAAAACGGGACTAAAGAAAACATCTGATCTAAAAAAACTTCATGCCAATGCTTCGGAGCTTGTTTCTGAAGACTGTATTACTTGTCATGAGGATATGAAAAAAGCTCATCGACACCTTCATCGTATTCACTTAAACTCCTCGTTAACTAATTTTAGCTGCATTGATTGTCACCAGAAGATTAACTTGGAAGCACGCAGTAATGAGAAGGCAGTTCTACTTGTAGATGTGAAATTCTGCAAGAATTGCCACGGACGTTTCAGTGGTCTCGAAGAGGAATCAGCAATGAAACCAGTCGACTTCCAGGTTGACTGCACGCTCTGCCATACAGGTAAACATGCTTTTAGGCATGCCAAGTCATATCTTGCCCAGATAATATCATCCCAAGACTGCAAAGTGTGTCATGGAGATCGGGTTCTACCCTGGCGCAGTGAACATGCACGACTTGACTGGATCAAACACCACGGGGAATTTGCCCTGTCTGGTGAAGAAGAGTGTATGTCTTGTCATGAATATGGTTTGAGCTTCTGCAACGATTGCCATAAGAAAAAACCACCTTCTCACAAACCCAAGGATCTCTGGCTCAAGAGTCACAAGAAAAAGGCAAAGGAGAATACCAAAGCCTGTCTTACTTGTCATAAACAGAGCTTTTGCAAGAAATGCCATATAGGTCATACTCCCAAATGGCTAGAAAACCATTATAGCTTTGTACTCGATAAAGGTGCTGAATCGTGCCAGCGTTGTCACAGTTCAATTTTTTGTGAGAGTTGCCATGTAAAGGTACTAATACCTTTATCTGCTGACGAAGGGCAGTGACGTAGACATGAAAGATAAAGAGAAGGCAGCAGAGGAATCAAGGAAATGGTCAGAAAAACTGAGGATTAATTATGCCAGGGAGTTACTTAGTCGACGAGAGTTCTTTTCGAAGTCTCTGGATTGGCTACTGGGAACATCTGTTTTTGTGAGTGGTGGTTTTGGTGCCGCTCTAATCTGGAAATACTTTGAGCAACCAAAAATAAGCATGGAAGGTGAAACCAAGCTGGGCTGGATTCATATCGGGAAGATAGATGATTTCAACGAAACGCCCCAAAAAGTATATTACGGAGAAGAACCGGCTTATGTCTATTTCCTCAGGCGAAAACTGGTAGCTCTGTCAGCGATTTGTCCCCACGTTCGCTGTACCGTGATCTGGAATCCAACAGGCAAACCCAATCCTCGTACCGGTTCCAAGAC
>SDBS01005205.1_pt1 | contig 12720 bp, 9 predicted proteins | sample 2277091 | NCBI WGS metagenome assembly SDBS01 (sample SAMN10404972, study PRJNA504765) | marine sediment metagenome | isolation source: marine sediment core GS10_PC15, 163 cmbsf | place: Arctic Ocean: Southern Knipovich Ridge | collected 2010 | reverse complement strand
CACGGCTGTTAATCAGGTGATAAATCCTTAGCCAGGCCCACCGAATTCCAGCGCGTCCTTAAACGCATTTCTTAAACTATCAAACCCATTAACGCAATTCACCTTGGGAGCTGCTTGGTTGACCGAGATTATCCAGCCTGCTACAATCTCGTCGCATCCCGTGAAGAAACGTGATGTACCTTAGGGATGATCCCCGCCAGAAGCACCTTTACATGAAACGGTGTGTCTCATCCTTCATCATCATAATTGAGGAGCAGTATGCCCATTCACTTTGGTACAGACGGCTGGCGAGGCGTAATCTCAGACACTTTCACGTTCCACAATCTGCGGCTTGTGACTCAGGCTATTGCCGATGCAGTGGCATCTGCTGAGTGGTTGGACGATAAACAGCAAGGTCTAAATCCAGATCCCAAATGCATGGTTGTTGGATTCGACACCAGATTCCTCTCTGACCGTTTTGCAGTTGAGGCAGCTCGAGTTCTTGCTGCAAATGGTTACAAGGTCTACCTGACTACGGCCGATGTCCCAACGCCGGCAGTCTCATACGCAGTTCGCAATTTAAATGCAATAGCGGGGATTATGATTACTGCTTCCCATAACGCCCCTCGCTACAACGGACTCAAGCTCAAAGCAGCTTATGGCGGCTCAGCTATTAGGGAACAATGCCGACGCGTGGAGGTGTATCTAAACGACAACGAAACGCGTGGTCGCGGGCCCAACCTGATGGAGTATGAGAGTGCACGTGATGCCGGGCTCATCGAGCGTTTTAATCCAACACCAGCGTATTATGATCATCTGCGGAAACTGATTGATTTTGACGCTATCGCAGAAAACCCACAACATATCGTCGTTGATTCAATGTTCGGTTCTGGCCGCGGCCAAATCAGTGGCATTTTACAAGGGACTGGGTGTGAGGTGTTTGAGGTCCGCGGAGAGATGAATCCTGGGTTCGGAGGTATTCACCCCGAGCCAATTGCAAAATACCTCGGTGCTCTTGCAGGGGCAATCGCGGCTGGACACGGCCATATTGGTTTGGCTACTGATGGAGACGCTGACCGCCTTGGCGCGATGGATGGTAGAGGCCAATTCGTAGATCCTCACCGAATTTTGGCTTTGGCGCTCAAATATTTAGTAGAAAAACGAGGAATGGAAGGAAAGATCGTTAAGACAGTCTCGACTTCACAAATGCTCAACCGCTTAGCGGAAAAATATGGTCTTGAGCTCGTTGAAACCCCAGTTGGTTTTAATCACATTGCTGATCTTATGCTCCGAAATGAGGTTCTGATCGGAGGGGAAGAATCGGGTGGCATCTCATTCAAGGGACACATCCCTGAGGGAGATGGGATTCTGATGGGGCTCTTGCTTGTTGAAATGGTTGCATCAACCGATACACCCTTGGATGAGCTTGTTGACTTTTTGCTGGCTGAGGTGGGTCCATCATTCTACAAGCGGCTAGATTTCCGTCTGTCCCGTCCGGTCTCAAAAGAAGCAATGGTCGATCGGCTTCAAGAGCAGCCACCGGAACATATCGGGCGTGCAAAGGTCACTGACATCAGCACCCTGGATGGGGTTAAATATATGTTTGAAGATGATTCCTGGCTTCTCATACGCCCTTCAGGCACCGAACCTGTCTTGCGTGTATATGCAGAGGCTCGTTCGCCCGAGATACTGGACGCATTGCTGGGTTATGGCAGAACGCTCGCGGATCTGAAGGATTGATATAAAAAAATTCTGACGATCCTGCCAGAAAGGACTTAAGGGATTTTCAGGAAAATGAATGCCGTCCTGAAATAGGAAACCTCAAGTGTTTATTTTTTTCTCGGTTCAGATTGTAATTTGTACCCCCGTCCTCGTTGAGTTATTAAATAAAGTGGGTTTGAGGGATCCGGTTCGATTTTACTCCTCAACCGACTGACCAATTTCTCAACGCGCGCATCATCAACATCCCCCAAGTAGGACTCACCCCAAACTGATGTGACGATCCTGTATTTATCCGTAATCTTATCCCTGCGCTCGTAGAGCAAAGTCAACAACCTGAATTCAAGATCGGTTAGGACAGGAATGCGGATACCGTTTACCCACACATCGCCCGAATCAGCATCGAGAAATACGCCTTGGGTATCGATTTCCATACCCCTACCCCGCCTGGCCACAAATGCGGTGAACAAGGGGGAAAAGATTCCTGTTTCGCCCACCAAACCCAAATTCTGGAGCTTAATGCGGTGCTGGGGGCTGAGACCTTGCTCAGCTTCTATCGCCAAAGAGATGAGTGCCGCATGTTCTTCCGGTTTAATCTGCTCCCAAATTTTCAAGCATTCTGCCCGGGGTTGCGGTTCGCGCTGCGCTTCCTTTAGGTAATCACCATCCCATCCGCTTGATAACCGGCCGATTACCTGCGCCACGGAAATCAATAACCCAGGGTGGGCTCCTGCTATTTCGATACAGATGGACTTTCGCTCAGAATTCAGCAGTGGAAGATCAAGCGCGTCAAGAATGATTCTCGATTCCTTTTCAGTTAATGGTTGCATTGGATAACTGGTGTGCGAGAACAACTCAGCGAACTCTCCTTCTATTACTTCGCCGCGTATCGATGGCAATCTCCGAATGGTCGCAGTCACAAAAGAGAGACGCTCGCTAAACCTATCGCTCAGTGCCCGGAGGTTCAACAAAGCCCTATCATCAAGGGATGCATAGATCTCATCAAATTCATCCAAGGCCAAACAGAGATTTCTATCCATTTGTTCACAAAGTTCAGTCAATGCGAGGTTAAAAGAGAGGGAAGCCGAGAAGGATGTGGGAGCCTCTGTCACCGCCAGGTAATGATCACGTAGCACATTGGCTAAGTTGTCAGAAATTTGCTTCTTCAATCCTTCGAGAAGAGAGCGGAGAACTACCTCGTAAAATGCCCGCGCCGATATTGCCACTGCCCGATTGCAATCGATGTAAACAATGCTGGTTTGTTGTCCATTAATCTGCTTATAGCGTTTCTCAGCTTCTGGCATCGCCAAGCCGCGCATCAAAGTCGATTTTCCAGTATTACTTAATCCACTGATCGCTACCGATCTCCCGTTTGCGAGATCTTGCAGAATTTTTTCGAGTAGATCACCAAATGGCAATTGGGTAGATTTCATCATTACTTCACAGGCATAAGCCACAGAGCCAACCTGACGTTGACCCTGTGGGACGATCAGCATAAATTAATCGACGTGATTCGAAGAATTAGTCTGACATCCAGAGTCGGACGCGCCGCGTAATTATAACAAGTCCGATCAATGCCAGACCCATTATCCCTAAACCTGGAAGTTCAACATCATCAGCGAAACCAGCATCTGGCAATCCTGATGGGGTTGGCGTGATTATCAACCCCCTTGTCGCTTCAGGAGTCGGCGTCTCGGTTGGCTGATCTGCAGTTGGACTCAGTGCCGGCGTTTCCGTTGGAAAGAGAGTGGATGTGGGTCTAGGAGTGGACGTTTCGGTTGGTATTTGAGCTAACGCCAAGCTGGTCAGGGCGATCGAAGTTTCCGTAGCATTTGCCGCTTGTTGCTCCTGTCGCGGCGAAATAAGGAAAGTATATAGAGCAAGGACGATCAAACTTATAACTACCAACCCACCCAGGGCTGCAGCTGCAATGATGAATGTACGATTCCGCGATCCTTCTGGTTGCGTTTCCCCAAATTCAAAATCTTCAGCCATAATAATACTCCGTCCGATCCACTACTGACATCTCGTTTGCACCACTAAATCTTATTGCAATATTTCCAAGTTCGCCAGCGGCACTGTAGTGCTTCCCGTAAATTCTAGGTTAACTCGCGCACTCCTAGACAAAATCCCGTTGGGGTAGCTCACAACTGTATCCAGCACCAGTTCGATGACACCAACTTCGCCCGCATTAGGCGCACGAGTCACTTTTACGCGTATGCCAGGAACTAAGGGTATTAAATCCTCTGGAATGTCAATTGGATTCACTGCCGGGAGATGGATTATCACTTCCGGCCGATGAGAATCATAGGGCTTTAGTGGACGGCCATCCAATGCAGCATCTCTTCCCCGATTGGTGCTGAGAAGCTCAAATGCTGCTTGATTCAGTGGTATTGACCCAAATCCATCTATGACCACAATGGGGTAAGGCATGCTTTTGGCAATTGGCACCAGGTCCGCAGCCATTCCACCTAAAACGATGCCTCTCACGGATATCTCCTTGGCTTGTTGAAGGGGTGCAGGGTCATCACAAATACCGGCGACCAATACTGCCCCCCGCAATCGAATATCTAATTGATCGGTTAGGAGTCTGTCCCGGGGGCTGCTTCCAACAATTCGCATCACCCCGAAATCCTGGCGATTATTGCCCCATACTCCCTGGATAAGTGCGCCAGTTGTTTCAACGGTTACAGACATCATCCCGTCTGTTGCCACAACCTCTCCAGGGAATCCAGCGGTTAGGGTGAACAGATCTTTGCGGAATTCAAACAGTATCTTACCGTTCGTAACTGCAACAATGCGACCATCGCTTGGAGCTTTGATGGTCTTTCTCGTAAACCCTGCTGGCCCGGCGATTACCTCACCTTTTAATACCCTATCACCCCGTTCTCTGACCAAGTACCTGGAGACCTCGCGAACTGGTAAACCCAATACCTGGGCAACATCAATGAACTTGTGTTGAGGGGCAACTTCGGCTTCGGCTACTACATCATGAGGTTGGACACGCTCATTTAAATGCACAGTAATCGTACCAGGAACAGGCAAGATACGCTCTCTTCGAATTGAAGTTAAGGATATGACATGTGCTACCGGAGGTATATACATGGCTGCTTAGATTCCCGGCAAGGTCTGCTGCAAGAGGCCTGCCACTAATTCACTCCATCGTTCCAATTTCCCACAACCATCTCTGGTTTAGTTCTATTTGCTGTCCTCGGTCTGCCGGAAGTATAAGAGGTCGTCCACGCGCATCAATGATGACACCAACTAGACCTCCTGAAACGCGCAACGAGCCGGATCTACCAAGTGAGCCAAAACCAACATCGTATCCGCGTTCTGGCCTAAGGCTCAGTTTTCCAAATTTGCCTGGTCCGAAGGGAATAGTTTTGATTTGTCCTGATTCAATTTCTCCACTCACTCGCTGACCGCTATCTTCCAGTTCTAATTCATACGAAAGCACCTTTCGACCTGGCCGTCCTCTGCCGATAGGGCAAACAATTGTCCCAAGGCTTACCAATACACCCGCCTCGAGCAATTGCACCGTTGCCACGGGAAGAGGTCCTGCAGTGGCTCCTAGGGCTGGAGCGAGGCTGTACGGATCAAGCACCAAAGTGGAGACACCCGTAGGCTGTAATGCGTCCAGGAGCATTAAGGCTGTATATCCTGGTTTGGGTGCCCGGGCCAAAGTTGCTCCTGCCGCAACAATCGGTTCCACGGGCGGAAGCAAGAGAGAACTACGAGTATTTTTCCCTTCAGGCCAAGACTCACGTGCATGGAAAAGGGCATAGCGGATTAGCTGGCGCGCTATTGCATATTCGATGTATAGCTCATCTAAGGTTGTCGGAATGGATCCTGGGTATACAGACTTGGTATAGGCATAGTCTCGTACTTCTGAGTCAGTAATTGCCTTGGGCAACCAACGCATTATTTTTGGCATGCTCCCTTGATCCAGAAGCCCTAACAGGGAGGATCCAGCGCCTAAATTGCTATTCACTGAGAGATGTAAATCCCCCTCAAAGGCTGTTGCGATGGTCGTATGACTGGAACCGAGATCGACTCCAAGTACACCTTTATCAGGATCGTATATCCGGCTTAGATAGCGAATTAGACGTCCATAGGCTTCTGCCGTGGGTAGAAGTGACCCTCCTGTCCATTGTTTGAGTTCTTGATACCCTGTTATCCGGCTAGATCGTATTTCGAATAGTGTTTCTGCAAGTTGAAGGCGCGCGGGGGCTAGCTCTTCAACAGAAAGCGATGGTCTAACGTTCGGCATCAGTGTGACGTTGGCTCTTTCGGACAATTGATCGGTCACTAACGCACCAAGACTGCGATTTCCTGCGAAGACTACGCGCGGACGTTTCCCTTCAGGTATCAAGCTAATTCCAAGTTTCAAAATATCGATCAGTTGAAATATGGGTTTACTGGCTCCGCCGTCCGTTCCACCAACCACAAGAATTAAATCCGGGTTTGTGGCTACGATCACGCCCACCAGGTCTTCAACACGCCTCTCATCAACAAGCGTGATCTCACCAACTACATCAATGTAGGTTGATTCAGCTAATCGCCGAGCGCTTGCCATCGAAACCCCAGGCATTAGACCCGCCAAAACAGTTCTTACTCGATGTCCTGCCGATACTGAGGCGACGAACAAGTCAACCCCAGTACCAAAACCGGTTGTGGGGATGATCAAAGCATCACTCTCGTCCACCAGATGTCTACCGGTAATAGCCTGTACACGATCCATCGCCAATCTCACACCCTCGCTTATATCGAACAACGGAGGGCCAGCCGTGGATTGAGCCTCACTAGTAGCGACGAGTCGATATCGACCATCGATAACATCGAACAGGCTTGCACGAGTGTTCGTGCTGCCTACATCGACTGCCAAAAAGATTTCAGCTCCGGGAATTGAACTCATAGGCGTTTAGAACGCACCCACCAGATTATCCAAAAATATGACAATTGAATCCACCCTTTCAGCCAGTGCAATAATAGCTGTCATGAGAGTGCCTGCGAACATGGTTCCGAATGTAATTGCAATAAAACCGCGTCCAACGATGGCGACTATTTCCATGAATTGTGATCGTATGCCGACCCCGGTAGGCGATTTTCTAGTTGAAAAGAAGAAATACAGCAATGTACTTATTGTTCCCACTAGCAATATAAGGATATTTAGTATGCGCTCTATTCCTGTTTCACCTGTCAGTGGTGAAACCTCACCTGGATTCAGTGTTTCTATGGCGGCAGAAGTCTGAGGCAGGATGGTCCCTGTTATTGAACCCCCCACAATGACCCCAGCGCCGACTCCCACGAGCAAGACCATAGGAAGGGCGCCCCAACGTGATGTCGCTGGGGATATCTTCAGAAGGAGCATAGCTAGCAGGATCCAACCACCAACAATAAACATTCCAGAGGTTCCTCTGAAGATCTCTCCACTAACAATTCCGTCGACTCCCGCATTGATGATCGGGTCAAGCAGCCCAGGCTTAAGGATGTTGTGAAGTGCAATTGAGCCTGCATACCCAGCCGCCACCCCGATAAATACATGCGTTGCCAGTTTAAAAAGCGGGTTATCCCCTATAAGATAGCTGAGCACCATTATGGTTAATATGGCAGCAACTAATCCACCAATAAATTCAACACTTAGAAAATCAATCATCACGCCCTATTCCTCACTTGACAACCGGCGTTGGAGGAACCAATTCCATACTCCATAGGCAAAACCAGAAAGTAGGATTAATTCTGCCACGAACATCGCAGTTCCAAAAGCGTTCCAATTTTGCGTTGCGTCGCTCAATCTTCCATTGCTTACTTCGTAGGTGATCGCTGATCGAAGTCCGGTCAGGATTCCGTGAACCTGGGGAGTTTCTGATTCATAATATGGGCGGATCATTGGTTCAACTCCGGTGCTTGAAACCATGACAAGAGGAGTCTGCTCGATGTACAGAGTAAGTTGCTCAATCCAATTACGCGCTGCTTCTGAACCCGATGTAATGATTGCAATCATTGAAAAATCGTTGAGGTTATGGATTTCAGTGAGAATAGGCGTTTCCCAAGCCTTCACGCCCTCGGGCTCTTCTGGAAGCCGGAACCCATCCACAATAGAGCTCCTAGGAGAAGAGGCAAACAATTGAATCGCAGTTGAACCCCCTGATAAATACCCTAAATGCAGGAAATCTACTCCATTCTCCAGCTCACGATCTCCCCCAATTCTCAGGATCATTCGATCGGCCAGAAGAGGTCCCGTTGGTCGACTGGAAAGTGAAACTATCGGCTGGCCTCGGCCAATCAGATTTTCCACCATTGCCCCAGCCACCGCATCCATCTCCGGTGAAAATCCGGGCTCATAGTCGAAAACTAGTAATACGGGCTGCCCTAAGGGCAGAGAATTCATTAACTCTCGGAATAGATCCAGCTCACGAGGCTCCATTGTTGGTGCTTTGAATGAAGGAAAACCGATCAATATTGGCACAGCTACAGCCAGGATCAAACATAAGCCAATAATCCAGCGCACTATCGGTAGAGGCGTCGTCCTAACTTCTGGTCGAGCTAATTCAAGTTCTTCCTCACCCACCATTTGCCGGAGAATCTCAGTATTGATGTAATGCCTCTCCGTGATGTCGAGTGCTGCAGCGCCGGTTGATGCCGATCGGGGCATTGCCACTACTGGTTCAGCTAAGAGCACACCTCTCAAACCTGCTAATGGCCCGGCGGCCTCGGTTATCTGCTCCTCTTCCTCTTCCACAAATTCAGATTCGACGCGAAAGGTTTCAATCGGTCGCATGGCTTCTAGCCAAGACGGCAGTTTCGCCCTGGCCAATTCAGGTTCTTCCTCCTGTTCTAAATCGTCTTCGTCAATATCCTCACCAAGGTCATGGAGCCAGGTGGGCATATCATCCATTGCTACTTCAGAAGATAAAAGCTGATCCCCCAGTCCTTCGAATTCATCTTCGTCCTCATCCATTATGAGTGCTGGCACTTGGGGAAGGTCACCCGTAGGCTTGGCCAATAATTCATCTTCCGATATGCCTTCGCTCAGCCACTCAGGAGTAAATTCAGAAAAATCCTTTTCCAGCGAAGGCGTGGCCTCAGCTTCCAAGTCGAGAGGCATCGCTGGGAGCAGTTCAGCGGCACCCTCTTCAACATCACCTATGCTCGACCCAACAGCCAATTGGTCTGAACCTGGCGCAAGGCTCTCTGGCTCGATATCGGCGGGTTCGAACTCAATGTCGAGATCTGGTTCAGCTAAGACCTCATCATCCAGGGGAAGTTCAAAAGGCGGGGCTGCTGATGGGGTTTCATCTTGATCAACAGGTCCCACACCTAAGTCCGCCAGAATGCTCGGATCTAAAACAGGTTCTAGCTCTTCAACTGGGGCTGCGGTAATGTCACCAAAGACCTTTTTGATCGCAGATAACTCTTCCTCTGTAGGTGGTTTTACTCCCTCCACGGGCTCGTCATCGGGGGCAAGGTCATCGTCGCTTGGTTTTTCGGCCTCAATAAAGAGCCCTTCGATCGCAGCAATTTCATCATCACCAGGCGCTTGTGCGAAGATCTCCTCAATCGCCGCAATATCCTCATCACTTGACGCCTCAGCATCAGCAAAGATATCTTCGATCGCCGCAATATCCTCATCACTTGGCGCTTCAATGTCGGTGAAAACATCCTCCATCAAGGGGATATCTTCATCCATAGGTTCTTCGATATCTGCGCCGATGTCCCTAAGCGCGTAGCCCTCTTCCGCCCTGGATGCATCAAGCTCATCGAGAACACCCTCAATATCTGATGCCTGGTCTTCCTTCGAGATTGGAATATCGCTGAATATCTCATCCAATGAGATATCTCGGTCTATTCCGTCATCAATCTCTTTCTCGGCCTCATCTTCAAAGAGTCCTACTTCTCTCTTAGTTTCATCATCAAATTCTTCTAAGAGCTCAATTAAAGCATCGTCGACTTCCTCTTCTGACTTCGGTTCGGGAATGGAATCCGCTTCTAGAGCCGGAAGTTCACCGGTTTGTAATTCCTTATCAAGTTCTTCGAAGAGATCCTGCAGTGGAGAAGTTCCCTTCTCAATTTCAATCGGCTTGAATGATATTTCTTGATCCGCATCCGGAACAATATCATCAATCCATCCCTGGGCAGAATCCCCGAATATTTCATCCAAGTCCGAGCGAGTTACAGGCTCATCATCTTGCCCTGGAATGTGGTCCTGCGCTGAGATCTTTTCAACTAAATCAACTTGACCCTCAAGGTCCTTGAACAAGTCGTCCAGGGAGCTAGGTTCATCCGATTTTTCCGGTTGTAAATCTGCCAAGAAATCAGGATCGTCAAAGAGCGCTTCCGAAAATGGATCATCTGCATCCACATCCCCATCGAATCCTGCAACAATATCAATAAATGGAGGTTTTTTTTCTAGTTCAGGTTCCGGCTCGGATGCAACAGGCTCAGCCGCCTGAGGGAACTCCTGTAAACCAGAAAGCCAATCAATATCTTCCTTCGGCTCAACAGGTGAGGCATCATCTTCACTTCGGCGTTCCCGAATTCGGGTGAGCCAATCGGGAACTTCTTCTTCCGCCTCGTCACCTTCTAAGTCGCCCAAGGGTTCAGGGGAATCTGCGGAAATTTTGGGCTCTGCAATATCTTCCCAGACTGCTTCTTCTAACTCTTCTTGCACTTCATCAATACTTTCTGCAGATGAAGCTTCATCAATACTTTCTGCAGATGAAGCTTCATCAATACTTTCTGCAGATGAAGCTTCATCAATACTCTCTGCAGATGGAGCATCATCCCATTCAGAAAGTCCTAAATCACTCATTCTTCCCAGTAAGTCGGTCGATCCTCGCTCAGGAGCAGGTTCGAGAAATCCTGGTTCCTGGGGCTCTTCCAATGCTGAAACGCCAATATCTTCCTGGGGGGTGTCTTCTTCGTCAGTTAATCCTAAGCCCCGAAATCGCCCAAGAAGATCTGTCGAACCTCGATCTGGTTCCGGTGCCTTTTCTGAGAGCTCCCCAGTCCGAGCGCTCCCGTCATCTTCCAATCCACCGCGCATGCGGTCAAGCCAATCAGTTTCTTGGCTGGGTTCGCCGCCCGGTTCCTGCGGTGTAGGCACAGAGGGGCGTTCTGTCACGCCCTCATCTTCAGGTTGAGGCCCGATGAACAGCGGTTTTATGCGAGCACCACAAAACTCACATGCTTCCGCGTCCTCTGGATTCGGTTTGCTGCACATCGGGCAGCGAACTTCAGACATCCCTAATCCTCACCTGTATACCTCAAAAATGCCCTCTTCCATACGATCGTCAAATCCAACGTAACCCGAAGGGTTTAACCTGATGCAGAGCATCAGGCCTACTCCCCGTACGGCCGATCGGCGCCAAACAATACTCTCAACCCGGTTGCAGTTGCGCCGAGAGCAACTCCGAGTAAGATCCCTCGAGCTCCTCCGACAGACCACACCTGTGAGATCCAATCTCGTACAATACTGATCAGTCGTGTAAATTCTGGAGATCCTCCTAGGAGCATGGGACTGTTCCCAAACAGTATCAAAAGTGCAGAAGCGACGAAGATTGCACTAAAAACATCCCGGCGTTGGGAGACAATACGGAACCCACCTACCACCAGTGTCACTGCAAGGAGTGCCATCAGTGCGGCTTCGATGGGCAGTTGAACATAATTGAAAAATAATATAAGGACCTCAAAATCAGGGCCAAAAATAATTCCAAGCACCAGAGTCACTAAGAAAAAGAAGATCAAAATCGCGCTGTATGGCCAACCCTCAGTTTGGTCGTTAACCTTGTTCCAGTGAACCGTAAATAGGTTAAACAGGCCTAGAAAAATTGCCCCTGCAGCCAGTAATGCGCCCCAACGCAATAACAATTCTCGCAAGCTATTGAGCGTTGGGTTTGAAAAGAAATACCCTAGGAGGACAATTACTCCAACGATTATGGCGATAACTGCCCAAAATAGGTTTGCGCGTATCCTCAAATCAGCACCTCTGAGGTTTCAGCATTAACTGATTGGGTTCAGCAAGCGAAAGGATAACCATCTTTCTACCAATCAATCCAACACTCCAAAGGTTTTCAGCAATGTCCCAAGCAGAATTACCCCAATGATAAGAATCCTAACGATATCTTGGGCTCTTAAACTTGCCTTGTGGATTTCAGCCTCGCCAAGATATGCGCCTCCAGCGAATAGTTCTTCTCCAATTAGGGGATGATCTGCAGTGCCATAAAAGAGAGCTTGGGATTGAACATCGTCAGTCCCCGCAAGGACGAACGCTTGACTTCTCTTGCCAAAATCAATTGCCAACGCCCCTTCAGCACCGAATGATCCGTTCAAGACATGAACAGATACCTCTTCGTTGCTTAACAATGATGGAATCCCTGCAGAATAAGAGAATGGCGTCGGACCAAGCATTCGACTTGATATCGGATGATAACTCGCCTCAGCCCCCACTTTTTTGTATGCGGCATGTAATGTGTCTTGAGCCAAGACTGTCAGCACGCCATCCCCTGTGGACACGACAACCGGCTTATCGCTCATAGCAGTTGATGCGGCAATTTGGGCAAGTACAGTTAGTCCAGCCAACGCCGGAGCGCCCTCTAAACCAATTAAAGATCTCGTGCCCAACGACAAGTGGACGCGTTCTCCAGCCTCCACTGCGCGTTCGAGCGCCAAATCCAATTCTTCATATCCGCGCAATCGTCGCAGCCCTGCTGGCCAATAATCGCCAAAAAATGTGAAGCTGATTATCAGACCTCCGAAAAGGAGAAGAAGTAAAAGACCAAGTAAGCCGCCTTCAATCATCCTTGTTTTCCCTCTCGCGCAGTTTTTCCAACAAAGCGTCAACTTTTTCGCCATCCTCAAGTATGATCGCTAAGTCGTGGGCGAAGTTAACCTTCCCGCCGAAGAACGGTTCTAGCATGTACATTGCTTGAGCACCTAAATACTGGAAAGGACCGGACAAATCCAAAACATGCAGGGCGATTTCATGCAAGCCATGCTTTCGAAGCCATCCCGCAATCCGAT
>SDBS01005204.1_pt1 | contig 12720 bp, 8 predicted proteins | sample 2277091 | NCBI WGS metagenome assembly SDBS01 (sample SAMN10404972, study PRJNA504765) | marine sediment metagenome | isolation source: marine sediment core GS10_PC15, 163 cmbsf | place: Arctic Ocean: Southern Knipovich Ridge | collected 2010 | reverse complement strand
TTGTTTCTTGACGAAATCGGAGAATTTACTCTTGAAGCACAAGTGAAGCTTTTGAGGGTCATCGAGGAAGGAACTTTTTCTCGTGTGGGTAGTAACATGCCCATTGCGGTCGATGTCCGGGTAATGGCAGCAACGAATCGAGACTTGGCAGCTATGGTTGAGGAAGGAAAATTCAGAGAGGACCTTTACTGGCGATTGAATGTTCTGAGCTTAAATGTTTGTGCACTGCGTCAGCGCAAAGAAGATATTCCAATACTGGTGGATTACTTCCTTGAGAGGTATGCCACACCGCTGGGAATAGAACAGCCTGCTGTTTCTGATAAAGCGATGGAATTATTGATGGCTTATGATTGGCCGGGCAACGTAAGAGAACTGCAGAATTGCATTTATAGCGCGATGACGATCGCGAGCGGCCCGACCGTTGAACCTGCTGACTTGCCAAGGCGAATTTGCTTTGATTCAGAGCCATCAGAAGTAACCAGTGTGATATCAGGGCGAATATCACTCGCCGAGACTGCCGCTCAGGCCACAGCGAAAGCCGAGCATGAAGCGATTAACAAGGCCCTTTTGGAGACCGGGGGCAATCGTGAAAAGGCCGCTGAGCTGCTTGGCATCGGCAGGAAAACTCTTTACCGCAAGTTGAGACAATACGGAACAGAATAATTCACTCGTTTGATGTTAGTGTGTCATTCGTGACCCAAGTGTGTCATTGATGACCCAAGTGTGTCATTCATGACCCACTGGACACCGCAACGGCAGCATCTCTTAAAGGCATTTTTGGCCTCTATCTCTTTTCAACACAACAACTTGCGAAAGTTGCCCAGGATTATGCCTTCTTTGGTATGCCTTTTGCGAAAGTAAAACCATGAAATCAGCAAAGAGAATCAGGCGACAAAAAAGTGAATCGGAGTAAAGCTTAGTAGAAGATAAAAAGCAATAGGACGGTAATTTGAAAAATGCAGTACACATAAAGCTATCATGAAACAGTGGAGAAGTTAAGTAGTTAAATTCAATCTTATCAGATTCTGAAAGGGCGGGATTATGAAGAAATGGATTGCCATAGCTGTCATATTGATGTGCTGTCTTGTATATGCAATTGTTAAACTTAGCATGTCAGAAAACCAGAATGTGAATAGTACCACAGAAGAGAAGCAAATTACAAAACAAATAAATGCCGGCAATACTGATAAGGCTACACCGGCAGAAGAGACGCAAATTACAAAACAAATAAATGCTGACAACACTGATAAGGCAACACCCGAAGAAGGCTCCGGTTCCGCTGTTCCTGCTGTTCAGGTCGAAGCCATTACAAAAGTCTTAAGCGAATTTCTAAGTGCCATCAAGAGTGAAGATTATGAGCAGGCATGGAAGCTTACGTCGGAATTCTTCAAAAGTAAGCTAAGCTTTGAGGAATTCAAGAAGGTTCCTGAAACGGTGAACCTCACCATACATCCGGAGTCTGCCATTAACATTGAGGGTCGTGTGGGATTACTTGTTACGCTCCCGTTTGAGGAACAAGGCATGTATTTTCTTTTCAATCAAGAAGATGGGCAGTGGAAATTAGATGGTACGAAGCAATCTGCCCAGAACGTGGATACCCCGAAAGAATGATTCTCATAATGTAAAAGCTTATCATCAGAGCATCTTAATATACATTATGTCAAAGGTTCGACCGCGTAAGAGGAATCCGACATGATTTGGAAGATTGCCAAGAAAGGGTCCCTGCTGAATTTATTCTCAGCGAGATTCGTTATCGCTATCAGACCTTTGCAGAAGCCTTCGGTACAGGTTGGGTCGACATATTATTACTTTTTCTTTTTAACCTTCTATTCTTAGTCGCGGCCTTTATAAAGTTCAATAAATACGATGTGCGGTAAGAAAGGAAAGAAATCATGCTTAAGTCAATAATCAGAAAAGAGATACTTAATAACCTTCTCAGTTACAAGTTTTCGATCATAACTATTCTTTCCACGATATTGATTCTCGTCAGCATATTCGTCATGTATGGCGATTACTGTCTGGCCCTGGATAATCATGACATCTTGCGGATGGAATCCGGTGATAGTGTTAAAGTTATTCCGCCAACACCATTGGGCATTTTCGCCAAGGGCCTGGACGAGAATCTATGCCGTTCCTGGGAATTACAGGCTGTTGGAGTCGAGATCAGCAGCGAAAGACAGAAGTCGCTGAACGATCTTTTCAAGCTTTTCACAGCGCCGGACCTGCTGTATGTCATCAAGGTGATACTGTCTCTTTGCGCTATGCTGTTTGCCTTTGACATAATTTGCGGCGAAAAAGAGACAGGGACACTACGGCAGACGATAAGCAACACTGTGAAAAGGCCGATTCTGATTATCGGCAAATGGGCTGGTGGATTTATTAGCTTTATCCTGCCTTTCTTTATTGCTGTGCTTTTAGGCACAATTTTCGTGACCCTGTCGCCTATGGTAGATATGAACGCCCAGGATTGGGCAAAGCTGGGGCTGTTCCTGCTAAGCGGCGTGATCTATTTAGCCGCTTTCTTCTCCCTGGGAATATTAATCTCGTGCCTTACACATCGTTCTTCCACATCTTTGGTCATTTCTTTGTTTGTCTGGACTATTCTTGTGTTTCTCATTCCGAATCTTGGCAATATTCTGGCCCGTCAATTTGTCCAGATTCCGACGGCTCAGCAGCTTGATCTAAAACGTAAACAAATCATGAATAGGGTACTTTTTGAGGTGAAACGGATTCCCAAAACTCGACCCGATTTCGAAGAGCGTCAGATGGCACTTCAACTTCGGGCTATGGCAGAAGGCGATAAGCTGGACGAAGATTACCGCAACAGCATCAATAGTCTGGTAAAAGTATCTCAGAGTATCACCGGATTTTCCCCGGCTCCTGCTTTTACCTTGCTGGCAACCGACATCATGGGAACTGGTGTGGCAGAAGAACGAAGGTTGAAAAAGGCGGCTCAAAACTACAAGGATATCGTAGTCGAATGGTATACGGATGAGAATAGGGATAAAGGGAGCGAACCACCGGATTTCCACTATCGACGAAGTTCGGTCAAAGAGATTTTAGGCCAGGGAGGCCTGAGTAATTTTTTAATTCTCATTTTGTTTAACATACTGTTTTTCACGGGAGCGTATGTGGCTTTCCTCCGATACGACGTGCGATAATTTTAATTAAAGGAACGAACCATGTTAAAAACAATTATTGCAAAGGAGTTTTTGAACAATATCCTCAATCTGCGGTTTATGATTGGCCTTGTTTTGTGCATTATTGTCACCATCGCTTGCATTATGATTTTGGCCCATGATTACCGGCAGGAGATGAAGGATTACAACGCCAGGGTGAACTTACAGGATGAAATCCTGGACAATTATGCCCACGCTAGCAGCTTTCGACTTATCCAGATGCTTCGCCCACAGAAGCCGCCGGAAAGGTTTCGGCCGCTAATCATTGGCATTCCGGGCAGCGAAGATTTGGGGTTTTTTGATTATAATCCGCTGCCAATACTATTTCCCCCTCTTGACTTCTTATTTATTGTGACGATTATTATGAGTTTGCTGGCGATGTTGTTTTCTTACGACGCCATAGCCGGGGAACGACAAAGCGGTACATTGAGATTAGTGATATCCAATTCCATATCCAGAACAAAGGTTCTTTTTGGTAAATTGGTAGGAGGTGCCGCCAGCTTGCTAATACCATTTATCCTGGCGCTTCTGATCGGCGTACTTTATGTTTCGGTAAATCCGGCTATCCAATGGGATAGCTCGGCATGGGGGGAACTTGCCTTATTAACCGCAGCTTCCATTACTTTCATCACGTTGTTTTATCTTTTGGGGCTTATGGTATCTACATTTTCCAGATATTCTTCTACTTCGATCCTGAATTGTCTTTTTCTTTGGGTACTGCTGATTCTTGTGATTCCCAATGTATGCCCCTATGTCTCCGCCCAGTTTCGTCGTATTCCTTCGATTAAACAAACCGAAAGGCGGTCTCGTGAATTTGAGATGCGTTCTATTGAAGCAGCACGGGAATATATGAAAGAAATTGTAAAAAAATTCAAACTCAAATATGGCACACTATTTTATGAATTTGAATCGATGGAATTCGGAGGCATTGCTGGCTTTTATCTTGGTATAAATGCCAGCCCTGAGCATCGAGAAGCAGCCAAGCAGCGAGCAGAAGCCGATCCTGAGTTTAAGGCCATTATGGATGCATTCCGTCAGGAGTATAAAAAGCAAGATCGTATACGTATGCTAGAGAGTAATCCGGTTTCGGATGACCTTCATAGAAAAGCTGCTGCCCAGACGAAGCTCGCTAAAAACCTGGCCTGCATTTCACCTTTTGCAAATTTTGTTTATATTGCCAGAGATTTGACAGGTACAGGCCTGCGAAGCTTAGATTACTTTGAACAGACTAAAGACGAATATGAACGTCAGTTACGGTCGTATGCGGACAAGAAAATAGATGATGCGAGAAAAAAGGACCCGGCACTTGAGGACGAGTCTTTTTTAGACGTAAGCGACCGGCCGCGTTTTGTTTTCAAAGAGGAGGCGTTGAAAGACAAATTAGTCGAAGTGCTGCCTTACTGGGGGATACTCGTTTTGTTTAATGTCGTATTTTTTGTGGCGGCGTTTGCAGGGTTCATGATATACGACGTACGATAAGAAAGAAAATACGAAATTCGAATCCCGGCGTGCCGGGAAAATGTGAAATTCAGAAAGAGAGTAAAATGGAAATGAGGCAAACCTACAGAGTGGTGTTTTTGACGGCCATCGTATTGTGTTGGTTACATTTGGGACAGGGCGATGTTCTTGCGGACAAGAAGCTTGACCCTTCACTTGTGCAGATTGAACAACGCCTTGAAGAAGAAACTAAAACCGGTCCTTCGGAGCCTAACTCGCTTACGTACCTACGTGCAGTTGGAGAACGGCCGGCGCGAACTGTATCACCCAGACAGATGAAAGCCAAACGCGTGCTGACTCTCGAAGAAAGCCTGCAATTAGCCTTCACTAACAGTAACGAAATCAATCAAGCACGCCAGCTAATACTTGCCGTAGGAGGAAGTAAGCTGGTTAACAATTCGAGGTTTTTGCCTACTATTGAGCTAATCAGTCAATACGAGCATTTTAGAAACTTCGGGTCCGACAATGTCACTGATGATGCACATAATATAAGTGCAATAATCAGCCAGCGGATTCTTGAGTATGGTAAAGACCATCCTCTCGATTTGAGCTTGCGTGCCGAGCAGCGTCGCGCGCTGTTCAATTATGAAGATAAGGTTGCCGGTATTTTCTCGCAGGTGCGGAAAGCATTCTTTGTTATAAAGTTAAAAGAACAACAGATTGCCACTCGCCAGGATCTGCTTAAGCAGTTCGAGAAGCAATACCAAATAAAGCAGCAGAGGATGGACGCGAATAATCTAAGTGTTAGAATGGAGGTTTTGACGGCCTACTCAAATGTCCTCAATGAAAAATCGGAGATAAATGCTTTAGAGCGTGAAAGATTCAATCGTAAGATGGATTTATTACGATTAATTGGCTTGCCGGTCGGGGCTGACCAGGTGGAATTCGATGGCCAGATGGATAGTTTTGGTCTCGACGATTTTGATATGGATGGAATGATCCGTCTTGCCCTTGCCCAGAGCAGTGATGTGGCATTAGCAGAAGCCATTGTAGCCGAGCGGCAAAGATTGTTGGATCAATTACGTTATGAATATCTACCAGACCTGCGAATCAGCGGAGGCTATCAGGATAAAAACAGTAAGGTCGGCGCAGACCTTATTAACCAGGATGATACCTGGGGTTTGGACATATTTGGCCAGCCAAAGGTCCCGGGATTGAAAGAAGAGAGAACCCAGAACCTGGGCTTATTCGGCAATGAAGTAACTTTAGATGGGCCCGATCCCGGCTGGTTCGCAGGCTTACAATTGCGGATACCTATTTGGGAAGGGGATTCGCGCAAGGGTAGGCAGATCAGGGCTAAAGCTGAGCTCAACCGCTTTAAAGCAGCTCTTGAAGATAGAAAGGACCGCATTGAGCTGAGCGTGCGCAAAAACTACAAGGTACTTGCAGAACAGAAATACCAGGTTGAACTGGAGAAGGAAAATGTCAATCTCGAGAAGCAGAGATTCTCAATAAAGACCGAACTAAGAGACGTCGGTAGGATCACTGACGATCAGTTGGAGACTTTTCGTGGAAAGTTCTTTGATGCTCAGGAAGGTTTATTCCGGCAGCAGGAAGTTTTGATTGAAAGTCAGGAAAACCTGCGTTTGGCAATACGTTATTTTAAGTAGGAGTTTATGAAATGAGCAGAGTCAATAAATTCAGATGTGTTTTGCTGGTAATATTTATGTCATTATTGACCATTTCAGCATACGCACAGCAGGAAGAGCCAGAGGAACCAATTACAGAAACGGAACAGAAAACCAAGACCCGCACAGAACTGCTGAACGAGCTAAGTCTTAGGACCGCCCAGGTTGTCCTTGAACACGCCAAAGAAGAATACGAGCGCTACAAAAGCATGTACGAAGACGCCCAAAGGCTTTTTAAAAAGCAGATTATGTCCCAGAAAGAGCTTGATGATGCTCTCTCGGCTTACACCCAGGCCCAGCAGCTACTGAAGCAGGCTGAAATCCAGCTTGAACAAACGAAGCTGAATTTTCTCGCAAACGCAACACATATTACCATTATGGAAGCCAAGAAGTACTACGACAGCCAAGGCCGGCGAATGCTGCTCGACCTGGTTCTCAAGAACACGTCCAACTTGGCGCTGGCCGAATCAGCGCTGGATTTGACTGAAAGTGGAGGTGAATCGCAATTACAATCAGACTGGCAGAGCCCTGAGCAGATACGGGCCTTGCTTAACATTGAGAATATATTCGTCTCGATCGTCAGTAACTCGTCGAGCATAGGCAAACCTTACGAAGAGATAATACCCTTACTGCCTTACGGTAAGGAAAAAAAGCTTACCTTTACATTATTAGCGGAGGATGTCCAGGAGGTAGGAGTAAAATTACAATACCTGGATCAGACCGTAACAGAAAAGATTTTCCTTGAAAAGGAATCGCTCCAAGAAATACCGACTGTTGTGGCGTCCCAGTTTTCCCAGGAGGGTCAGCTTGGCACTGATATCCGTTATGCTCTTGGCCTCGAAATGCTGGTAACTTCGGACATAACTTTTTCCCTGTTGGTTACGAATCTTCCACCACAGATCAACTGTTCATTTATCGATTCAGGCAGCGGAGCCCGCATTACCAGCGTGCGTTTTACCGAACAAGTCAGCAAGCACGACCTGTCTCTGCAGGTTTCCATTCCGCAGAAGCTCGAAGTTGAGATGATTGACAAAACGATAAACTTTCAGGTCTGGGTGGTTACGATCAAACAGGCCGAAACGCTTAATAATTTGAAACAGGAATATGCCGGCCAGGTTACACCGGCCGAAAAGCTCGATCAGATAAAGGCTGGCAGGGTCGATGTTGTACTGATCCCCAAAGGAGCAGGTCGGCTGGAAATTCTGATAAACAATCTCTTCATGGAAATAAAGCCACAGCAGGACGTCAATATCAAAGCTGACCTGCATAATGATGGCACTCTAACGTTGTTTAATATCGTTCCGGAGATATCGCCACCGCTGGGCTGGACGGCAGAAGTTCTACCGAAATTGATAGAAAAACTTTCACCTGACGATAAGCAATTGATACAAATACATCTTAAGCCTGGTGAGGACGTTGGCGTAGGCGAATACGAGGCCCAGATCGAGGCCAGGGGCCAAAGCGGCAGCGAGGTCGTGGAGGCATTAGAGAAACGGCTCAAAATCCGCATCAGCGCCAAGACGAATATTACCGCTACACTAATACTGGTTCTGGGGCTGGTTGCATTGATAAGCGGGATAGTATTTATGGGTGTAAAACTAAGCCGAAGGTAAACCAGCAAAGGATAGAAAATGATCTGGAAAATCGCCAAAAAAGAGTTTCTGTTAAATTTAGTCTCAGCCAGATTCATCATTGGTTTTCTGCTCTGTTTGTTTCTGATTCCCTTTACCGTAGCGGTAAATATTGATGATTATGATAGCCGGATGAGGGTTTACCGTGTGGATAAGGAAAATGCGGAAAACAGCTTTAAAAATGTTAGAGTGTACTCCCAATTAAGGCCTGAAATTGTCAAGCCGCCGGAGCCTCTGAGTATTTTCTGCCGGGGAATTAGCGGAAATGTGGGCAATCGGGTAAAAATCTGGCTGGGTGATAAACCTCTTTTTGCAACCGGTAAAGCTGCAATTCGTGATAATCCACTGCTGAATTCCTTTTTCTCTATTGATTTTGTCGGTATTATTGCTATCGTCATGTCCCTTCTGGCGCTCATTTTTACCTATGATGCTTGTACGAGGGAAAAAGAAGATGGCACACTGAAGTTACTACTATCTAATTCATTGAGCAGGCATAAAATTCTGTTGGGAAAAGTGCTTGGTGTCTATCTGACCATTTTGCCGATCGTTTTATTCTGTTACATCCTGAGCACTATCTTAATTCTTCACTCTCCCAATATATCATTTTCAGCAGGTGAGTGGGGACGTATCTGCCTGCTGTTTTTGGCAAGCCTGCTTTATTTTACGGTATTCATTTTCATTGGGCTTTTGATTTCTACCCGGCAGAAGTCTTCTATCACCAGTATTATTGTCTGTCTATTCTTCTGGGTATTTTTTGTTTTTATCGTGCCGAATCTGGCCGTTTATATGGCGGAAAGTCTGAAAAAAGTCCAATCCTATGACAATCTACAGTACGTTCTGCAGGATTTGGATAAAGAATTCGGGAATAAATGCCACGAATACTCCAAAACTCTTGAACAGCCGAATTGGGGGTGGTATTACAATTATATGGGCGGTCCAGATGGTTCGCTGCTGATAGGCTGTACCTCGAAAGCACAGATGGAACGCCATAGAAAAAAACACGGGTACACTGAGCCTTTGAGAATTGATTATGCTGACAAGAAATGGCGTTTACAAAAGACTTACCTTGACGACCTGGATGAGCAAAGAAATTTTGCTGAGATGATTTCACTCATCTCTCCTTCAGAAGTATTTCGTTTGGTTTGTGCGTCGCTCTATCGTACGGATGCCGTTTCCCATTACCGGTTTATGGAAAGGACACGGCGTTATCGTAATGAATTCATCGATTTCTATAGAGATAGAAAAATATTTTCTTCTTTTATCTATTTTACACCTGTACCGCCGGAAAAATTTTTAACTGCAGACGAGATAATCAAGATTGACAACAATAAAGGAAGCCTCCCCGGCAGCAATATTAAGAAATACCCATATCTTGATCTGTCAGATGTTCCGAGGTTTCAAAAGCGAAGCTCAAATGTACTTACGGATGTGAAGGATGCAGTTGGTAAATTAGCTGCGATGGTTATCGTTAGTATTGTTCTTTTCTATCTGTCATTCTTGTCATTTACAAGATACGACGTGAGGTAAGCTATGTTAAAAACTATTATCATAAAAGAGCTTCAGAACAATCTTTATAGCCTGCGTTTTCACATATCTTTTCTATTATGCATTGTGATATTTGTAGTTGGGACGATTGCTTTCTTAAAGAACCACGATACAAAGATGCAGGAGTACTCAAAATACCAGGCTCAATTCAAGAACCAATTGAAAGAAACAGCCGAATCTAATGCTGGCAAACTTGCGGTTAACAAACGAGCATTTATTTGGCGGCCGCGGGCAAACGCTTTTATTTCAGATTGTAAAGATAAATATTTTCCCAATCGGTTCAATTACAGCGCCTATAATGTGTTTGGATTTGAAGTAGGCCGTGGCGGCACCAATCCATTTTTGAACACCTTTCAGGAATTGAATTGGTCGTTTATTGTATCGGTGATTTTAAGTTTTACGGTACTGCTCTTCACGTTCGATACGATTTCAGGAGAAAAGGAAACCAGAGCTCTGGCCCTCATGTTGTCCAATTCAATTCCAAGGGCAACTTTGCTTCTCGGCAAATACATCAGTGCGATTATGACCACAATGGTAATGGCAATCTTTGGGATCATTTTAAGTATTTTGATAATTCTCTTTTCCCATAAGGTTGCTTTCACATTCACCACCTTAATGGAGGTTTTGGGATTTCTCCTGCTCGCCTTATGTTTTGTAAGCTGTACCGCAACGTTCGGCATTTTGTCATCAGTTCTTGCCCGCAAAACCAATGTTAGTTTACTTATATCCCTAACATTCTGGCTTGTTTTTGTGGTTGTTATCCCCAACACAGCCATATTCTGGGCTAATAAAATATTTTCTATTGAACATATAGATACCGTCAATGAGAAGATCCGCAGTGTTCATGAAGACCTTAATAAAAATGCACCGCCGGGGAGCTGGAGTGCACAGATAAATAATCCATTTTATCCGGCACATAAATTACGTGCAGACTTACAAACCAAACGCATGAACGCTGAAATGGCGATTAGAAACGTCTATTTTCAGGACATGTTCAGACAATTAGAGCGCACCCGACTTGTTACTTTGATTTCACCGATTGCATTATTTGATTATATGAATGAAGCGATTGTTGGCGGTGGATATGCAAGATTCAAAAAAGACTGGGATGATTTACATGGATACCAGGGACAGTTCCTTGAATTTTTTAAAACATTAGATGCCGCAGACCCTAACAGCCCGCACTGGTACAATCCGAATGAGGATTTGTCCACCACGAAAAAACCGGTTACCTTTGAGCAGGTCCCACTTTTCCAGGAAAAACCGCTTTCCTTAGCAGAACGAATTTCTTTTCTGAGGAATTATTTGGTCGTGATGATTTTGTATATAGGCGTTGTCTTCTCTCTGAGTCTTGTGCTATTCCTGCGATACGATGTACGATAAGAAATAAGGAAAATCCGATATGATCTGGAAAATTGCTAAGAAAGAGTTTCTGCTGAATCTGATGACGTTCAAGTTTTCGGTGGGGACAATAGTTTGTGTGGTCCTGACGGCCGTGTTCATGCCGGTCCTCGTGAACGACTACGAGCAGAGGCTTCAAAAGTACAATAAGAAGGTGGCTGACAATGAAGCGGAACTGAGAAAGGTGAGGGTGTACAAGAATATTACGCCTACCCTATACAGGCCACCTGCTCTGCTGTCAGTATTCAACGCAGGGTTGGAGAGACGGCTGGGAGATTCTGCCAAAATTGAACTGGAGAGTATTCCTGAGGTAGATGCCGCCCCAGCCGGGGATAATCACTATCTTTCCATCTTTCCGGTTCTTGACGCATCCCTGATTCTTAAAATCGTGCTGAGTTTGCTGGCAATACTCATAGCTTATGATAGCATTTCTGGTGAGAGGGAGCGCGGGACCTTGAGGCTGATACTGGCAAACAGTACAGCCCGCCATCAAGTGCTATTGGGAAAGCTCCTGGCAGGAGTCGTGACCTTAATTGTGCCCACCACAATCGCCTTTGTAGTGGGGTTGTTGGTCCTTGAACTTTCTCCCATGGCAGCTTTAACCTGGTCGGATTGGGCCCGCATCGGATTGATGTACCTTGCTTCGTTGATTTTCATCTCAGCGATGTTCAATATTGGCCTTTTGTTCTCCTGCCTGGCGAACAGGCCGGCCATCTCTTTAATTCTCGGCTTGTTCTTTTGGGTCGTGTGTGTTGCTGTGATTCCAAACGCAAGTTCTTATGTGGCAACTCGAATTCGGCCGCTTGAGCCAAAGGAAAAAACAGATGACCAGATTTCATCGCTTAGAAGTGAATTAAGGAAGCTATGGCTTGACGCCTTGATTGCCGCCGCCAGGGGCCGGGACACGTCTCAGAGTGACACTATAGGAGCGTTTGGGAATTGGTATGCTAAAGGATTTAACACAGATTATTTCGAATGCCAGCAAGGGCTAAATCCTGTCGGGGAACCCCTTAAGATCAAATATGCCGATAGAATCTGGGATGTGGAAAGCGGCTATCTCAAAAGCATCTGGAAGCAGCGACAGCTCGCCGACAACCTCTCGCGAATCTCGCTGATATTCTCGTACGAGAATGCCACATCCGTTTTGGCGGGAACGGATTTATCCAGTTTTCAGTACTTTGTCAGCAGGGCCAAGGCATACAGAAGCCAAATCATAGAGTACATCCGTTCCAGAACTGAAAACTTCCGTTCTCCATCCTATTGGACACCATTCAGCAAGGAGTATGCATCGGATTACGGTGAAAGCAAGAAGGTGGCCCCGGACATTGCTGACTATCCGCGTCTTAATCTGCAGGACTTGCCGCCAGGTATGTACCGGCTCGACCTGGCAGAGAGCGTTCGGAGAGCGATTCCGGATTTGGCACTGCTGGTCTTTGCAAATGTGTTGTTTTTCGCTTTATCTTTTGTGGCATTTATGAAGGGCGACGTGCGCTAATGCCAAACAGAATAAATTGAACCATCCCTCAGATGTGATATTGGAGATAAGAGCTATGACTTGGCGTGTTATATTCAAGGAGATTTTGGAGAACCTTTTGAGTCTGCGTTTTGTCTTATCGCTGGTTTTAGTAATCTGTCTTTTTGCCGCCAGCGGGTTTGTGTTCGTGGGCAAATTTGCAGAGCAAACGGAAGACTACTGGGCAGAGACCAACAAGAACCTTTCAGCTTTTAGAGAAGAATGTTCAGACGCCCTTTACAAGGCGGCATTCCATAAACAGACAATCTGGCGAAAGCCAAAACAGCTTTCTTTTTGCGCCGAAGGATTCGAGAAAACCCTTCCTA
>SDBS01005203.1_pt1 | contig 12721 bp, 8 predicted proteins | sample 2277091 | NCBI WGS metagenome assembly SDBS01 (sample SAMN10404972, study PRJNA504765) | marine sediment metagenome | isolation source: marine sediment core GS10_PC15, 163 cmbsf | place: Arctic Ocean: Southern Knipovich Ridge | collected 2010 | reverse complement strand
AAATTTGATATTCGATATTGTTTCGCCTGTCCCGCTATCGGGGAGTTTCGAGTTTCGACCTGCCCGCCATTGCTATATGGCGATAGCAGGCGGGTATTCGGATTTTTGCCTGAACGGGAGTTTTCGTTCAGGCACTAAATAGGAGTGATCGGGTTTTCGATTTCTTTTTGAAACCTGCTATTAATTCGTAATAGAAATGGGTGAATATTCGATGATTTTGGTGTTATGCTGATGCATGATGTAGGCAAGTTATCACAAATTTCAGAAGGTTTCAAAAAGTGATGATTCGCTATAGATGTATGAAACTTAACTGGGGTTGAAATAGTGGCAAGTAAAGTAAACTTCCCGAGCGTATTTGATGTTTGCGCTATTGGACACATAACAAAGGACACCCTAAGAATAAAGAATTCAGAAACAGAGCAGCCAGGCGGTGCAGCATATTATTTCTCAATGGCATTGAAAAATCTGGGTTCAAATATTGCTTTAGTTACAAAAGCTACAGAGAGAGACAAAGAGTTTTTATTAAAGGAATTAATTGTAGACAATACAAGTATCTTTTATAGAAATAGTCCTGAGACAACTGCCTTTGAAAACATATATCCATATCCAGAAAACTTGGACGTTAGGATACAAAATGTAACGTCCGTTGCAGAACCCTTCAACATACAAGATATACCAGACATACATTCAAGAATTTATCATCTTGGCCCTCTAACTAAAGGAGATATTCCTGTAGAAATTTTGGAATATCTTTCAAAAAAGGGAAAAATATCATTAGATGTACAGGGATTTCTGAGAAAAATTGAAACAGGTAGAGTACAGAGAACTAACTGGGAAGATAAGGAGGAAGGGCTCACTTATGTTAGCATTCTAAAAGCAGATGAAGATGAAGCGAAGATCCTATCCGGATGTGATAACAGAAAGGAGGCAGCAGTCAAACTCTCTGCATATGGCATTGATGAAGTTATTATCACACGGGGGAGTAACGGATCTTTAATTTGGTCAAAAGAAGGTTTCTATTCCATTCCGTCTTTCCCTCCAAGAACAGTAGAACCAGATCCTACAGGATGCGGTGATACTTATATGGCTGGATATATTTACAAGAGATTAAGAGCTTTTAGTGTTGAAGAATCAGGAAGATTTGCAGCTGCATTATCATCTTTGAAGCTTGAAAGACCGGGAGTCTTCAGAGGGTGTGAGGAAGATGTCCGAAATTTTTTGGAATCCCAATCTATCGAGGATTAAAATTTGAGCCTAACGTCCCGCAGTAGCGGGAGGCAAAAGGGGGCATTTTTCAAAGGTTTCATAACTCTGGTGATCCCAGGGGGAATTGAACCCCCGTTACCCCGCTTGAAAAGCGGGATGTCCTATCCCGTTAAACAGAACCGCTGAAAAAGCTTCTCTTTGGGTTCTGGTGATCCCAGGGGGAATTGAACCCCCGTTACCGGCGTGAGAGTCCGTAACCACAAATCGAGCAAGAGCAGGAAAACACTACATATTTTAATTATATCGAAAGGTTAGCTTATTTTACCCCTATACCTAACAGTACCTTAAAATACCTCAAAATACCTATCTGAAGATGCCATCTACTTCCTATGTACTTCCGTCGTCAAGCACTCAACATCTTATCATAACAGCAATAAAGTTCATTTTCTGACCGAATAAGGGTTTTATACTGTTGTTAAAAACATCTATTTTCACTGTTTCCACGACTCTATTCCACAGTATCATACCGTTAACAACAGTATCCGACGCCATACAGCGGAGTATAACACCGAAAGGACTCTATCAACAATCACCGGAACAGTATATAGCTATAGATATCAGCACCATACTCTTCGAACAAACAGTATACAACAGTATCGATTAAATTTCCTGGTACAGTATACAGCGCGGGACGGTGCGGTGATTGACAGTAAGGATTTGGAAGGGTTGTCATCTGCAATCTGCACATTTTACCATGCATGACGCATATTATTTTGTGCAACTCGCTAAAGATTTCAAAGAAAATTTAATTAGATTGCTTGAAATGTTTGCAGATGGATTAAGATTTTTATGTGGAGAAAATAAGGGGTATTTTAAGTTAACATAATGGAAATATGTATGGAAATTTAAACCTTTCTATATCCGATTGTTTTTTTAAACCGATAATTCAGAAACCATCATATCTAATAATTCATGTAACATTCGTCGTGATTTATTCACTCTTTCAATTTCCTTATCTACTGCTGCTTTGTCTAATTCGTATTCATTTTCTCTTTTTTAATCTCTTGCTTTGAGACCTTCTCTTTATTCTTAGTGCCTTTGTGATAATATTTTGAGCCATAAGTTCGAAATACAATATCAGATGATATAATATGCAGATTAAATATTTTTCGATTTTCTTTTATGTTTTGTGAAAGAATTTTATTGTGTTTTTTGACGAAACTGCGAATCTTATCTTGAAACTCTATCCGGTGTGTTTCAAGTAGTAAATTAAATATTTGTGAATCAAGTTGTGACAAAATAAGTTCCTTACCTGCCTTTAATTTATCTATATTAGGAGTTAGAGAGTGCCCCCAGTCACCTGCAAATTCAACTCTTGCTCCCCAATAGTCACGATAATATTCTGTAGGCCAATATGCCCCGAATACAGACTTCATATCGTGAATCGTAGTTATAGCAATAACCTTGGTTTTAATCTGCTCTAAAATATAGCGCCGATTCAGCCTCCACATACCATCACGTTCATTTTTTATTCTTTTTAGCTCAATATTAGCATCATTCAATTTAGCATTCATTTTCGTTAATTGCCTGTTAAGTTTGTCACTCCTTATTTGTAGTTTACTTCTCTTCTCAATTAACTTTTGTGTTTCAGCTTCAAGTTTTTCATTTCGTTTGTCGAGTTTGCGCTGGCGTTCAAACATATCACCAAGATTACCAGAGAGCTCCGTCAAGCTCTTTGTAAGTTTATCATTGCGCGTATTAAGTTTTTGATTTTCATTATTTAAATTATTTAATATCTTTTCTTCAGTTTTAATTCGCTTATCTAATAAATTAATTTCGCTGGTAAGATTTATTTTTTCACGCCTAATACCCTCGATTCCTTGCTCAAGGTTTTTATTATTTTCTGTCAATTCGCGGTTACGATTACGAAGATCTAAGTTTTCAACAAGAGGACTAAATGAATATATAGCGTAATATGCGATAACTCCTGACGCAATTGCAGCAATCCAAATTGGAATGTCACGATACCATATAAATTTTTTTCCAGATGAATTAGTCATAGTAATCCTCCCAGTGTGCCAAATTTATCACTATTTCAGATATTATAATCGGCGGTTATTAAGCCATCTTTACCCAATTATATGTTAGATTTCTCGGCGAATATATCATGATTAGATTCTATAGCTGAAAATGCACACTCTTGCCTAAATTGATACTCATCCATCGACCAATTTTATTCAAGATTTTATAATGTAATCAAAACAATACCAAATATCAGTACCAGATGTCAAATTTTATAAACTCCATCCTAACTCTCTTCGTTCTGGAATCATCTATCTACACTTTTCTATTAACCCTCTCCCTCAACTTCCCCGAGCACTTAAAAGTAACAACCTTCCTCGCATCCAACATCATATCCTCACCGGTAGCAGGATTCCGTCCTCTCCGTTCCGATTTTTCTTTTATACAGAATTTTCCAAAACCGCTGATCAGGACATCCTCACCGGATATAAGAGTCTCTTTCATAATTTTCAGGAGGGTTTCAACAGTTTCAGAGGATTGTTTTTTGGTTAAATTGGCGCTGGTCCTGATTTCTTCGACGATTTGGAATTTGGTTAGGGTCATAGTGGGTAGCTCCTGCTGAGTGTTAAAAAGGATTTTACGTGAATTAACTTTATTCAGAAAAGTTATCTGTAGGTCTTTAGTTTGTCAAGAAAATACAGAGTTTTATGAATTGTATTGACTATTTACTGAATTTTGAGATAATTTCCGATGTTCATTGCAAAACAAATGTTTAACCTCTAACCAGGGAGCTCACATGGAGTTTTGAACAGAAACTCCGTTTTTTAAGATTGAGATGCGGGGTTTTGTGGTTTTTAATAGAGGCAACTAAAATGATAACCATAGATATTGAAACAAGAAAATTTAATTTTACAAAAGACGAACAAAATTTAGCTAATGGAGCTACATCAAGAAAAGCTCTCGATAATGAGTTTCAAAAATTATTATCTAAAAAAGTCCCAGTTATTTCCCGTAATACATTAGATGTTTCGGAAACCACCCTAAAAGTAATGATTAGAAAATATTCTGAACAATTAGTTTTTCAACCATTAAAAGAAATGCAGTTTTGGTTTTCATATTATAGTGGAGCTTACATTGAACCAGGATATCCCCCCCTTTATTATAGTAGAAGTAAAGGGAATAAAGTTTCACCAAATAAAAGCGCGGTTGCGGGAATTGGTGAAGGGGTTGCTGGGCTCATCTCGCAAAGATTATATAAAGCTCGAAAATTAGCGAGACCAAATCATGATTTTCCAGATATTGTGATGAAATCTGGAGGAGTGGTATACTTAGTTGAATCAAAAGCATCATTATCTGCTGAACCCACCAAAGCACTGAAGATGATAGAGGAAGAACTTACAAGGATAGTTTCCTATACTTCAACATGTGTCAAAATGGATAAGTGTAAAATAACGGGATTATTGATAGGGACGAATATTATAAATGAAAACGAATATCACTCATATGTCTTGGAGATAGATATACTATGAATACGATTATTGACTCTCAAGATAAATTCATAAGGGAACACATCATTAGTGAATTCAAGAATGATCCTGAAAAGGATCCAGGGTCATACAGTAACATTATCAACTATTCTATTGATGAGTTGATCAAAATTAACATAATAAAGACTGCGAGGGGCACTGACGGTAATGTTTCTAAGAGAGATATTCTTGATGAATCAATTGAATTGACTGAACTATCTATATTGGAAGAAGGTGAAAGACACAATATGCACTCTGATGTACGAAAGTATTTTGATGATGCACAAACGAAATATGGACCTTTATCGAATGAAATATCCAAATTAAAGCAACAATTATTCGCTTCTAAAGAAGATGAAAGGGTAGGAGAAATATTTAGTATAGTAACTGAGAGTCAATTCCCCTATGAAGTTGGCGAGATTGGATTGAAAGATTCAATAGAAGGATTGATCTTAACTCCTTTTCCAGATTCCTTTCAAATTGATATGGGAAGAGCTTATCACAAGTATGATGTAGCAGGAGAATGGTACCCCTTTGAAATCAAGATAGACTATCTGACATTTGTTTTAGATGATGACGGAACAATTTATATTTCTACTGAGAACTATCCAAAGGACCTGATGGAGAAAACAAAGGTTACACTGAAAGAACTGGCGTCTGAGATTTACTCAAATATTGACAAATAAAAATTATCTAAAAGTGAAAAAGGATTCAATTGACAATGAACAATTTCCAAGAAAAAGCGAATTTCATCTGGCAAGTTGCAGACGACATATTAAGAGGAACATTCAAACAACACGAATACGGTGATGTTATTCTCCCCTTTGTTGTATTAAGGCGTCTTGATTGTGTTTTGGAAGACCGGAAAGATGCTGTAATCGAAACATATAAAAAATTCAAGGATAAGCTTCCTGATCTTGGACCTGTACTACTTAAAGAAACCAAGGGATTAAATTTTTATAATACATCCATTTATGACTTAAGACGTCTTGCACAGGATGCAGGTAATATTGAAATCAACTTTAACAATTACATCAATGGATATAGCAAGAACGTCCTTGAGATCATCGAAAATTTCCAGATAGATAAAATTGTCATAAAGCTGAATAAAAATGATCTTCTGTTCATGATGGTGGATAAATTTACAGAAGTTGACCTGAATCCCGAATTGGTCTCCAATCATGAAATGGGGTATATCTTTGAAGAGCTCCTTCGAAGATTTTCAGAAATGTCAAACGAGACTGCAGGGGAGCATTACACTCCACGTGAAGTGATTAGTCTGATGGTCAATGTTCTATTTGAGGAACACAAAGATGCTCTCAAAGGAAAAGGGATTATCCGAACTGTTTTTGATCCTGCGTGTGGTACTGGAGGGATGTTGACCATTGCGAAAGATCATATACAGAAAAATATTAACCCTGATATTGAAATTGTGATGTTCGGTCAGGAATTAAATGAGCAAACATATGCAATAGCTAAATCCGATGTTCTTATCATGGGTGAAGATGCAGAGAACATCAAGCTTGGTACCAGTTTCAGTAATGACGGTTTCAAAGGAAAAAAGTTTGATTTTATGCTCAGTAATCCTCCGTTCGGGGTTAGCTGGAAAAAGGAACGGGAATTTATCAATAATGAATCAAATGACCCTTATGGTAGATTTCAAGCGGGTCTTCCAAGGGTTAGCGATGGAGCACTACTATTTCAGCTGCACATGATTTCAAAGATGGAACCGAGTGGGAGTCGCTACGCTATCATTCATAATGGATCTCCTTTATTTACTGGTGATGCAGGATCAGGGGAGAGTAATATCAGAAAATGGATCATTGGAAATGACTGGTTGGAAGCTATCATAGCACTTCCTACGGAACTATTTTATAACACAGGGATCGCAACCTATATCTTTGTAGTTACCAATCGGAAACCAAAGAAGCATAAAGGTAAAGTCCAGCTCGTCAATGCGGTTGATTTTTACACAAAGATGAGAAAGAGCTTGGGTAATAAGCGTAATTATATTTCTGAAGACCAGATCAAGGAGATAACAAAGATTTATACCGGATTTGGGGAAGGGGAATACTGTAAAATCTTTGACAATGAGGATTTTGGGTACACCAAGGTGACAGTTGATCGTCCTCTGGTTGAAAACGATAAAGTTGTTTATGACAAACAGGGAAACCCAAAACCCGATACATCGTTGAGGGATTATGAAAAGATTCCGTTGAAAGACGATATTGATGAATATTTTGAGCGGGAAGTAAAACCGCATGTTCCTGATGCGTGGATGGATCGGAGTAAAGATAAGATCGGATACGAAATCAATTTCACCAAGTATTTTTACAAATATACACCACTTCGGTCTTTAAAGGACATTAAAAAGGATATCTTGTCGCTGGAAAAAGAAACGGAAGGGTTGTTGAAGGAGATCATGGTCTGATGAAACTGTATTCTAAATATAAGGACAGAGGTATTGAATGGAATAGTGAAATACCATAATATTGGGCAGAAATAAGATTTAGAAACCTTTTTGATGAAATATACAGATATCCGACTTATTACGGAATAAATTACCAAAGTCGTGGGGTGTTAGAAGTCAGAGGTGTAATGTTAAAAGAAGGGGGGATAATCGATTATTTAGACAAACCAAGATATATTTCTCCCGAAACTTCAGACAAGTTTCCTCGAACTCAATTAAAACCTGGTGATTTAGTAATGAGTGTTAGAGGAACTTTAGGTAAAATTGGACTTGTACCTGACGAAATTAGGAATAGTAATATTACTGCTAATTTAATGAGATTATCACCAAAAAGACGAAAAGTTATTCCTAAGTATATGACATGTTTATTAGAGAGTTATTTTTTTCAAAATATTCTTGAAGTAGCTTCAGATCAAACCACAATAAAGACTATAACCGTCCCTGATTTAGTATCAACTATTTTACCTATTCCCTCCTTACATGAACAACAATCCATTGCTAACTACCTCGACAGCAAAACCCACAAAATAGACACACTCATTGAAAAGAAACAGAAACAGATTGAACTCCTCAAAGAACAACGCACGGCGGTCATCAATCATGCAGTGACCAAAGGGTTGAACCTCGATGTAAAAATGAAGGATTCTGGCATTGAGTGGTTGGGGGAGATACCGGCGCACTGGAAGGTAAAACATTTCAAGCATTTATTAAAGCGAAAAAAAGGTTCAATAAAAACTGGTCCATTCGGTAGTCAACTGAAGGGTGGGGATTTTATCGATTCCGGGATTAGAGTGTATAATCAAAGAACGGTTTTAGATAATGATTTCCAAAATGGTAAAAATTTCATCAGTCGTGAAAAATACGTATCGTTAAAATCATTTGAAGTTTTTCCTGGAGATATTCTAATCACATCACGTGGAACTATTGGTAAATGCGCGATTGTCCCAGAAAATTACGATATTGGGGTGCTACATCCATGTTTAATTCGTCTTCAAGTTGATTCCGCTATCATCTTGAATGAGTATTTAAAATTATTCATTCAAGAGTCTGAATGTTTCAAGGAAAGTATTCTTTTTGAGAGTGATGCTACAACTATCGAGGTCATATACAGTGATACGCTCAAGAATGTCCGAATCCCTTTGCCACCACTTAACGAGCAACAAAAGATTTTAAAAAAAATAGAACTTGAAACAGGAAAAATTGAAAGCTTCATGGATACATTACAGAGAGAGATAAAATACTTTAAAGAATACCGCACCACACTCATTTCCGATGCAGTAACAGGTAAAATTGACGTAAGAGACGAGGTTCCACAATGACGCCTCAATCCTATTTAGAAAAAGATTTCGAAGAACACATTGAAGAACACCTTCTGGATTCAAATTATCACAAGCGCCTTCCTGAAGATTATGATAAAGATCTTTATCTGATCCCCGATGAGGTAATCCATTTCATTAAATCCTCCCAACCGGACGAATACGAAAACCTTGTAAAACAGTACGGTAACGCCACTCCCCAAAAAATCTGTTACCGTTTATCAGAAGAAATCAAGAAATGGGGCACCCTCCATGTGTTAAGAAAAGGTTTCAAGGACAGAGGTCAAAAGTTACGCTTCGCTTTTTATAAACCTTCAAGCGGGATGAACCCTGATCATAGAAGACTCTATGGACTAAACAGATTTTCGATCGTCAGACAGTTGAAATATAGCAAAAGAAATGAAAACTCTTTGGACATAACGATCTTTTTAAATGGTATTCCTATCATTACCGCAGAGCTAAAGAATTCCCTGACAGGTCAGTTTGTCGAACAAGCGATCAAACAATATAAAAATGACCGTGACCCGAAAGAACCTCTTTTTCATTTCAAGCGATGTCTGGTGCATTTTGCGGTAGGAAACGAAAAGGTTTTCATGACCACAAGATTGCAAGGAGGGCAAACCAGATTTTTACCTTTCAATTTAGATACTGAAAACCCTGTCAATCCTGACGGACATAAAACCGCATATCTTTGGGAAGATATTCTTCAACCGGATACCCTTCTTGATCTGATCAACAATTACCTTCACATTCAAAGGAACACCGAGAAATATTATGACAAAAATAGAGGTCTGGTTGAACGCGAATATGATGTGTCCATATTCCCCAGGTTCCATCAGCTGGATTCAGTCAGGAAAATACTTGGTGAGGTTCGAGAAGACGGGATTGGGGAAAGTTATCTTGTTCAACATTCCGCTGGATCCGGAAAATCGAATTCCATTGCGTGGCTGGCGCATCAATTAGCAAGTTTTTATCAAAAACAAACCGATACTGATCGACTGTTTGATTCCATCATCGTTGTAACAGACCGTAAAATCCTGGATAAGCAGCTGCAGGATACCATCAAGCAATTTGAGCAAACAAGCGGCGTTGTAAATCCCATTGACATGAATTCCGCTCAGTTGAAACAGGCGCTTGAAACCGGAAAAGATATAATCATTACTACCTTACAGAAATTCCCTGTTATCTCTGCGAGCATGACGGGTTTGAAGGGGAAATCTTTTGCGGTGATTGTTGATGAAGCACATTCCAGTCAATCCGGTGAATCCTCTAAGCACCTGAAAAAAACCTTATCCGTTAACCTTGAGGACGCTGAAAAGGAAGACAAAGTAGAATTTGACCTTGAAGACGAAATCATAAAAGAGATTCGAACCAGAGGACGTCAGCCGCATATTTCCTATTTTGCATTCACTGCAACCCCTAAAAATAAAACCCTTGAGCTTTTTGGTCATAAAGATGATCTTGATAACTTTATCGCTTTTCATATTTACTCGATGAGACAAGCGATTGAGGAAGGTTTTATCCTGGACGTATTGGAAAATTACACAACCTTTCAACGATATTTTAAACTGACAAAGACTATTGATGCTGATGATGAATATGAAAAGAAAAAAGCGATCCGACTCCTTACATCCTATGTGGATCTCCAACCCCATGCAATTGAAATGAAAACCCGGATTATGTTGGATCATTTTCTTGATAAACCGGTCAACGCTATTCAAGGTCGGGGTCGTGCAATGGTTATAACACGGTCACGTCTTCACTGTGTGAGGTTTTATCTGATGTTTAAAAAATTAATGTCAGAGATGAATCTATCCTTTAAACCGCTTGTCGCTTTTTCCGGAACCGTTAAAGATCCTGACTCCCTGGATGAAAACACCGAAAATAGCTTAAACACCCTTGGACCAAAGGTGAGCATTCCTGATGCGTTTAAAACCCCGGAATACAGAATCTTGATAGTCGCGGATAAATTTCAGACCGGATTTGACGAACCTTTTCTTCACACCATGTATGTTGATAAAAAGCTTGGTGGCGTTCATGCGGTTCAGGCGCTCAGCAGACTTAATAGAACCATGAGGGGCAAATCCGGAACCCTTATCCTGGATTTTGTCAATGACGACACAGAAATAAAAGAATCGTTTCAACCATATTATCAAACCACTTTCCTTGAAGAAGAAACCGATCCAAATAAACTTTACAGTTTACAGACCGAGCTTGAACAGTTCTATATTTACACCAAGGATGACGTAAAAGATTTTTCAGAGATATTTTTTAACCCGGATGAACAACCCGAGAAAATGCAACCGATTCTGGACAAGGTTGTATATGTTTGGACACAAAAGTCTGATGATGAAAGAGAAGATTTCAGGTCGATCCTGCAGACTTTTATCCGGTTATACGGGTTCATATCGCAACTGATAACATTTCAGGATGTGGAGCTTGAACAGTTGTATGTGTTTGCTAAAAACTTAAACCGTAAGCTACCCAAAAGTAAACAGCGCCTTCCCTATGAGGTTGTGGATGCAGTTGATTTGGATTCGTTCAGAATTCAAGAAACGTATAATGGATATATCCGGTTAAAAAAAGAGGACGGTGAAACACCGGGTATTTCCCATGGGAAACCGAAGCACACAGAGGATGAAAAAGATCTCCTGTCGAATATCATAGAAATCTTAAATGAAACCTACGGCGCCGGCATCACCGAAGAAGACGTTGTGGATATTGAAAACATAAAGGTTAAGCTTGATGAAAACGAGGAACTGAAAGCGGTAATGAATGAATATAATACCCTTGAAAATATCCGATACAAATTTGATAAGGTTGTTGATGACCTATTGCTGGATTTTGTCCATACCAAGATTGATCTATACAAGAAACTATCTGCACCGGAAGTGAATGCAACATTTAAAAATAAGTGGTTTGAGGGGATAACAGCGAACTTGTTTTCAGATGGACAGTCGTCTGGAGCTCCGTTGTCACTATAATTATTACTTAAAATTTAAAGGAAGTAATGATGGAATTAATTTCAAGAGATAAAATTGAATCAAGAAAGATAGATATTAAATCAATTTTTTCAAATTTATGGTTTATCGTACCAGAATACCAAAGATCATATGTTTGGGACACTGAAAACGTAAATGACTTATTAGATGATTTGTACTTCGCATTCACAAATAAGCGTTCTTATGAGTATTTTTTGGGTTCATTAGTGTTAAAAAGAACAGATCAAACGGGTTATGATGAATATGAAATTTTAGATGGGCAACAACGACTTACGACCTTTCTTTTAATGATGGCAGTAATTCGAGACTTGACCATCGATGATAAACTCAAAAAAATTGCTCAGAAAAGGATATATCAGGAAGAAAATGAATATGATGCTATCCCTGAAAGAATAAGGATTGTCTACAAAATTAGAGATGACGTTGAATCTTTCATAAAAGAATATATATTGCAAAAAAACGGTACATTGAGCGACGATTTAACACAATTAACAAATAATAAAAACATTTCAATATCCAATATGGCCAGCGCTATTATAACAACAAAAGACTTTTTTTCAAAAATTGATGATCTTGAAGAATTCTCAAAATTTTTTCCTTTAAAAGGTATTTTTATCTCAGTTTCAACGACTAATAGTGAAGATGCGTTTAGAATGTTTACCATTTTAAATAATAGAGGCACCCCATTAACAAACGCGGACATTCTAAAATCTATGAATATTGGTGCAATAGTGGATAAAGATGAAAATAGAAAATTTGCAACGATATGGGAAAATATAGAAGGAGACCTAGGTGATGCTTTTGACAGATTCTTGTCATTTATTAGGACGATATTTGTAAAAGAGAAGGCGCGAGTGAATTTGCTCGAAGAGTTTAAAGAAAATATATATAGAAAAAATTTGCTAAATGAAGGAAAAGAAACAATAAATTTAATGGAAGATTACAAAAAAATATATGATTCTTTGATAAAATTTGAAAACATCAATATTTCAAATGATTACAAAAATTTAATAACTATTATGAGTATTGGATTACCATCAGAAGACTGGATACCACCTTTAATGTATTATTATAAAAAGTTTGGGACAGATAACTTGGTCGAATTTCTCGAAAAATTGGAATATAAATTCTCAACTGATTGGATTTTGCAAAAATATCCAACAGAGCGCATTGAAAACA
>SDBS01005202.1_pt1 | contig 12721 bp, 9 predicted proteins | sample 2277091 | NCBI WGS metagenome assembly SDBS01 (sample SAMN10404972, study PRJNA504765) | marine sediment metagenome | isolation source: marine sediment core GS10_PC15, 163 cmbsf | place: Arctic Ocean: Southern Knipovich Ridge | collected 2010 | reverse complement strand
TCCACAGGAACCTCATGGGACTGGAAATTTCATTCGGTGATCCGTTATCTCGGATGAGGTAGAGATTTCCATAGATCTCACGAGCATCTCGACGGCTTTGTTTCACACATCGGTCGAAAATCGCAGAAGGAAGTCTGGGTGGCAATTCACCAGGGTAAAAAACAACTTGATCTTTTTTCTGATAATCCCATAGGTAAGTGGAGATGGTTTCGCGGTTTCTTGTCAGCGATTCTGCTGATCGCGCCTGCCATTCTTCTGTACGGTCTATCCATAGGATTTGTTACGGGTCTTACGGTTCGAATTCTTGGAATCTTAATCCTCAGTTCGTTGGGCGGTATACTTTTGCCGCTTAGAGAACTTTCGAAGATTCAACGCGTTTTTCTGGGGTTGCTCATCGGTGCAACCCTGGTTTCAATTGGTGAAGGGTATGCTAGAGTTTCTGATTACCCATTCTCGTTGAGTTGGTCTGAGGGCAGCCGTTTTTGGGGTAATTCCTTGTTTTTCATTCGCGACCAATATCAGGTAATCAATGAGCATATTGTTCCTAATTACGTCACCTTGGGTTTATCCCTTCTCCGAGGATTGCCTTATCTGATATCCGACCGTAGCATCGCTCTCCATCGAATGTGGGAGGTGACGCTGTGGATAGTTCCGAGTCTGATCCTCGGTTGGACCTTAACCCGTCGGTGGCGGACCAAAATGAGTTGGAAGCATATGGCTTTCTTGCTCTGGTCATACCTGTTTCTCGCTCAAGGACCGATATATCCTCCACTGATACTTGCGACGATCCTTGTCGTTTTGCTCACAGATGGAAACAAACCGGCACGGACTGCAGCAGTTGTGTTCCTCGCATCTCTCTTTGCGGGATTAGGACGTTGGACATGGATGATTGCTCCAACTACGTATGCAATTCTATTAATGATGTTAGAAAATCGAGAACCCGAAATATCAATCAGCGAATACATAAGAAAACGATTTCCCTTCTACTTTGCTCTTATAGCTGTAGGTCTTTTAGGTGGGCTACTGTCTCAAGGGATATCAGTGCTTGTTACTCACCGTCCTCCTTTCATCTACCTTGGTTCAATGAACCATCCCTTACTGTGGGATCGTCTTTTTCCAAACATAACCTTCGCGCCGGGAATTTTGCTGGGGCTCATAGTCGCCGTAGGTCCACTTATTCTCTTGCTCATTTGGACGTTCACATCTCGGGGACAAAGATTGCACCCGGTCTCTACTTCTCTACTCCTTCTGATAGGTGTTACTTTATTGACAGGGGGGATGGTTGTAAGTGTCAAAATGGGTGCCGGGGGTGATCTACACGACCTGGATATGTTCCTGATCTTCCTCCTGATATTAGCGAATGACATCGTTCGCCGAATAATACATGGCCAGTTAGACAGGCCAGAGTTGTGGCCTGAATTTCCCCAGGGGCTTGCGCTCATTGCGTTCGTAACACCCATATTGTGGGCTGTGGCTACAAGTCAAGAAGTTGATTTTCTCCCATCTGACAAGGGTGTGGAAGAACTTCAAATCATCTCTCGTGAAGTCGACAAGGCGGTTCTAGAAGGGGATATCCTGTTTCTCGAGCAGCGACAATTGATGGCGTTTGGCTTTATTGAAAATGTTCCACTCGTGCCCGAGTATGAGCTTGTGGAGGTGATGGATCATGCCATGGCGGGAGACGAGGCCTACTTTCATGAGTTCTATCAAGATCTGGAGGGACGACGTTTCAGCCTTATTATCGCAAGCGGGATGTCTCGCGAAAAGCATCGAGTCCCACACCCGTTCGAAGAGGAGAGTGAAGCCTGGAGGAAATATGTTGCAATCAGGTTGTTTGATTGGTATTCACCAATGGTCAGATTGGATGATGTTGGCGTGTGGCTCTATAAACCAATTATTGGAATCGAGGATTGATCGTCTTTCTGATTCCAATCTATGGGATTTCATGGTTTATACTTGCGTCTCAACCGACTCATCTTTACTTCCGCTTGCAAAAGATGCTGGCGCAGGTGTTCCGAGGTCGATCCGTTTTTAGAATGGCTTCATTTCGATAGCAAAACCTCGATAAAATGATGAGCTGATATCTGCAGGAGGATTTTTAATACCAGATGTTTCTTAAAAAACAATTTTGGATCGTCGCTATTATCGGTATGATCAGTTTTCTGCCATTCCTTGCCAGGGCGCAGACAGATACACAGGTGGAGCAGCTTGAGGTCTTACTTTGGCCCGAGTATGATCGACCCGAATTACTCGCCATCCAAAAAATTCGATTCACACCAGATACAAACCTTCCTGCAACGATTCAACTTTCTATTCCGGCTTCAGCCAAGACACCGCATGCGGTCGCTGCATGGCTCCCGGATGGTACCCTCGGGGAGGAACTTGAGTGGACTCAGCAAACTCGCGGCGACTGGATTATCATCCAAGCAGAGACCCCAACGACGGGAATCTGGATCGAATATTACGATGCGCTTAACGTGGACGGGCAGGATCGCTCGTATGTGTTCCAGTGGACAGGTGAACTCGCTGTCGAGGATCTTCGCTTCGATATCCTTCACCCCCCCGGGAGTCGAGACTTTCAAATTTCGCCAGCAGGCGAGGAGAGCCGAGATGAGATTAGCGCACGCCATACGGTAGGTGCGCTTGGCGCTATTGAGAGCGGTGAACAACCCGAGATAACGCTGAGCTACAACAATCCATCAACGTCTTCGCTCTCACCCTACTCCATGGATGGCGAAACTCAGGTTTTTGATACTCTGGAGGTCGCGATGTGGCCGGAATTTGATCGTCCGGAGACGTTGGTCATCTATCAGATTTCGCTTCCCTCGGATCTGACTCTCCCCGCGGAAGTGCGCATCCCCGTACCATCCGAATATGGGAGTCCAAATGCCGTCGCCTTTCGCGACGCCGGGGGAAATCTGGTGCTCGCCGATCACCAGCAGGAAGATCACGGTGACTGGTCGGTTCTGCGAGTTGAGACCGAGTCGCCCTTTGTTTGGGTGGAATACTATGCAGACCTCTGGCGTGGTGGGGACCAGCGCGCCTTTACCTTTCCGTGGCCAGGTGGAGTCGAATTGGATACCCTGTCATACACGGTTCAACTTCCCGCAGCTGGCTCGGCGATGCAGGTCTCCCCGGGCGGCACGTTTGGTCAGGGAGAGGATGGATTGGTGTATTACAGTGGTTCGCTGGGGTCAGTTCCTGCGTCGGCTCCGGCTCAGATCAGTTTCTCCTATGCGAATGCCAGTGGAGACCTCACAGAAGACGCGGAAATCCCTCGGCAAATCATCGAACGCCCACAAGATACCTCGGGGGGAACCCCGGGACTTGAATCACTTCTTCCTTACGTGCTCGGTGCCTTTGGACTCTTGCTCCTCGTCGGTGGCGCGTGGCTTCTCTATCGGGGTCGGAAGGTTAAGAAGACCCGGTCTCGCCCGAATCGACGACGTCGAAAGAAGAGGGGTGGAGACAAGGGTTCGGAAAAGGAACTGGACGCCGGTTCGGTATTCTGTCACGTCTGCGGGACCAAATCCTCGTTGAGCGATCGCTTCTGCCGGCAATGCGGCACGCAATTGCGTTCCTGATTTATCTCCCTAACTAGACGGATTCCGTCTTTTCTCCCGAAACCCGCCAACAAGCATAAGATGTAGGTTCTTTTTGCCACTTCCCGCACCCATCCAACTGATGCTAGACTAGAAATCAGCTCGATAGCGTGCGGGTATATGACTGACTTTTCGATCGCAATCATCTTCTTCATCTACGGGCTGGCCTTCTTCAGCATGGGATTGGTGATTCTTCTGGAGGCCGGTCGTAGTGGAGATTTGCGCATCCGTTTTGCGCTGCGGGCGCTGGCGATTTTTGGTATTCTCCATGGCTTTCACGAGTGGTTAGAGGCGTTTGAGCTGCTGCAGCTTCTGCCTGAGATAAGTCGTGTCCCCCTTTCGTGGGAGAATCTGCGCCTAGGATTGCTTACTTTCTCGTTTTTACCCTTGGCAGCTTTTGGTGCTGTCCTCCTTCTCGGCGCATTCCGTTACAAGCTCGTAAGCGTGGCTGTGCCTTTGCTGCTGTTATTAGTGAGGGCGATAGGGCTTTTCTTTATTGGTGCACGGGTACAGGACACGGGTGAATTGATTATTGCCACAGATGTATGGACGCGTTATGTCCTTGCCGTCCCAGCAGCTCTCCTGGCATGCCTGGGATTGCTTCAACAGGTTCGCATTCGGACCTCGAAGGATCTCCCAAGGTTCGGGCGGGACTACCTCTGGGCTGCAGCAGCTTTCGGTGTGTATGCTTTTGCTCAGGTTTTCGCCAGGGAAAGTTTGCTGCCGGCTTCTCAGATCATCAATCAAGGAGTTTTCCTTGAAATTTTCGGATTCCCAGTGCAGCTCCTTCGGGCCGGCGCAGCCGTTGCCATAGCTCTATTCATTATTCGCTCTTTGAGGACGTTTGAGTATGAGACCCAGCAGGAAATCGCCCGGCTGCAGGATCAGAGCTTGAAGGAAGCACAGCACCGCGAGGAACTGCGAAGTGAATTTCTTAGAAGGGTAGTAGACGCGCAGGAAGCGGAGCGTCAACGCATCGCCCGCGAGCTGCATGATGAAACCGGCCAGGCGTTGACAGCTGTTGCGCTTGGCTTGAGGGGAATCGCTTCGAGCATGCGGCAAGACCTGGATAAGGCAGCGAAGGACCTGCGAGATATCGAAGGGCTTGTTGCCCGATCGTTAACAGAACTGCAGCGCATTATCGCCAATATGCGACCCTCCCATTTAGATGACTTAGGCCTGGCTTCGGCATTACGATGGTTTGCAGGGGATGTCCAGGAGCGTTCGTCCATCGAGGTGAATGTGGAGCTCATCGGCGATGAGCGATGGCTGCCGTCCGAGGTGGCGACATCGTTATTCCGCATCACACAGGAAGCGCTGATGAACACCGTGAAACATGCCGAGGCAAAACACGCAGAGGTCGTGCTCACATATGGCGCCGATGATGTTACCTTAGAGGTAATGGATTATGGCCAGGGGTTTGACCCGGAGATATTGGAGAATCCGGATCGACCTACGTGGGGTGTGCTCGGCATGCAGGAAAGAGCATCCCTCGTGGGAGGGGAATTTAGCTTAATATCGCAGATTGGTCAGGGTACACAAATCCGTGTGCAAATTCCCTATAGGGAAGATGAAGAAGATGAAGGAGTGGCGAATGAGTATACGTCTCCTGCTCGTGGATGATCATGAAGTTGTTCGATCTGGTTTGCGCATGCTCCTGGAGAGCGAAGAGGATGTGGAAATTGTGGCGGAGGCTGGCACAGCGGCGGAAGCAAAGGAGCTTGCGTTACGGCATAAACCAGATGTCGTGGTGATGGACATCAGTTTACCTGATGAGTCGGGGATACAAGCCACACGCACGATAAAGGAAGTCCTCCCGGAAGCTTCGGTGGTCGCATTGACGATCCATGAGGGCGAGGAGTATTTCTTTCGAATGCTCGAGGCTGGCGTGAGCGGTTATGTACCGAAACGAGCCGCCCCCGAGGAGCTGCTCACGGCGATCCGAGCCGCGGCACAGGGGGAAGTCTATCTCTACCCGTCACTCGCCAAGTTGTTGGTGACAGACTACATGGAACAGGATGAGGCTGAGCGTGCCACTCGCACGCTGGATGGTCTTACAGCCCGTGAGCAGGAGGTGCTGGGGCATGTGGCTGATGGCACCAGCAATCCAGATATTGGTGAGACACTGGGAATCAGTCCCAAGACGGTCGCAAGACATCGCGAGAATATCATGCGAAAACTAAACCTCCATTCACGCACGGAACTGGTGAAATACGCCATCCGAAAAGGGATCATTAAACCCTGATGCAGAAAACATCCCGGATACGATAGATATCAGGGATACTGCTAAACTGTGGGTGCGGGTTCAGGGCGGTGGATTACGGATCCAGAATCATGCATCGTTCACGGCTGGGCGGGTTCGCAGGTATATGAACACCATGATCAAGATCTGCCCGATGACCATCCCGGCAAGCTCTGGCCAACGGGCGGCGCCCTCCACGCTCAGAGCATTCCAATCGATGTTTGCGACTGAAGCGACGCCCTGTCCAATTGCGATGATGTTTTCATCGAGGAAAGCTATAGCGACGACAGCGGCAAAGGTGAAGGGTACTGAGATGAGGATTGCGAGTGCGAGATATTTCAACTCATTTTTGGGTGACATGATCGCCTCCCTCTAATCGTTCAAATCAAAACTCTCTAGATAAAGCTTATCAATATCCATAAGTAGAGTCTATACGTCGAATCCCACATCTTGCGGTGGTGTATGTTCCCATACAAAAATAGTATCCTGGATACCCATGGTATCCAGGATACTGTGATATTGGACTACTGCGGTCTTGTCAGACCAGCTGCGCAACCGACAACATCCCGGATGCTGTCATACAACAGCTTCAGGATGTATTCGGCTTTATGTGCGAAGAAGCCGGGGCTCTCATGATATCCTAGTTGTGAGAGCTGTTTTTCAACACAGGCTCGGGTTCATATATGAAACAGAGCTGCCTCTTAGGCAGCCCTGTTTGTATTGCTAGCGTTCTGTGGTGCGCGGGTTACTTCAACGCTTCCAACCCAGCTTCGATCAGGGCTCTAGTGTATGCAGCGTTGTGGACGCCCAAGCTCTTGTCCTCGTGGGCTATGAGGATCCAGTTCCAGAGGGCGGCAGCTTCCGCCTCGGGAATGGAGGTTACGGCCGGATGACCTTCTTCATCGAGCCAACCCTTGGCAATCAGAGCCTCTTCAAGTTCATCTAGCCCCGCCTGGACTTCGGTCTGCGTACCGTTGATATCGAAATCTTCGGCATCGGCGTGGCAACCCACACAAGCATCAACGTCAGGCTCAAAGGTGTGGCTATCGCCATCGCCCAGGTGGCAACTTACGCAGGTATCTTCTACCATCGTAGCGTGCGCGCTGGGGCTGCCTTCAACGTCACCGGCGCCAGCAAGCCCGAGCAGCATCGTGCTCTGCGGACCGTGGTGAGGGCCCCAGTGGGTGCTGGTGATCTCGATCATGCCGTCAACTGCTTCAGCAATCGCTCGGCGTGGCTGGTGGCAGTTGGCGCACAGATTGCCCATGCCACCATCGAAGGTCACGCCCTCAAAGGCATAAAGCGCTACTGGGTCCGTGGTTTCCAGAGCCCAGTCGGCACCGGTGTAACTGGTGTGGATTTCGTGGCAGGTGCGGCAGTCCTGGCGTGTTGGATCTGGATCTCCAGCCTCAACCTCGCTCGGGTTTAGTCCCGCAGCGACCATTGCGCTAAAGGCTCCACCGGAGTGACAGCCGGCACAGCTGGCGCTGGAACCACGCACATATGCTTCGCCAGTTCCATGCAGGGACTCCTCCCACGCAGCTGCCTTACCGGTGAGCTCTGTGCCGTCATTATGGCACTCCGTGCAGGTTAGATCCGCCGCTGCTGGCGCTTCTCCAGGAGGACCAGCGGCGCCTTCCGCTCCCGCGGGACCAGCTGGTCCGGTTTCGCCAGTTTCACCGGCCTGCCCTGCGCATCCTGCCAAAACAAGTGCAAGCAAGACCAACAGGCCAAAGAAAAGTATTTTTCTCGAGTTCATGTGTGCATTCTCCTCAAAGTCAAATATAACTTGCATTCTTTCCTCAAAATACCCTCGTCAAGTACTCCCTATAGGTACCCTCCTAATCTTTCTCCAGGGCTAGATAGGTCTTGACGTTCTTGAACGTTCGAACTTCATTCCGGAGCTTCAAGAACTCAGACCCCCAGCCATCACGGATGTCCGATCTACGCAATCAGTCCGTGAACTTTTGTTGCTTCGGGTTTTCACTTATCACGTGCTGAAAGCTTATTAATCTTCCGCTAATGTGCGTTTGGGCGTTAGTGCGTGATTTCACTTGGGTTCGAGACGAATGTAATACATGACCCACAAAATGTGGGCATTATGCCCCATTCATCATTTATAGTTGTACAACCTGTCACACAAACCGAAGCGGTCCTAATTATCCAGTGCGCCGCTCGCGATCCAGTCCAGGATGAGCTGAAGTTCCGAATCAGGAAGTTGTCCACCAGGCGGCATGATCGTGCCGGTTTCGTGTGTTCCGATCAGCTTCTGAGCGAGCAGACTTCCTTCCACATCTCCTGGGATGACGACCGGGGCGTTATTACCTGTGTTCATCGTCACCTGATAGGACGTTCCATCCCAGCCTCCCATCGAGCCGTGACACATGGTGCATTTCGCCTCGAAAATAGGTAAGACGGCGCTCGAAAAACTGGGCGCTCCGGACGTTGTGGTTGCATCCCCAGATCCTAACTGTCGGAGGTAGGTCACGATTTGCGCGATTTGATCGGAGGTTAGGATTTCCCCCCATGCGATCATGGCCGTCGCAGAATGTCCTGTGCTGATCGAATCGAAGATCTCGGTATCAGAGTATTTGTATTGGAAAAGTGGATCGCTCAATGACGGTCCCACGAAACCCTCGCCTCTTTCACCATGGCATTGTGCACAGAGGCCGATGTAGATCTCTTCACCGCTTAAGGCCACAGATGAGGGTACGACTTCTGGCGGGAGTTCCACAGGAGGATTCTCCTCCCAGGATCGCATGAATGCCACGATAGTTTCGATCTCAGAGTCATCCAGCGGTCCGCCGAACGCGTTCCCGAATGGCGCCATGCCGAAGTTCGGCTGACCTTGTGCGATCACGGATCTGAGGGTGAGATCGTCGCGCGTCTTCAGGTATTCCGCGGTGCTGATGGGGGCAATGATGTCCCCAGATCGAGCGGGGTTTGCGCCGCCCTCACCGAAGTCCCCGTGACAGGAGGCGCAATTCTGTGCGTATAACCGTTGCCCCACTTCCGAGGACACACCACTGGCGGCACTCTGTGTGTAAGCTACGAGAGCAGCGACCTGTTCATCGGTCAATATGTCTCCCCAAACGGGCATGGTCTCATGCGCCCCGCCGCTGGCGATGATCTCGCGTGCATCGTCGATATCGGCTGCGCCAGGGATGCGCGAGCCATGACAGTCAGTGCAGAACTGTTCGAACAGAGCTGTACCATCATCGTCTGCAGTAGGTTGTACCACGTATCGCGCGAGGGAATCGAGATCAGTTCCTGAAAGAGTTTCTCGCCATGATGGCATTTCAAGGTGCGCACCACCATCGCGGATCAAGTCCTCAAGATCTGCTTCATCACCGCTGTAGGATACGGATCGGCCGTGACAGGGCGCACAGTTCGTTGCGAACAAGCGTTGTCCATCAGGCACAACGAGGAAGTTGAGAAGCGTTGTACGCTCTTCGGAGGTCACCTCATCGAGGTGAGCGAGATCTTGATCAGCGTGGGCGTCGAAAGCGGGTCCCTCCTCAAGGGCGCGCTTCAACTCCAGTGGCTCTTCAGCGACGAGCGCCGGAGCTGTGTGGCACGCACCGCAGTACGTTACAAAGAGCTGGCTTCCGCCGGGGGAAAGCACAAAACCCGCCAATGAGTCGATCTCATCGGAGGTGAGATCGGCGCTCCAGGCGGGCATGCCCTCGTGTTTCCCCTCGGCGATGAGGTTGTGGAGATCGGTGCCGGAGGCGACCCGGATCGAAGCGCCATGGCAGGGTGCACAGTTTTCGACATACAAGGCTGCAGTTTGATCTCCCTGAGCAACCTCGACAGGGGGCGGTGCTTCAAGAAAGGCTTGTACGGTCAAGCCGATGATGCCGATGGCGAGCACCGCAGTAATGCCAACCCAGATCAATCGGCTGCGGTAATGTCGTTTCGGCGACCTGTCAAGAAACGGGAGGGCAACAAGCAACAGAAATGCGATCGTAGGAAGGACAATAACCCCGATAACCTCCAGCGATCCAGGAAAATATTTCAAGAGTTGAAATAGAAAAAGGAAGTACCATTCTGGTTTGGGCGTGTAAAATGCGTCGGCCGGATTCGCCCGCTCCTCGAGTGGAGCACCTATAAAATATGCGAGTGCGACCAGGCCGATAAAAATGAACAATGCGACGACGGCGTCCTTGAAAATCAAATCAGGGAAGAATAGGATGCCCTTCTCCTTCTTCTCCTTGTAACGTTCCTGACTTTCCCGCTTTTCTTGTTCGTTCATCGACTATTCCCCCTTTTGCGGGACATCGCTGATCCCGATTCGGACGATGAGGTAGAGATGAATAGCGAGCAGCCCGATCAGCATAGCGGGCAAGACCCACACATGAACTCCAAAGAAGCGCGTCAGGGTGACGGCTGTGAGTTCCTGACCACCACGCATGATACGCAGAAAGGTATCGCCAACAAGCGGGGTAACCTCGGCGATGCGAGTTCCTACTGTGGTTGCCCAAAAGGCTTTTTGATCCCAGGGCAGCAGGTAGCCTGTGAACCCGAAACCGATCACTACAACCAGAAGCCCCACGCCCGTAAACCAGGTGATTTCCCGAGGATACTTATAAGCTCCGTAGTAGATCACCCGGACCATGTGCAGCACCGATAGCACAACCAATAAACTTGCTCCCCAATGATGCACCCCGCGGATGAGCCAGCCTGCGGGAACCTGTGTCGTGATGTACTGAACGCTGTCATATGCTTGATCCGGTGAGGGCACATAATAAATAGTGAGCAGGATGCCGGTGACACCCTGGAGTATGACGACAAATAAAGCTGCGCTGCCAAGTGCATACCACCAGTTAACCTTTGGAACCTTACGGACAAATACGGTGTTCCAAACAGAACGCCAACCGACCCGCTCATCGAGCCAGGTACCTATCCTCGTCGTCATCCTACCCTCCCAACATATAGAGCTGATCGTCTTCCACTTTCACCTGATACTGATCGAGCGGTCGTGGTACGGGACCTGAAATGACTTCACCCCGCTTGCCAAAGACGCCGTTGTGACAGGGACAGAAAAATTGCTCCTGATCCCCGATCCATCGAACCCGACAGCCGAGATGTGTGCATATGTTGGACATGGCGATGAAATTTCTTCCATCCTCCGTGAGCACATAGACGGCGATCTCTTCCTCGTTCACGATCCAACCCGTTTGCCGTTCGACTTTTGTTTTGAAGAGTGTTGGCGTTCCTGGTTTAACTTTGGATGTGGAACCCAGAAGTATCCATTCTTGTTCGTCAAGCTCTTGCAGGGCAGGTCCGATGATGTAGTAGGCTGCTGGAACTGCGATCCCCAAGCTAATAAATATGCCGATCGCCCATGTAGATGCTGCCAGGAAATCCCTGCGGTTAAGTTCTTTTTCTTGAATGCTCATCAAACGTCCTCACAAGTAAATTATCCTTCAGCCGCGCCAGAGGCAATCCACTCTATCAACAGCTCCAGCTCTTCAGGAGTGAGCTGGGCAAAATGCGGAGGCTGCCCGGTAAGACGCTGCACGATAAGACTGGCATCTGGATCACCGGGTATAATCACTGGACCACTGATGCCGCCATCTAGCACAGTTGTGTACTGGCTTAAGTCCAGACCTTGAATGCCATCTTCACCATGACATGAAATACAACGGATTTCAAATATTGGCCCGATGGTGTTTTTGAAATTGACTGGACCCTCGATTGTAATTGATTCAGCAGGTTCCGGGAGCTGAGATACGAGGATATCCCGCAGACCGGGTGCATCAAAACCGGCATATTCCCAGACGTTGCCATGACACGCGCTGTTCGCACAGAATGAAGCATTATCTGTTCCGCCGGGATTTTCCGTTGTGTGGCAATTCTCACAGGTGGCATCGAACACATCGCGGTGGAGTGAGATCCAGTTCGGATTCATATGGCTATCGGGTTCTGGACCTCGGCTAATCTCAATGCTGGCAACAAAATCAGAGGGACCTACGACGGTGGGGATGGAGTGACACAAATTGCATTCAAGTCGTATAGCCTCTTCCTCCATGTTTAAGTGCTTTCCATCGTGACAACGGAAACAACCGGCTGTGTTCGTGTGCCCCATGTTGTTAATGTGGGACTCCCAATCCGATTTTTGCTCCGGGAACACGGAGGAATCATAGTATTCGACAAGAGCATCCACGGCGGAATTGATAAGTTCTTTATTGATCTGATAAAAAGCGCCGTAGTTTATGCGATAGTAATCTCGTAATCCAGCAATCCCATTAAGCGCATGAGCTTTGGAATCGTAAGATGTGCGTATGGCTTCGATGGATTTTCTACGAATTTCCGGGATCAGGGGCGAGATCGCACCGCGCGTCATCATCTCGTCGACCGCCGCTTCAGGATTTGGCACGAGATGAGTTATGCGATTGTGGCAAGTGATGCAATCCATTTGGTTGAGTTCTTCTGGAGATATGGTCGATGGATCGAAATCAGATTCAATGTCAAAATACTCTTCGATGGTTCCATCGTCTGAAATAACTTGAACGTAAGGTATGTCTTGTTCATCTTGATCTGAAGCATAGTAATTAACTTCATTCTCGATATGCCAGTGGATGCCTCTCCCTAAACCTTCGCGTTTTGTTCCGCCACCGGTTTTCAACGTTATGTAGATACTGGAAGGTGTATTCGCCAGGTCATCTGCAAAGGTACGGATTTCACGGAGGCTGTCGTCCGAGAATTTCTCGGGGAAGTGACAGGTCTCGCAGGTCTCGCGCGCCGGGCGCATAGTTTCTGCATGAATAGGAAACTCATAGGTTTTGAAGGCCAGCGCAATGATGTGCTTGATGTCTCCTGCTTTACGTCCAATGCGTGTCGCGACAAAATCTCGTCCTATATGGCATTCAAC